>Ga0222714_10003180_pt1 | contig 16907 bp, 15 predicted proteins | sample C33_3DmetaG_FD_165048 | JGI IMG/M metagenome (GOLD analysis project Ga0222714, IMG submission 165048) | Estuarine water microbial communities from San Francisco Bay, California, United States - C33_3D | ecosystem: Environmental > Aquatic > Marine > Unclassified | place: USA: California...
TGACGCGCCCACCCTCTTTTACAGTCGGAGGATCGGACTCGACCGGGGAGAGGTCGTTCCGATCCGGGCGGGGGGCCGCGTCACGGGAAAGGCGGGACCCTTTTCGATCGGCGCCCTGAACGTCCAGACGGGTGACGTTGGCTCCGCCGGCATCGAGGGCACCAGCTACTCGGTTCTGCGCCTCAAGCGGGATATTCTCAGGCGAAGCTCGATCGGCGCCATGGTGACCAGCCGTTCGATAGCCGCAAACGGAGGCGGCTCCAGTCAGACGTACGGCGCCGACGCGGCCTTTTCATTCTTCGACTATCTCAGCCTCGGTGGATACGTGGCCCGGACGGAAACGCCCGGCCTGACGGGCGACGCCGACAGCTACCAGGGTCGCGTCGCCTACCAGGGAGACCGGTACGGAGGCGACCTCGAGTACCTGAAGGTGGGCGACGACTTCAACCCCGAAATCGGCTTCGTGAGGAGGACGGACTTCCGCAAGAAATCGGGGTCCCTGCGCTTCAGCCCCCGTCCGGCGTCGATCGAATGGATCCGAAAACTCTCGTGGACGGTGTCGGTCGATCACTTCCAGAACAGCGCGGGGCTCATGGAGTCTCGCAGCCAGGAAGGTCGATTCAACGTCGAGATGGAGAACAGCGACCAGTTCACCATTCAGGCGACCCGCAATTTCGAGCGCCTCGTCGATGACTTCGACGTCTCCTCCACGGTTGCCATCGCGCCGGGACGATACGCATACACGGACTATCGGCTTTCTTACAACTTCGGTCCCCAGCGCCCGCTCTCGGGCAGGGTCTCCTTCAACTGGGGCGACTTCTACGACGGCACCATCCGTTCCGTCTCGGTCAACCAGGGACGGGTAGTCGTGTCGAGCCGTCTCTCGCTGGAACCGGGTGTCAGCTTCAACCGCCTCGACCTCCCGGCCGGCGCCACGGACCAGACGCTGACGCGCCTGCGCGGCGACTACGCGTTCACCGCGCGCATGTTCGCGAGCGCCCTTGTCCAGTACAGTTCCAGCTCGCGGACGTTTTCGAGCAACGTGCGCTTTCGCTGGGAATACCGGCCGGGAAGCGAACTGTTCGTGGTGTGGACGGACGAGCGCGACACGCGCACGGGTGGAACCGGACTTCGAAGTCGCGCCCTCGCGCTCAAGGCGACCCGCCTGCTTCGATAGTATGGAGGGAAGTCGCCAGCCGTGTTCCGGGCTCCCTCGGGTGATCCATCGGCCGCGCCCGGGGTAGAGTCGTTGCCGCCCGCTCAGCGTCCAGCCCGGCCGGCGTGTCGAAGCCAGTACCGCACCCCCACTCCGGAAACCGCACGCATGACGCGACTCCATCGCATGAAGCTGGCGACGTTCGCCGTCTTCCTGACCCCCATCGGCGCCTCCGCCCAGGTGGAGCTCTGTGAGAGCGCCGAGCGGTACGTCCGCGAAGTGATCGGCATGATCGCTGTCACGGAGCCCGACACCATCGACGACTGGCGGACGCGGGCGATGGTCCCGGGATGCCGGGTCACCGCGGCCGCGGCGGCACGCCGTCCCGTCCGCGATGCCGCCCGCGCCTTCTACGAGACGATCCTGGACGACGGCTGGGTCCGAACGCCCGACCCCCGCGACGCTCCGAACGAGGCATCCATGCGCTTCCGCAAGGACGGCGCGGACTGCCTCTTCAACTACTACGACAACTCCATGTCTCTGAACACCGAAGCCGAGATGACGGTGACGGATGCCGTCTGGGTGGGTCCGGGCCAGGAGATCTACAACTTCCTCGTGATGTGCACGCCGGCGATGCCGGCGGCGTCGAGGGGCGGGTGAGGCGGGCCCGGCTCAGAACACCACGTTTCGCCCCACCACCGGCCGCCCCGGGCGTGCTCCTGGCACGATCGCGCCATCCCGCACGACGAACGTTCCGTTGACCAGCACGTGCTCGACGCCCTCAGAGTACGACAGGTCGTCCTCGAAGGTGGCGGTGTCGATGATGCGGTTCGGGTCGAAGAGCGTGAGGTCGGCGTCGGCGCCGATTTGTACCCTGCCCTTGCGCCGCATCTGAGGTGACACGCCCTCCAGCCGCTGGGCGGGCATGAGCGTCACCTTCCGCAGCCCGTCCATGAGCGACGTGGTGCCCCCGTCGCGGACGTAGCGCCCCAGGAACCGCGAGAAGGTCCCGGCGCTTCGAGGGTGGGCGCCGGGGGCGTAGGGCATGCCGTCGGAGGCCACCATGACGTTGGGCGCGGCCAGGGCCATCTCCACCCACTCGGGCTTCATCATGTGGATGATGACCGTGCCCCCTTGCTCCCGATACCGGTGAAAGGTCTCCTCGGTGAGGCGCTCGCCGGTGGCCTCCCACTGGATGTCCGAGTAGTCGATCTGGAGCCGCTCCCGGAAGCCCTCGTCGAAGATGGCCGACTGCAGCGCCGTGGAGCCCGCGGTGTACGGATAGACCTCGGTGGTCACGTCGATGCCCCGCTCCTGGGCGCCGGTCACGAGATCGAGGTTCGTCTCGATGTTCCAGAGACTCGAGCTGTTCAGGTGCACGATGTGCAGCGGCGCGCCGGTGGCGGCGGCGTTGGACACAACCTCCTGTACGGCGCTGATCTCCATGGAGCGGACGTGAGTGAAGATGAGCCAGTTCTCCTGGCCCGCGAGCTCGAAGACCCGGTAGATCTCGTCGTGGGACGCCCCGGGATAGTACTGGTGGGCCATGCCGATCCCCAGCGCGCCCTGGGCCATCCCCTCACGCAGCCCCTCGTGGAGCGCGCCGTAAAGCTCCTGGGGAAGCACGTCGTAGTTGCCCAGATCCGCCACCTCCCGGGCCTCCGAACGGTTCTCCGCCGTCGACTCCCGGGCGAAGGCGTCGTACGCGGCACGGAACTCTTCGGCGTATTGCGGCATGACGGAAGTGCGTGCCGCGCCCAGCGAGACGGTGGCCCCGTAGTTCAGAACGGCGTCGCCGGCTCGGGCGGAGAGGAATCCCGCCAGCGAGGGCACTCCGCTCTCCAGCTCCAGCGCCGTCGTCACGCCGTCCATCGCCTGAAACTCGTTCGCTCGGTTCGACTGGCCATGGGCATGCAGGTCGACGAATCCGGGCGCGACCACGAGGCCGGTGGCATCGACGACGGTCGTGCCCTGCAGCGGCGTCTCCGAGATGGCGACGATGGTCTCACCGCGAATCCCCACGTCACGCACGGCGTCGAGGCCCGTCTCCGGATCCATGACGCGGCCGCCCCGGATGACCACGTCGTAGGTCTCCTGGGACAGGAGCGGCGCGCTCGCGAGCAGCGTCACCGCGAGGACGGGAAACAGCGCCCCAGCCAGCACACGTGGAAAATTCGAGGGTCCGGCCATCGTCAGCGCGCTCCTGTTCATCGATCGAAAGGGCACAAGGTGGACCTCACCGACACGAGACGGCAAGCGACCTCGACGCGCTGACGGATGCAGTGCTGCAGCGCCACGAGGTCTTCGTAGGCGATGTCCGCGTACTTGGACATGCCGTCGAGGGCGAAGGCAACGAGCATGCGCCTGTGTTCTCCGTAGGCCTACCCGTAGTTGGCCGAGAATTCACCGCCGACGGCCGCCATCACCGTACCCCACCCGACGAGCAGCGCGACGTACGTCGTAGCTCCAGATCGGCGCGCCGGACGTCGCATCCACGGCCCGCACGCGGTTCATGCTCCCGATGAGGTACAGCACGTCACCCACCACGAGCGATGTCGAGACCAGCCCCTTGTCGTCGGGCAGCTCGAGAAACCATGCCGGCTTCAACGCCGCGACGTTGCCGTCATCGATCTGCGTCAGCGGGCTGAAACGCTGCTCTGTACGCCACCCAGTCCGCGCCGCTCTGGTCCGCCATGGCGGTATCGTCGATGCGGCCGGATCCGCTGCCCGCGGGTGTGCACCCCTGAACCACGATGGCAGGAACGCCGGCACGCCGAACCTCGCCGGACCGAGCCGCGATCGCGACGACGAGGTTGTGGAGTCGGACGTCGAAGGGCGACGGAGCATGAGCACCTCCCGGGCGGACGCACCGGCGAGCCAGGCGTGCACGCGTCCGACGCGCCATCGGGAAACGCGACGGCCCACCGCCGCACCAGGCGACGGCGGGCCGTCCGTGGACCACACCCGACGTCAGGCCACGTCTTCGCCGGCCTTCCGAAGGATGAGCTTGTGGGCCCGGAGCCGCAGCGCGTTGATGCGGATAAAGCCGCGTGCGTCTTCCTGGTCGTACCCCCCGGCCACATCCATCGACGAGAGCTCCTTGTCGTAGAGCGAGCTGGTCGACGTACGTCCCCGGCAGATCACGTTGCCCTTGTAGAGCCGCACGTTGACCTGGCCGGTGATGAGCTTCTCCGACTGCCGGAAGGCCGCCTGGATGAAGTCCATCTCGGGCGAGAACCAGAAGCCGTTGTAGATGATCTCCGCGAAGCGCGGCGAGAGCATGTCGCGCAGGCGCAGCACCTCCCGATCCATGGCAATCCCTTCGAGATCGCGGATCGCGTGGTGGAGCACCGTGCCGCCCGGCGTCTCGTACACGCCCCGCGACTTGATGCCCACGAAACGGTTCTCGACCATGTCGATCCGGCCGACGCCGTGCTCGCCACCTTTCGCGTTCAGATAGTCGAAGAGCGGAACCGGCTCGGTCAGGTCGACCCCCTCGGCCTCGCAGACCACGCGAACGGGCATCGCGTTCTCGTAGAAGATCGTGAGGTCGGTCGACGTGTCCGGCGCGTCTTCCAGCGAGCGCGTCAGCTTGAACATGTCCTCCGGCGGGATCGCGGCCGGATCCTCGAGCATCCCCGCCTCGTACGAGCGGTGCATGAGGTTCTCGTCGCTGGAGTACGGCTTCGACACCGTCGCCTCGACCGGAATCCCGTGCTTCTCGGCGTACGCGAGGAGGTCGCTTCGGCCCTGGAAGCGGTTCAGGAAGTCCCGCTCCTTCCAAGGCGCGATGACCTTGAGCTTCGGAGCGAGGGCGGCGTAGGCGAGCTCGAAGCGCACCTGGTCGTTGCCCTTCCCCGTCGCGCCGTGCGCCACGGCGTAGGCGCCCTCGTCGAGGGCGATCTCCACCTGGCGGCGAGCGATGACCGGGCGGGCCAGCGAGGTGCCGAGCAGGTACCGGTTCTCGTAGACGGCGTTGCCCGCGATGGCCGGGAAGATGAACTCCTTCACGAAGTCGTGCTGGAGGTTCTCCACGTAGACCTTCGACGCGCCGGTGGCCCGGGCACGCTCGGCCACCACGTTGAAGTCCTCCTGCTGGCCCACGTCGGCTACGAACGCGATGACGTCGTATCCACGCTCCAGGAGGTCCTTCAGGATGCACGCGGTATCGAGGCCGCCACTGTATGCAAGAACGACTTTCTGCTTGGTCACGGTAGGATGGGTTGAGGCGATCGGTGACGCGAAGCCGGTTCTCGGGAGGCGGGGCCCGGTCCGGGGGGCAGAACGGTGTAGAATTCCGCGTCGTTTCGCTACCTCCCTGGCCGGTCGATTGCCGGACGGCACCCGGCGCGCCGTCGGGGCGCGAGGCCCCTGCCCCGACTCAGCCCTCGGAGAAGGCGGCGTCGAACGCCGTGGCGGACACCGGAAAGTCGAGGTCCCGCACGTACGCACACGCCTCCTCGGCGCCGTGCTCCCGGTCCATGCCGGAGTCCTCCCACTCCACCGAAAGCGGACCGGCGTAGCCGGCACGATTCAGCTCGCGGATGACTTCCTCGAACGGGACGTGGCCGCGGCCGAGGGAACGGAAGTCCCACCACCGGTCGCGGTGGCCGAAGGGGAGGTGGCCGCCGAAGACACCCGACGGCATGGGGTGGTCGGCCCACCACACGTCCTTCATGTGGACGTGGTAGATGCGGTCGGCGAACCGATCGATGAACGCCACGCAGTCGACGCCCTGGTAGGCGAGGTGGCTGGGATCGTAGTTGAAGCCGAACGCCTCGCGCCCGTCGATGGCCGCCAGCGTCCGCTCCGCGGTCACGATGTCGAATGCGATCTCCGTCGGATGCACCTCGAGGGCGAAGCGGACACCCACCTCGTCGAAGACGTCGAGCACGGGGCTCCAACGCGTGGCGAAGTCCTCGTACCCGGCTTCGAGCATGGACTCCGGGACGGGCGGGAACGAATACAGGAGATGCCAGATCGAGCTCCCCGTGAAGCCGTTCACCACCCGGACGCCGAGGTTCGCGGCAGCTCGCGCGGTGAGCTTCATCTCCTCGGCGGCCCGTGCGCGGACGCCCTCGGGGTCCCCGTCACCCCAGACGTGCGGGGGCAGGATCGCCTCGTGGCGCGCGTCGATCCGGTCGCAGACGGCCTGGCCGACCAGGTGGTTGCTGATCGCGAACACGTCCAGTCCGTGCGTTCCCAGAAGCTCGCGCTGCTCCTCGCAGTAGTCGGCGTCCTCGGCCGCCCGGCGGACGTCGAAGTGGTCGCCCCAGCACGCGAGCTCGAGTCCGTCGTAGCCCCAGGAGGCCGCCTTCTCGGCAAGCGCGGCGAGGGGGAGATCGGCCCACTGGCCCGTGAAGAGAGTGACCGGTCTGCTCATGATCCGCTCGGCGGCGTGTAGCGCGCGTCGACCCAGCCGCCCTCGCGGCTGCTGGCGACGGCGCGGTGGATGAAATGGACGCCTCGGGCGCCGTCCTGGACGGTCGGGCAGTCGAGAACGGCGGGGGACGAGGCCGGCTGCCCGGCATCGTCGGCGGCCCGCACCGCCGCCGCGACCGCGCGGTAGAGGTTGGCGAACGCCTCGATGAACCCCTCGGGATGGCCACCGGGGAGGCGCGTCGCGGTCGAGGCCGCGGTCGAGAGCGCCGGACTGCCCCGGTACAGGACGCGCTCGTCTCCGTGCGCGTCGACGAGTCGCAGCCGGTCCGGGTCTTCCTGGCACCAGTCGAGCGCTGCGTCCGCACCGTAGACGCGGAGCCGGAGGTGATTGCGCTCCCCCGTGGAGATCTGCGAGGCGATGAGCACCGCACGTACCCCGCCGTCGAGCTCCAGCAGGACCGTCGCGTCGTCTTCGAGAACGCGTCCGTCGACGACGGTCCCGAGGTCGGCGAAGAGGCGCACGACCTCCAGACCGGTCACGTACCGGACCAGGTTGTGCGCGTGCGACCCGATGTCGCCCAGAGCCGACGAGATCCCCGCCCTCTGCGGGTCACCCCGCCACGCCGCCTGCTTCTGGCCCTCGGCCTCCAGGAGCGTGCGGAGCCAACCCTGAGAGTACTCGACGACGACCTTTCGGAGCGCACCCAGATCGCCTCCGCGGACGCGCGCCCTGGCCTCCTTCACCATCGGGTAGCCCGTGTAGTTGTGCGTCACGCCGAAGACGAGCCCGCGTTCCGAGGCCAGCCGGCAGAGATCCTCCGCCTCCTCGACCGTGTTCGTGAGCGGCTTGTCGCAGACGACGTGGAAGCCCCGCTCCATGAAGGCGCGCGCGACCGGGTGGTGCAGGTGGTTGGGCGTCACGATGACGACCGCTTCCATGCGCTCCCCGGCCGGACGCGCCGACTCGGCCTCGGCCATCGCCTCGTACGAGCCGTACACCCGCGCGGGGTCGAGTCCGAGGGCGTGTCCGGTCTCCGCCGACTTCGCGCCGTCGGCCGAGAAGGCGCCGGCGACCAGCTCCCACTCGCCGTCGAGCACGGCGGCCATACGGTGGACGGCGCCGATGAACGCCCCCGGTCCGCCCCCGACCATCCCGTAGCGGATCTTCACGACGAGACCCGGGTCCGGCTCACGCCGCCTCCCCGATGCGCTGCACCCGGTACCCGCCGGCAGCCCGGTCACGGGCGTACAGGCCTGCGAAGATCAGGAGGAGAACGCCGCACAGGGGGACGACGTAGCGGAAAGAGATCTTGCCGCCGTAGTTGTCGGCCGGCCCGAGGATCGCCTGGGCCTGCCCCACGAGCCCCGGATCCGCGTCCGACGCGATGAGCGCCCGCAGCGCGTTGGCCGTGGCCGGCTCGGGAAGCCCGGCTCCCTGCTGATACCCGCGCGCCACCACCGCCACCGCGTCGGCCGCGGCCACCGCGTCGGCATCCGTACGCTCCGCGAGGGTGCGCTCCGCCTGCTGGAACAGCGTCACCGCCTCGGCTACGGGGATCTCGGCGTGCGCGTAGCGGTCGGCGATGCGGCCCATCTGCGGCGAGGTGATCAGTCCTACCGTCGCCATGCCGACGGTGCCCATCAGTCCGAGACCCAACGCCCCCGAGCGGGGAATCCGCTCGGAGACGACGCCGAGCATCGTCGGCCAGAAGTAGCAGACGCCCACCGCGAAGACCGTCGCCGCCGCGAAGGTGGCCCCGACGCCGTTGGTGTAGCTGAGCGCCAGCAGTCCGACACCCGACACGACCGACGCCGCGAGGAGCAGCCCCGTCGGCGAGAAGCGGTGCACGAAGTCACCAGCCCGGTAGCGCATGACCGCCATGAGCCCGTTGATCCAGACCAGCACGAGAATGCCAGCCATCCCGCCCGACTCGAGCACCGCGGGCACCCAGCGGTTCGGTCCGAGCTCGACGGAGGCCGTCATCGCCATGGCGATGAGCATGACCCACATGAGCGGCGTGGCGAACGCGGCCTTGAACATCTCTCCCATGCTCACGCCCGCCTCCACCCCTTCCGTGGGCGGAAACGGCTCGCGCAGGATCATCCAGCCGTAGACGAGCGTGGGAATCAGGATGAGCCCGATCTTGATCTGCCACGCGCCGACGCCGGCGAGGTCGAGCCCGTACGAGGCGAGTCCTCCGATGACGACGCCTCCGGGGAACCAGACATGAAACTGGTTGAGCTTCACCGTCTTGTTGTCGGGGTACAGCGCCGCGACGAGCGGATTGCAGGCAGCCTCCACGAGGCCATTGCCCATCGCGATGACCAGAGCCCCCGAAAAGAGCATCGCGAAGCCGCCGGCCGTGATCATCATGAGCGCCCCGATCAGGTGCCCGACGAAGGCGAAGCGCAGCAGCGACCGCATCCCGAGCGAGTCGGCGAGCGGAGCGAAGACGAGCTGTGACACCGCGAAGCCCCACAGGGCCGCACCCCCGATCCAGCCCACCTGTTCGTTCGTGAGCACGAAGTCGCGCTTGAGCGCGAGCATGACCGCCCCCACGGTGGCGAAGGCCACGGAGGTCGCGATCAGCGCGATGCAGCTGCCGAGGAAAAGGCGGTCGGCGTTGACGGCCGGGGACGATCCGCTGCGGTCGGTCATGGGTGGCTGTTCACGGTTGATGGTGAACCGCGGGCCTCGGGCGGCCCGTGGTCGAGGTGCTATTCGAGTCCGATGTGGCGCAGCACTTCGGGCGGGGGGGGATCCCACTGCCCCAGCGGGACGTTGCCGATGTACTCCAGGTCGCGCATCCCCGCTTCGGTCGTCCAGAAGGCCGTCGACGTCAGGTAGCGGACGCGATCGAAGAACCGCGCGCCCGCCTCGTACCCGGCCGGCGCGTTCGGCTCGTAACAGATGTCGTCGCAGATGGCCGTGCGCTGCCCGGCCGTGAGGTCGCGGAAGCGCACCGACGTGCCGCCCGAGCCGAACCGTGCGCTGGCCTCACGGTCGAGCCAGAGCAGGCCGCCGCGGACGACCACCAGGTCGCGCTGGTTGCCCTCGTACGGCGCGCTCACCCATTCGTCGATGAAGTCGTGCGCGCCCAGGGCGCTCGCGGCCGGGGAGCGGTCGTCGGCGGGAAGGATGACGTCGCAGAGCACGGCGAGGGACGAGAGTTCGTCGTCGGTGAGCGTGCGCTCCCATGGAACGACCGGCGCCACGAGATCGGGGTCCCACGCGGTGCCCGTCGCCCTGGGATTGCTCACGGGCGCGGGAGCCGTGGGGTCGGCGCGTTCCTCGCCCGGCGCGCACGCGGCGAGCGTCGGCCCCGCGGCCGCGATGGCCATGACCTTGAGCGCCTGACGCCGGTCCATCGGCAGAAGAGCCTCCGGGCGCACCCCCGGTGCGTCGCCGTCCCGCAGGACCGGCAGTGCGATCGACCGCCCGTCGCTGCCGGCGGGACCCTCGGTGCGCCGGCGCGCCTCGTCGCCGTCGTCTCCGCGCCGCCCGCTCATCCGATGCTCCTCGAAGCCAGCTGCTCGACGATGTAGTCCGACGCCCGCCAGGCGATCGCCATGATGGACAGGGTCGGATTCTTGTCCGCGTTCGAGACGAAGCATCCCCCGTCCGTGACGAACAGGTTGTCGACCTCCCACGCCTGGCAGAACTCGTTGAGAACGGAGCGCGAGGGATCGTCGCCCATGATGACGCCCCCCACTTCGTGGATGATCTGACCGGGCCGCGCGATCGCATCGGCTCCGTCGTCGTGGACCGCGCTGGTCACGTTGCCGCCCATCGCCTCGATGATCGACGCGAAGGTGCGCTGCATGTGCCTCGCCTGGTTCAACTCGTGCTCGGACCACTTCCAGTGGAAGCGAAGCGTCGGAATGCCCCACTGGTCGACCGCGTCGGGATCGATCTCGCAGTAGCAGTCCTCGTTGGGAATCATCTCGCCACGCCCGTCGAACCAGATGAACGACCCGTAGTAGCGGCGGCATTCCTCCTTGAAACGCTGCCCGTACGCGCCGTCGGTGAACGGGGCGAGCCCGCCCATGAAACCGAATCCCGGCATCTTTCGACCGCCGCCGAACTCGATGTGGTAGCCGCGCGCGAAGTCGAGCTGGCCACGCGCCTGCTCCTGATACAGCCACCACGGCATGTAGAGGTGCATGGCCGACGCACCGTCGGCATTATGCGGAGGCATGTTCTCGAGACGGGGAATCTGCCCACCCACGCCGGCGCCGACGGTATCCATGACGTACTTGCCCACGAGCCCCGAGCCGTTGGCCAGTCCGTCGGGAAAGGCGGAGCTCTTCGAATTGAGCAGAATACGCGCCGACTCGCAGGCGCTCGCCGCCAGAATCACTACACGGGCGCGCACGTGCTCGTCGACCCGGGTGCGCTTGTCGACGTAGTGCACGCCGTTCGCGCGGCCCGACGAATCCACCGTGACCTCGCGCACCATGGCGTCCGTGAGGATGTCCAGGTTGCCTGTGGCGATCGCCGGAGGGAGAAGCACCGTCGGCGACTGGAAGTTGGCCTTGATGGAGCATCCGCGTCCGCACGGCGTCGCGTAGAAGCAGGCGGCGCGCGAGCGCATCGACTCCGCGGTCACGCGCTGCGCGAGCGGGTTGTTGGGCCAGAGCGCACGCGAGAGCCTGTCGGCGTCCTGGCGCTGCGTCATGATGGCGAGGTGCGCCGGAATCACCGGAATGTCCAGCTCGTCCCCGCACACCCGCTGCGTGAGGAGCTCCTCGGCCCGGGGGGCGGGCGGAGGCTGCAGCACGCCCGGCGATGAGTCCGGCGTGTTCTCGAGCCCCTCGTTCGATCCGTACACGCCGATGAGCATCTCGGTGCGGTCGTAGTACGGCGCCACGTCCTCGTACGACATCGGCCAGTCGAAGCCGAGGCCGTCCCGGGAGCGCGGCTTGTAGTCGTAGGGCCCCATCCGGAGCGAGATGCGTCCCCAGTGGTTCGTGCGTCCGCCGAGCATCCGCGCGCGCCACCACATGAAGTCGGCGCCCTCGGCGCTCGAGTAGGGCTCGCCGGGTACCCGCCAGCCGCCGTCCACGGTGGCGTCGTAGAACCCGAAGGGCTTCTCGGGCGTCCCGGCTCCCCGCATGGGGGCGTCCTTCGGCAGCTGGAACATCGGCGTCTCGGTCACCGGGTCGTAGTCCCGCCCGGCCTCGAGCATGAGGACCTTCACTCCGGAGCACGCGAGGACGTAGGCGCACATTCCTCCCGCCGCCCCCGAACCCACCACGATCACGTCGTACTCGTCCTGAGCCTTCCGTCTCATCCGGCCAACCCCAGCGCGTTGAGGTGAGCGAAGCCCTTCCGAACGCTCTCCATGGCGTCCGCCGGGACGTCGTGCTCCACGAAGGCGTGCCGGAGTCCCAGCCGGTCGGCCTCCGTCAGAATCGTGCGGAAGTCGATGACGCCGTCGCCCACGTCCACCATGTCGCCGGCCGAGCTCCGGTCCTTCACGTGCACGCTCGTCACCCGACCGGCCCGCTGGCCGAGCAGCGCCATCGGGTCTCCTCCTCCCTGAACCGTCCAGAAGATGTCCATCTGCCAGTCGACCAGGGCCGGGTCGGTGAGGTCGAGGAGGAGATCCATGGGGCGCATGCCGTCGGGCAGCGCCTCGAACTCCCAGTCGTGGTTGTGGTAGCCGAACCGCATCCCGGCGTCGCGGATCCGCTCGCCGAGCCGGTTGAAGTCATCGGCCACGCGGCGCAGGCCGTCGGCCGTCCGCTCGTCTCCGTCGAGCGACGGTACCACCATGAGCTCCTGACCCAGCGCGCTGGCCCCGTCGAGGGTGCGGTCGAGGTCGTTGCGCAGGAGGTCGAGGGAGTAATGGCTCGACACCGCCCGCAGCCCCGCCGCGTCGAGCCGGCTCCTCATCTCGGTGGCCGAGAGGCCGTGGAGCTGCCAGAGCTCGACGTGCCGGTACCCGATGGCGGCGAGGCCCGCGAGCGCGCCATCGAGGTCCTCGGCGAACTCCTCGCGAAGCGTGTAGACCTGCACGCCGAGTCCGAAGTCGACGGACACGGAGGATCCGGCCAGGGCCTCGGCCCCCGCGTCCCCCCCGCCGGCCCCTTCACCCGACGGGGCCGCGGCGCGGCACGCCGCCGCGGCAGCCAGCGGCGCCACGGCCAGGAAGTCTCTCCTTCTCATCGGATTTCGCGGATCCTGATGTTGCGGTACCAGACCGGATCCCCGTGATCCTGCAGTCCGATGTGACCGGTGGATGCGCGCCCGTAGGCGGGCCACTGCGAGAACTTGCTGTCGGCGACCTTCTGCTCCCACGCGGGGCTGCCGAGCTCGTACTCCACGATCTTCGTTCCATTGAGCCAGTGCTCCACGTGCGCACCGTGCACCACGACGCGGGCCACATTCCACTCACCCGCGGGTCGGACCACGCCGCGCGGCGCCGGGTCGAGGCCATAGTTGGCACCGGCGCTCGTCAGAGGACTCTGCCCGTCGGGGTGACGCTCGTCGTCGAGCACCTGCATCTCGGGCGCGCTGTGGTACATCCACTCCTCCCCGAGCGCAGCGCGATAGAAGACGCCGCTGTTTCCCCCCTCGTCCACGAGCCACTCGAGCGAGAGCTCGAAGTCCGTGAACTCGCGCTCCGTGACGATGTCCCCGCCGGGGCCCGTGCGCGTGAGCGCCCCATCGACAACGCCCCACCCTTCCAGCGCATCGGGTCCGGCGTATCCAGTCCAACCCGACAGCGTCTCGCCATCGAAGAGCAGCTCCCAGCCGGCCTCGCGCTCGGCGGCGGTCAGCGTGTTCGGCGCCGGGACCTCCTGCGCGGTCGCGGCCCGTGTGGCCTCCGGCGTCGCGGCCTCGGACTCGGCTTCGGGACCGCATCCCACGAGCGCGAGCGTCGTGAGCGTCGCCAGCATCTTCGCTCCGGATCTCACAGTGACCATCCCTCCCGGTATTCGCGTCGGAGGAACGCGTTCGCGTCCTCCGAATTGGTGACTCGCATGTTCGCGGCATCGTACTCGATCGGGAAACCCTGGCCCGTCCGGAGCGCCACCAGCCCGAGCAGCATCACCTCGGTGAGCGGCGCCGCGTAGGAGAACGGACAGGTCGCCTCGCCGATGCCCCTGCAGGCGTTGGCCCAGTTCATCTCGTGGCTCTCTTCGATGCGGGTGTACGTCTGCGGGACCGCGGCCGCCTCCTCGTGCAGCGCCTGCGGGTAGAGCTGCGGGTTCCGGCCGTACGTCTCGTGCATCAGGATGCCGCGCTCACCGACGAAGATCACGCCGCCTTCACGCTCCAGTCCTACCTCGTCGGGGAGGGCCGACGGGCGCCGGGGCATGAGGCCTCCGTCGTACCAGTGGAGTTCGACCGGGGGCATGAGCCCGCGCCGAGGGAACTCGTAATGGACGGTCGTCGCCATCGGGTACGACATCAGCTCCTCTTCCGTCCTGCCCCACGGCGTGGAGGTCGCTTCGATCCGGGTGGGATAGCCCAGATCGAGCGCCCAGTAGGGGTGGTCGATGAGGTGCGCGCCCATGTCGCCGAGCGCGCCGACCCCGAAGTCGACCCAGCCCCGCCAGTGGAACGGGTGGTAGATCGGGTGATACGTCACGTCGTTGGCACACGGCCCCACCCAGTACTCCCAGTCGAGTCCGGCGGGTGGGCTGAAGTCCGCCCACAGACCCGAAGCGTGGGACTCGGCCACAGATCCCGGCCACCACGACCGGTCGGACGAGACCGGGTCGAAATCCGCCGGCATGGGGGCGGGCCGACGCAGCCCCTGCGCCCAGATCGGCCGGTCCGTCCAGACGTGAACCTCGCGGACGTTGCCGATCACACCGGCACGAATCCACTCGTTGATGAGTCGCGCGTCGTCGGACGAGTGCCCCTGGTTGCCCATCTGCGTCACCACGCCCGTGCTCGCAGCCAGGGCGGCGAGGGTGCGCGCCTCGTGGACGGTGTACGTGAGCGGCTTCTGAACGTACACGTGCTTGCCGGCCCTCATGGCGGCCGCCGCGATGACCGCGTGAAGGTGATCGGGCGTCGCGATGACCACGGCGTCGATGTCGGCCTGCCGCTCCAGCATGTCGTCGAAGCGGGTGTACTTGGCCGCCCGCTCGTACTGCTCGGCCCAGCGATGCCCCTCTTCGCGCGCATTTCCGTCCCCGTCGGTCATCCGCTCCCTCACCTTGCGCGCAACCAGGGCCTGATCGACGTCGCACACGGCGACGATGTTCTCGCTGCCGAGTCGCTGTGCGTTCTCGCCGCCCATGCCGCCCGCTCCGACGATGGCGACGTTGAGCGTGTCGCTGGGCGCCCGGTACCCGCGACCCCCGAGCACGTGTCTCGGCACGATCATCCCGCCGAGGGCGAGCTTCGACGACGTCGCGACGAAGTCGCGGCGGGAGAATTCTTCAGGCACGTCGTCCTCCTCGGGAGGGGAGCGGGGCGGAGCGGTCGGAGACAAACTAGGCCCCGGGGGTGGTTTCGCTACGACCCGCCGCCACGTCAGTCCAGCGCGGCCCGGAAGACCCGGTCGATGCGCTCGAGCCTCGACCCCTCGTCGGTGAGTTCCAGCAGGCGCTGGAGGAAGCCGGGCTCGACCTCGATAGTCCGCGCGAGCACGAACGACAACTCCGCGTCACGCGTCGCCTCCGGGAGCGCGGAAGGAGGCTCGGAGAGCGACGCCACGACGCGACGGAAGAGCGCGATGGATTCCCCGCGACGAAAGGCCAGCTCCTCCCCCTGCATGACCGTCGCGTCCGGGTACGGCGACACCAGCGCCTCGAAGTACCGCGTGTCCGACTCGATGCCGTCCACGATCCGGAACCGCTCCAGCCCCTCGATCAGGATCATCGAGCGCCCGTCGTCCAGCATCTGGTGCTGGGTGATTTCGGCCACGGTGCCTACGCGTCCTTCCTCGCCCAGGAACGGCCCGTGACGGTCCCAGTCGTGGTACACCATCCCGAAGCGCCGATGCGTCGCGAGCGCATCCCGCACCATGTCCCGGTAACGCTGCTCGAAGATGTGCAGCGGCATCCGGGCCCCGGGAAGCAGGACCACGGGGAGCGGGAAGAGCGCGATGCGGAAGCGTTCCTCGTGCGGCGACATGGGACCGGGCGCTGTGGGTGAGAGGCATGACCGTCTCCCGATGCTAACGGTGCAACGCGACCGCCGTGAAGCCACTCACGGGCCGGCAGGACGTCAAGCAACGCGTCTGGCGCAGGACCGCGCTGGGACATTCCGTCCGCTCACGAGACACATCGTGCGGGCGTTACCCGGAACGGGCGGTCACTCGGGGCCCCGGGCGACATCGCGGCACACCGAAGGTGAATTTCCCCACACGAGGTCGGCAATGCTTCCCCATGGTCGACACGGTGGGTGGCGCCTACACTTGGTGTAACAGGTCCCTCCCTGCCCCTGGGAGCGTCGACCATGCTCATCATGCGCGAGCCACACAAGAATCTGGAAGTCCACCGGGGCGCCGAGGGTTGGCGTGAGTGCATTGCGAACCCGCCCGGGCACTGGCAGACCCACCAAGGGGCGCTTCGGCTGGCGCGGGCGTGGGCAGACTCGGATCCGGAGTTCCCGCCGGATCTCGCGCGCGCGTTCTGGACCACCCCGTTCGCGTCGTTCATCCCCCTCATCGGGATCCCGGCATACGAAGTCCCGATGCCCGGCGGATGGCTCGGCGCCATCCCCGATCTCTTCGTGCTGGGCACCATATCCGGCGAACTGGCCGTCCTCGTCGTGCAGAGCAAGGTCCTCGACGAGGTCGGTCCCTCGCTCGACCGATGGCTCATGACCCCTGCCCCGGGTCGGCTGCGCCGCCTGGCCTTCCTGAAGGCCGAGCTCAACCTTCCCGACTCCCTGCCCGACGACACCTGCTGCAACCTCGTGCACCTCGCCGCCGCCCCGCTACTCGAGGCGAGGCGACTGAAGGCGCACTACGCCGCCATGATGGTGGTCGCGTTCAGCCTGTCGGACTCATGCCGCCAGGAGTACGCGGAATTCGCCCGGCTGCTTCACGTCACCGGACGGCCCGGCCTCGCCGAACGCGTACCCGTCCACATCGAGCCGGAGCTGTGGATCGGATGGGTCGACGCCGCTGAGGTCACGGCCAGGGCGTCTCCCACCACCCGCACGCGCACGCGCAGCGCGTCGTCGGGCAGGTAGTCGAGCGGGAGGTCCTCGACCTCGACGACGTCCAGCGTGTCGGCGTCGCCCCCCGCCTCGCCCGCTCGGGTACGAGCGATCGCCTCCGCTTCGGCCACACGGCACCAGGCCACTTCCCCTCGGGAACGCCGTGGCGCAGGGCGACCCAGGAACTACGGATTCAAGCGCAAGCTCTGCGCCAGCGAGTGCTGCCCGGCATGGCTC
>Ga0222714_10003182_pt1 | contig 16904 bp, 15 predicted proteins | sample C33_3DmetaG_FD_165048 | JGI IMG/M metagenome (GOLD analysis project Ga0222714, IMG submission 165048) | Estuarine water microbial communities from San Francisco Bay, California, United States - C33_3D | ecosystem: Environmental > Aquatic > Marine > Unclassified | place: USA: California...
ACAAAAAATATATATTTTTTGTTTGTTTATATATATAAACAAAATCGCGTAATATCGTGTAATTCCGTGTAATATTTGAAAATCCGTAGAGGGGGGCTAAAAGCCCCGTCAACGATAGATATCAAAGACTGACGAAACCCCACTTAATTACGCGATTTTGTTTATATATCTTGGCGTCGGGGTGTTCATAAAAATCGGGGAGGTTGTATTTCATAGGAGACTTCAGACTCCCGTACGGGTTTCATAGGTGCCTTGTAGCCACTCGGGCGACTATGTGGAGGATTTTTTGATGCCCAAAAATCAATGATGGGCTGTGTGTCCTTCATAATATTCGCGGAGCCTTCCATACTGGAAATACCGCGAGGTCTATGAAACCTCACGGAGACGCGACGTACTTGCGGGTCCCCGAAGCCTATCTAAGACTTGACGCCACCAATGTAAATCCCTTGCGCGACTGCCGTACTCACGGGTCCCGAAGCCTATCTAATGATTGACGCCACCAATGTAAATCCCTTGCGCGACTGCCGTACTCACGGGTCCCCGAAGCCTATCCGAGGCTTGACGCCACCAATGTAAATCCCTTGCGCGACTGCCGTACTCACGGGTCCCGAAGCCTATCTGAGGATTGACGCCACTAATGTAAATCCCTTGCGTGGCTGCCGTACTCACGGGTCCCGAAGCCTATCTAAGACTTGGCGCCGCTAATGTAAATCCCTTGCGTGGCTGCCGTACTCACGGGGGGTAATGCCTAAGCCGTACTCACGTGGACCGAGACCATGGGCTTCGTGCCCTTCATAATATTCGCGGAGCCTTCCATACTGGAAATGCCGCGAGGTCTATGAAACCTCACGTACTCATGGACTTCATCGCGCCCGAATATGTAAGACAGCCAAGACAGCACAAGACAGCCATGAGACAGATGGTCCCGTATGGGCAAACAGTACCAATAAGACAGTAAGACAGATTTTTGACCAAAAATTAATTCTCAAGGGAAGAGCGGGGTAAGACAGACAAGACAGCACAAGACAGATGTCTCAAAACTCTGTCTCACGTCATTTGTGTCTCATGTGTCCGTCGTAAGACAGCAAGACAGATATTTTGCCGAAAATTGATTTCACTGGGAAGAGCGGTGTAATGTACTTGTACTTCACTCCTCTCTCTACAGTATAATCAAATAATTGAAAATATCTGTCTTGCTGTCTTACGAAGCCTATTTCTTACGCAAACCACGCAAGACAGAGTTTTTCCACATCTGTCTTGTGCTGTCTTATCTGTCTTGTAAATCCCCGTCCGTCCCGACGGTCTCATGTTGGTCTCACCTGTGTCGTCCACCCCCAGAGGCGTCATTCCGCGCCGCACACGAGACCCCGTACCACACGGACCGAGGCGGGTGTCTGTCCAATTTTGCGTCAAAAAGTGAGCTACTTGAGTGCTTGCTGAGCGTTTGGTTCAATTGAATATATTCTTTTTTTGGTTTTACATTGGTGGCGTACTACGTTGTGTTCAAGAAATAAAAATCTCAGGACAAGGTATGGAAACTTTCAGCACCACTGAGAAGATTAATGTCCAAAACTTGAACAAGATTATCAACTCACGCGTGTGGGTCGCGAGTGATGGCGACCAGGCGTGGGAGACTCAGGTGTACGCGGCGTTGACGAAGTTGAGCAAACAGTTGAAGAGTACGGGTGGAAACACGCAGCGTGTGTCGTTCAAGGTGAAGAAGACCGACCGCAGATGCTATGGGCGCTTGTGTGAAGAAATCAAAGGTGGGTACGCCGTGATTACGCTTCAAAACATGGAGGGCAACATCAGAAAAGCTCTCGCTTCAGATTACTACATTGACGTGGACATCAAGAATTGCTTTCCAGTGATACTCTCACAGTTGTTGACCAAGAAGGGCATTCCGTGTGAAATCCTTGAGAACTACGTGAAGAATAGAGATGCTTACCTGGACATCGCACCCAAGAGCGAATGGAACCGATACATCCACAACGGACAACCATCGCGTGAGGTTGACAAGACGTCGGCACAGTGGCGCTTTTACACGGACGTACAAGAGAGCATACTTCAGTTGCTGAACTTGCCTGAAAACCAGCACTACCTGGCGGTTGGGAAGAAGATGACGCAGCAAAAGGGCAGGAGCAATGTTATCGGCAGCGCCATCGCCCATTTGCTTCAAGATTTAGAGCGCACCATCGTGAGCGAAGCCATTCACACGTTTCAAGACAACGGCATGACCGTGGGCACAGTCATACATGATGGCTTCTTGGTTGAGAAAGGTGAATCGCAGGAGAGATACAATGAAGTCATGCGTTGCGCAGAGGCGAATGTGTCCTCCAAGATTGGGTACGATGTCCAGCTCGTTCAGAAGCCCATGGACGACTACAACCCAGCGCTGCTGTGGGATGAGACGCGTCCAGTGATTGACCCCAACATGGGCGATGCGACTGCGGCGAGAACGTTCTTGGATTGGTGTAATAGGCGTGGCTTACACTTGGTGCGATGCGGTGGTAAGCATTGCTGGTACAACGACGAGGAAGGCATTTGGGTGAGTGAGAAGAATTACAACAGTCTGAAGCCACTGATGACTCAGGCTGGTGAGATGGGCTACCTGCCCGAGCCATACGCGGAGATGACGGTGAAGAAGGATGCGCTGCTCAAAGAATTGACCGAGCTGGTCCCAAACAATCAGGACTTTTTCATTGAGGCGAACGACACAACATATCAGCGAATGGCGTGGAACAATGGTATTTACAACTTCATCACCAGACAGCTTGAGCCATTCAGCCACAAGTACCGTTTCACGGCGAAGCTCAAGTACGACTACATTGAGGACGACAGAGATGTACACACGGAGCAGCTCATTTACGAACGTGTCCTGGACGCGATATTCTTGGACGCAGACGTCAACTCAAAGAATCGCGAGGAACAAATCAAGGTACGGGACTACCTCATGGCAATCCTTGGAAGAGCACTTGCTGGTGAGGTGAACGACAAGCTCTTCTACATGTTCGTTGGTCTGGGCAACTCTGGCAAGGGCGTGCTCACGACACTCATTGAGAATACATTTGGTTCAGGCTTCGTTGGCGTGTACAACGGCGACAGTCTCGCCACCACCAAGCACTCAGACAATACAGACATCGCCAAGAGCAACATGTGGATGATACAATTGATAGACAAGCGATTCGCCATCGCGAATGAGATAGACCCTGCGAAGACGGTCTCTACATCAAAAATGAAGACGTTCGTCTCAGGTGGCGATGGTATTCAGGCACGCCAGCTTCACAACAATGAGAGCAAGTTCAAACCAGCGTACACCGCGTTTCTGATGATGAATGATGTACCAAAGATGGACAACGCTGACAGTGCGACGCGCGACCGCACGATTTACATACGCATGCCTTTCAGATTCGTGCCTGCGGCGGCGTATGCTGCGGCACACGCACGGGCGCCCACAGTGACCAAGAAGGGCGATGATACGCTGAAGAGCACGTTCCTTGGGGACCCACACGTCGCCAAGGTGTTCGCCAGGATGGTCTCGGATGCCTACCTTCCACAGCAACCTGTGCGACCACATCTCATATTGAAGGAGACAGAGGGCTGGCACCAAACTGAAGTCTCGTCTGAGAACTTGCTCACAGAGTTGATTGATGAGACTGGGAACGAGAAAGATTTCGTGCCCACGGAGATGCTGTTCCTGAGGCTGGACAGAGCGTGTCGCATTGCGGGAATTGTGTCCCCTACGAAGCCCAAATTGAAGTCGCTGATGTCGTCTCTTGGGCACGAGACCACGAAAGCGTATGTGGAAGGGAACAGGCAGCTGCGTGGCTACAAGAGAATCCGAATCGCGACAGCGACAGACCCTGATGACTCGGAATCGGCACCGATAGTGTTTAGTAATGATGACGTTTAAACATCTACTTCTTCACGACTCGCCCAGGCAGGGCGTCAGCGTCCGCCTTGCGCTTCCCCAGGGTCGGCGTCTGGTCATCTGCGAAGCTTCGCACGTACGCCATGGCTGTGCCTGGACTGTGCTTGAAACGATTGGCGAGTTCGGTGCGCTGCTCCGCCGTCATGTTTGGTGAGTCGCCCATGAGTTCCGTGATGAGACTGTGGCGCAGAAGATTGATAGCTCCCTCGTCCCCAGGTTGTTTGATGCCCAGCTTCTTCAGCTTCTCATTCACCCACATGCTCATTGAAGCGCCCCGACCGAACAAGTATTCCTTGTCCTTGACGAACGCTCTCAATTCCCTGGACAACAAGCTACTGAAATCAAACCTCTGAATGCCGTACTTGGACACTGTCTTGTAGTTCACGAGCACGAACGTCAGAGGTAAGCGCCTGTTCGTGGGCACGATGAGGTAGTTGTAGCCCTCGTTGACGCGATTCTCCTCACCGATGGGTCTGTCTTCGGACTCTGTGATGACCTTCACCCTGCCGAAGTCATCTCGCGACGGGAACTCGTTGAATATCTTGAGGTACAAGTGAAAGTCTTTGTCGCCCGTGGTCTTGTTCGCAGCCATCTTCATCATGTCGGTAAACGTGTACTTGAGCTTCTGGTCGCGTACTTTCGTCAATCCTTCCGCCGTCTGGCGTGTTTTCAACGCGTCTCGGTACTCACCAAGTATCGTGCGACTGTCGTCATACGCCCTGTCTTGGGCATACGGGGGGTAGTCTCGCAACATCAGACCAATGACGTCCACGTGCGAAAGGAGCGATGATGTAGACTTCAGTTGAGGACGCCTGATGGGAATGTCGTCAAGAAACTGACGGATGAATCCAGGTTTGAGAGCACCCCGTGTGTCCACCGCGAAAGGTGTGTCTTTGAAGAGCCGCGCGCACACCCCTTTCGCGACTTGTCCGTATTTCCCCCAGCGCAACGCCACCGTGGTTTCCTTCTGCGGCTTTCCCACGACCGCTCGTCCCGTCCCACTCGGGAACTGTTCGTAGAATCCATAGAGTTTTTGAAAGTACAGCGAGATGGTCTCCGCACTGAACGCTTCGCCCTGGGGAATGTCTACAATCTTATCAGCAAAATCCTTCTCAACTTGAGCCGTCAAACGTCGCACCTCATTCGTGTCCTCTTCAATGGTCTCAAGCAGACTCTTCTCCCGTGCCTTCTCTACGATTCTCTCCTGAGTCATCTTGTTTATCTCCAGCAGCGTCGCCGTGGTTGTCGCCAGCGCACCCTCACCCGCGAAGAGTCTCGGGAGATTGTTTCTCGCCCGAATCGCATCCACCTCATCAACGCCGATGTCGTACTTCTCAAGCGAGCGTGGTCGTGGAACAGCACCGTCGGCGACGCCTCGCAGCAACCGTAGCTTGTTCTCAAAGAGCTTCCTGTCTGGGTCGGAGCGATATCTCTGGACTGGTGTGAGCGCCACCATGTGTAATAGTGTAATCGCACATTTTAATTATTTTCTTTGCGTACAAGTATAAGACGAGATGCCCAAGGGGTGTGTGTACATCTTGCGTTCCAAGCACACGCCACACGTGTACGTGGGCTCAACCAAGAAATCAGAGGTACGACGCCTTCAAAACCACCTGAATGACTACAAGAGATTCACGGAGGGGCGGACCAAGTTCAAGACACCGTTCCACGTCGTGCGCTACGACGACGTCCACGCGACCGTGCTGGAGCAGTGCGAGTTCGCCGAGCGATGTGAGCTCTTACAGAGAGAGCGGTACTACTTGAACATGTACGCCGCCTCGGCGGTCAACGTGAGAATACCAGGACGCACCATGAAAGAATGGCGTGAGGAAAACGGCGACAAGCTCAGGGCAAACAACAGGCGTCATTACTACAGACACCAATCCGACATCTTAGCGAAGAAGCGCGAAGGCTACACGCCCAAGGCACGGACTACGCCGCTGAAGACGGACGTGAGCGACCATCCAGCGTACAAGCATTACAGGGAGCACAAGGCGGATGTCCTTAAGGCGTCGGCATTGAAGCGCGTGCGCGCCCTCGGGCGACGACCGACGGATTTGACTGTGAAGAAACACGGCATCACTGAGGATGAAATCACCGCCGCCTTGAATCACTTCGTCAACACGCGCGACGGCGGGTCGGGTATCTCAATGTAGGTATCAAAGTTTCGCCTGAATCTCTGTGCCTTTGACTTGGGTGAAAAGTCAATCAGGAAGAACGAGTACGGCTCAGCGGTGGCGTACTCAAACGCCTGTAGGAAGTCATCTTTCGTACACTCATTGCCAATACACTCCGAGTAAATCTTCTCAATTTGACCCTCTTGGTTGTTCTTCCCGAGCATGAGCACGGTCGCGTTCTCTCTGATGGGACGAGGAATGCCGCCCACACATGCGTAGGATTGGACGAGCATGGCGACGGATATCCCGAGTCCTTTGCCCAAGTGCCGATGTCGGAGACAGAAGTCCGTGAGTCCAGCCTTGGGGTAGTACAACGGTGTCCCGACGCTGTCGTCTATGGTCAAGAACAGCCGAGGTGGGACGGCTTTCTCGTACTTCCACTGCGGTTCGTCGGCGTGCGCGTCAAAGAACCCCATGTCCATGAACTCCACGAGCGCTTCGGGCTTCATCCGATTGAGGGGTATGTGATTCTCGGTCATTTTCTTAAACATTTTCCACTTCTTCACCTTCTCCTCGTACAAGTCCCACTCAGCGCGCTCCTGCTCAACGATTCGGATTACATCCTTCAGCACAGTCGCGCTCGGCTCCAAGATGTCTTCCTCGTGTAATCCGATGCTGTCCCACATCTCTTTGTTTGAGTAGTACGTGGGAGTTATACACAGCACTCGGTCAATCAACTTCAATTCCTGGAGTTTGCGTATGTAGTTGGTGATGGTCGTCGTCTTTGCCCCACCTCTGCGCGCGGACAGTATCATTAGCGTGTGTAGTTTCGGAATGTCTTCAGGAGTATCAATGGTGAATGCGCCTTTTTTGGGCGGCTTGATTGAAAAGTTGGCGATTTGTTTCGTCTTCATCGTCCTACTACATGCTGTGATTTTAATCAATATTGAAGTCATCCGCGACATCCACGTCGCGCTCGCACACCACGCCGCAGCACTCCACGTGGGAGCACCTGGACTTCAGGACTGCTCTGAGACACACCGCGCCGAAGGCGAACACTGCCCCAGACAGAGTCAGGAAGAAGCTATCATCAAATGTTTCATACCACTTCATGGTCATGATGATGTTGCCGCACATTATAAATGTGGTGATATAGTACCATGAGAACAGGTGTCCTCAGCGACGAGACCTTACGCAAGACATGCCGCCCCTTGTATGCCCCCAGGATACAACAAGTGAAAGGCGCCCCATCTAAAGCAAAGCAAGAGCCCAAGACGCACACGACCGCGGCGAAGACGAAGAAACATCACGACGCTGTGGAGCACCGCGACAAGCCCAAGCGTTCGTTCGCCACGACCCCGCGTCTCACACCGTTCGCGCCAGTGCCCAACCAGGTACAGATGTTCATTCATCAGCACCAACACTTGAATGAGCGTGTGTATCAAGTGTTAAAATAATCTTCACCAACAGTAGCATGTCCACATACGAGGTTGACTCCATCCCTCGCCATCAAGCTGAGAACCCATTCAACTACACGCGCGTTCAACTCGCGGAGAAGAAGAAGGTGCTCAAGGACATCCAGCGTGATTTCCCACACGTCCCCATCGCGTGGGCTGAGATGTGTTATGATTTCTGCGAAAACACCCCCACTGACGAGATTGAGAAAATCATTGAGCAAGGGCTGTGGGACGCGCCATCAAAACACGCGAATCCACCAGGTGGCGTCCTGAAGAGCATTGAAATAACTTCTGAGCCAATTGTAGAAACCAACGATGAACCAAGTGGTTGATAGCTTTCTATTTTTTGTTGATAGCGACGAGAAACTTCAGCGCGATGGCGACGACTTCCTCTTAGACCTCTCTTCAGCAGGTCTCACGGCAGGCGCGGGTCAACACTTCCGCGTGCGCGTACAAAACTTCGCCATGTACAAGAACTGGTACTCGGTCAACGAGAACAACAATTCCGTCGTCGTGCGTACGAATCTCGGCGACGCATTAGTGTCAATCACTCCCCAGAACTACCGCACAATCGGCGAGATAGTTGAGAACTTGGCTGAGCAAGTCCGTGTCGCACTCGGTGCGACGTCCATCACCAACGTGCGCCCAGACGCAAACTTGACTCTCCAAGACGCGACTGACCGCATCGTGGACTTCACGTTGAATTGGGCATCGCCCCACGGCATCACATCGTGCGTCGGACAGGCGTATGAGGACATGGGCGACAGCTACGCATTGCTCGGCGTTGACCGCATCATAGACATCAACGACACGACCACCAACTCGTTCGCCACGACCATTGTTGACGCGAACACCATACGCTTCAAAGGGCTGTACCCAGCCCAGCGCTCTACAGAGGAACACCTCTACCTACGTTCTACCTTGACGAACGGCAACTTTGAGACCCCGTCCCTGAGCAAATCATCCACGTCGTCCCACATCCTCAACTCCGACATCTTGGCGAAAATCCCAATTGACCATGAAGTGTGCTCGTTCAACACCATCTCAGGCGATGAGTACTTCGTCAACGTGCCCAGCAAGTCCATCACCAACGTGCGCTTGTATCTCACCGACGCGAAAGAGCGGCGCATCCCATCCGCGGGCACAGGCACGAGACAATCATCACTCGGGAACATTCACTTTAACGCCGTCCTGCGGTTTGACCTGATTCAGGCGTACGAACCAGGGCAACACGGCATCGCTCCCGTGTCGGATAACCGTGTGCTGACGCACATGGACGCGAAGTATTAAAATCTCAATCTGTATTAAACCACATTATGTCGTACAACGGCAACCTCGCCTATTTTTTGAATCGTGTCTCTGGTGTATCCACGAACATCTTCAAGCTTGAACCCAACAACTCCGCCGACAGCATTGGTCCTAACAAAATCATTCGCTTTGCTCTTCCTTCCAACTGTCTCTTGAACATGAAGTCGCTCGCGCTTCATTTCAACGCGTCTGCGACTGGTACTGGGGCGAGACTCCCCGCGAAGATTGAAACACTTGTTGACCGCGTTGAATTGAGCTCAGGAGGGGTCATGATATCTCAGGGCACCAACTTCACAAATGCGTTCATTCACTTGCGGGATGCGCTCACCAAAGACAACACCGACCCCGTGTTAGGACACCCCGAGATTGTTCGCGCGAAGTCGTACGTTGATGGTGCTGCGAAGACCAACAACGAGAGCTACGACGCCACAAACGGCAAGACTCAATTCTGTATCACCCGATTCCCAGGCTTCATTGAGAGCTGTGAGCCAGGCATTTTGGACACCTCTTTGATGCCCGACATCACCGTGTCCTTGTACCTCGCGGGCAAGGAAGTGCTCTCTTCGTCCGTCGGTCAGCAGCTCGGCGGCAACTTTCACGCGGACGCGTCAGACGCCACCTACGTCCTCAACAATCTCCACTTGAACGTGGAGACATTGGGTCTCGCTGACCAGACGTACGACAAGATGGTGGAGAGCATGATTGCCCAAAAAGGGTACATTGAAATCCCATTCAAGCAGTACATGACCTTCTCTTCTCAGCACTCGGGCACGACCCGATTCACTGTGGCGACGCAGTCGCTTGATAAAGTATGGGTCGGGTGGCGACCAAACGGCTACGACACCCTCGGTGCGCCAGTCAAGGTCAATGGCTACAAGGGCGCGGGTGCTCAAGTCGGCGAGAACGAACTTGGCATCCCAGGCTACGACGTGGGCGGCGTGATGGACACGAACAAGGAGAAGTATCTCGGCAAGTACTACAACTTCAAAGAAGTGTTGTCTGGTTCCAACCCAGCGACGTTCCAGTTCAAGTTCAACGGAGCACTTGTGCCTCAATTCGCAGCGACGACTGAGGACATGTATCAAATCACCAAGAACTCGGTGTTCCTCCCAGGTGAAGGTGGGCGCCACGCGTACTCCTTGGACCAGTATCGCAACAACTACTTTGGTCAATGTATCCGCTTGAATCTTCCCGACAGCGAGGCTGGGCGTGAGATTAGCGGCTTGGACACTCGCGGTCTCTCGTTGTCTGCCTATCTTGATACCAAGAACCTCGCGTCGGACATTCACGCGCTCATCGTGTGTGAGGTCAGCTCTTCTCTCCGTGTCGGCGCGTCTCGCCAGATTAACTTGCTTCAGTAAGTTCCCAATTATTAAATCTAACTCAATAGTACATAGACATGAGTGTCGTGCCCATGGAAGGCTTACGTCGCCGAGGACATGAAGCGACCCCATTTGATATCATTCCAGGCATGGACGTGCCTGCCGTACCAAACAGCAACAGGCGCACCCGTGGGCTGCGCAGTGGTGTGATGGCGCCACCTCTCTTGAACGACGCCATTCAGCGTCCACACACCATGCGCGTCTTGGGATGTAAAGACGAGCCCATGGTCAATCGCACGTTGCGCAGACCACCCGTGTCGGCGATGAAGTCCATCAGTGCGCCCACGGGATACGCCGTCGGTCAAAAGAAGGGACTCGCGTATGAGCACGAGCGTCCAATCACACACAGGAAAATCCTCAAACAAGCGGACAACTTTGATGCTGGACGCGATACCCCTCTCAATTAGCTCTCCATCATTTTACCATGCGAGTCAACGCATCGTAAAATCATGTTGTATTCTGTTCGCGCGCGCGTGCTCAGTGAAACAATTTGGGAAGGTAGTGCGTGATGACGTACGCCGCCTCCCCCAACACGCCCCCAGTGAGACCACCGACGGCTGCGCCCACTGGACCCAGTGCGCTTCCGACCACAGCGCCGCTCGTCGCACCACTCGTGAACGCCGCCAAGTTGTGGGCGACTGATGCGTTCACGCCAATGGTGTTCATCAACTTCTCAGTACCATATCTCGCCACCTCACCCGCGGCGCCCGCGACGAATCCGAGACCCAACGACGCACTGCCCTCAAGAAGCCCCGTCGCGACTGAGAACGACACGCCACTGTGTGCCACATTCTCTGTTTCACCCGTGAACGGCGATACTTTATCAACAGCAGATGCGACGCCTTCGCCGATGGCGCCAGCGAGCAACATGCCGCCAGTCCCACGTGCCAAACTCCCCGCTGTCCACGTCGTGCCCTTCGGCAAGTCGTGCGTGTCGGCGATGGTGTCGTGAATGTCGTGTATCATTTGTACACCCTTGCCGTTTCGTATGGCGCGCATGTCTTCTGGCGACAGTCGGTTCGGCTGATAGTCGCCCTCTGGAAGAGAACGCATCTCTTGTAGTTCAGCAGCCGTGTGTCTCCCACCGACTGCCTGGAACATCTCCGACACGTTTGAACCGCGACCGCCTCGGACACCAATCGCGCCGTCCTCCGTCAAGATACCAAAGCCATTCTCGTGGTCTTTGAGAATCTGCTTGAATGTTTTGCCCTCCTTAACGCCCTTGTGAAACATCTGCGCCAAAGAGATGTCGCCAATCTTGTTCGTCGCCGTCATCAAGTCAATCGCCTCAAATGTGTGCGTCGGATGCCTGACGATGTCCTCAGTGAATTGAGACATGTTGTGTTGATACTTTAGAGACCCACCCTGTACTGGGGCGTACGTGCGCATCTCAAAGTTGTGAGGATTGCGAGATATGCCGCTGATATCATTCAGGATTCCAATTGGGTCCGCCAAGTTGGAGTGCTCGGTGTGAAGTGATTTCACCCGCCCAGACACGCGATTGAACAATGTCTGAGGGGATGTGTAGCCATTGAATCCTACGGATGGGATATCAAGTTCCGCGCCGACCATCTGCGCCACGTTGCTCCCTCGGCTGTGCCCATACACGGCGTCGGCGCCGATGCGTCGTGCTTCGGCGAGTGCCTCTTGATACACCTTTGACGCCGTGGTGTTGTCCGTCAGCACATCAAATTGACTCAGAGTCGCCAAGTCCTCAAAGTCCGCGCGTCGCCCGAACTTGATGCCTTTGACCACCACGACATCTTCACCAGTCAACGTGTTCGTCAGGGACATGACGTTGCGCCCGACTCTGCGTATGACCTTGAATGGTGAGCCTTTGGATTGAAGGAATCGCGTGGGGTCGTCTTTGTACACGGAGTGCGTGGCGACAGCTATGTCGTAGTCAGTCTTGGTCAAGCTCGTGTGCGTCGGCTTCCTATGAAACATGCGTTTGATGTCGGTGTAGTACTGATGGCGCACTGGAAGTTTTCCTCCGTCTTTCGGTCGCCGCTGTTCGGGCGTGGGTGTGAACGTGTCTGGGATGGGATTGTAATTGGGAGGGACTTTGGAAGGGCGCTCTCTGAATGGAGTGTCCATGTTTGTTGTTAACTGTGATTATAATGGAGCTTCTATCACGTCTGTCGCATGTGGGTAAAATGATTTGATTTCATTGTACGCTTTCGCATACAATTCCTCCATGGTGTCGGGGAGTTGTTCTAAATCAAAGTTGATGCTTACAGAACTAAGTTGAGGTTTGCCCTCATGCTTTTTATCACGAGAAATGTGTTCCATCGCACGATTGTAGATGCGGTACATCGCTGGCTGTACACCCACATCTTTCACTATTTTTAGTCTCTCTATGGAGATGTATGTATTGTTGATTTCTAAACCATTTTCAAGAGTCGTCGTAGCCACATTAATGAGCCCCATTGTATAATTGATGAACATTTAAATTACGAAGGGGAACACACGGAGTTGCGTGAACTTCTGTCCACCACCACCGTAATGTTGGACTGTTGTTCCCTGTAATCTGAATGTTGGGTACGTAGACCCGTTTATCTGAATTACGTCCCCTGACGTGCCACCTGACTTGTATTGATACATCCAAAGACCCCACGATTGACCATATCCAGCATTATAACTCAACACTGAAAACAAACCAATCGCCGTAGTTCCTATAGTAAATGCCGTTCTCCAAGCACCATCTGAACCTATGTTGTCGTAAAAACTGTAATTTGCTGTTGAACTGTTTAGTGTGGAGAACATAGGACCTGCGACATGAAGTTTAGCAGTTGGACTCGTCGTCCCAATGCCGACGTTGCCACCATTGGGTTGAAACAGCAATGGGCGGTAGACCCCCGTGTTCGCCATGTCCAAGTTTTGAAAGTACGTTGCTTTCGTATCATGTGATGTCCCTATGGCTGTTCCAAAGTAGTCAGATTCTGAGGGCGACGTACGATTGCCCAACCATATTTGGGTGCTGTGAGGCAAAGCCTTCCCATCTGTCGTGGTTCCGCCACCTGACGTTGGTATGGTGTTGTGGTCTTGATAATAAGAACCAGATTGGTTCCCAATGTGGAGGAGTGCCCTCGGCTTGTTTGTTTGAATCCCCACGAAGCCACCAAGACTTTGAAGGCACAATTTACCGTCGTGATACTTTTCATAAAGAGACCCTGGAGTACTTGCGTCATGGTGTCTTGAGGCTTGAATGAACGCACCGTCATTCGCCCACGATGAATATAAGTATAACCTATGAGCGCTGTAGTCCATGTAAGATTGAGTTTGAAAGGAAGGGTCATATGCGGTACTTGGGTCGTATTCAGTGTCGCTTATCATGATGTGGGCGTTAGAGATTGGTTGAGAGGCGGTTTGCGAGATTTCTGCGTTATGGTCGTTTGTCCGTGGGAAGTCACGCAAGTTTCCCCGTATTTCCAATTGAGAATAGTCCAACGGTCTTTCACTCCAGCGCCCATGATAGTCGTATCCCATCTTCACGAGACCGTCCACTTGGGTCGTCCCATCTGGCTCTCCGAACACGCCACCTACTGAGACGTCCCCTGAGAAAGTCCCAGTCGTCGCCGTGAGGGCGCCTGTGTTTGAGGTGCCGTGAACGTCTAACTTGTAGGCGGGGTCGTCTGTGCCTATGCCGACGTTGCCGTTTGCGTCCACGTGAAGTTGCGCATCCAGACTTGTTGTTGTCGCTTCCAGTGTTTCAATTCTGTTGACCAAGTCCGTCTCCAGCGTCTCAACACGCGACGTGTTGCTCGTCAAGTCGGATGAGAGCCGTGAGAGAGACCCTTCTGCGGCGGTTTGAAAGTCCTTCAACACACCCACATCAGTCTCCAACACTTGAACACGCGACGTGTTGCTCGTCAAGTCGGATGAGAGCTGCGAGAGAGACCCTTCTGCGGAGGTTTGGAAGTCCTTGAGCGTGTCCACGTCCGTCTGAATCGTACCGTCGGCACTTTGAAGGGATGACACCGATGCGAGTGCCCCAGCGACGGACGTGTTCAAACTTGAATAGGCGGTGCTCAAGCTGTCCACACGCGATGGCTGATTCACAAGGGCGGTTTCCAAGTCTTCCTGTGTAGTGTAGGTGAGTGAATCAATGATGGATTGTCCCCAAATCTCGGTGAAGATTTTTGACGAGAGTTGATTCGTGCGAGTGTTCAACTCCGCGATGGTGTCAGCGCTCGTTTGACTCAAATCGTTCAAATCACTGATTTGCTGCGTGTGCGTCGCGATGTCTGCTTTGTTTTGTGCGACCTGCTGCTGGAGCGGGGTGCGCGAGTCGCCGATGGGATTCCCGTCGTCGTCAAATATGTCCAAGACGTCGTCAAAGAACCCACCCGCCGTGCTGGTGGCGGAGCCCAGAGCGTCCACAGAGGATTGAAGCGTCGCGATGGACGACGCGAGCGCGTACGAGCTCAGCACCGATGCGAGGGTGGCGACCAGTGTCCCGTTGAGCGCCGCTCTGCCTTCATCAGTGATGGTCCCATCCACTAAGTTTTGAAGTTGATTGAACGTTCCGAGGTTGTCTTTGACAGCCTCTACTTCAGCACCAAGAGACGTCAGTGTGGACGCGTTGCTGGTTAAATCACGGCGCAGTGCGCTTATTAAAACATCACTTGAGGAGACGTCTTCAATTATGGACAGTATCGTCGCAGCGTTGCTGTTCACATCGTCTCGGAGGGCGTTCACGAGGAGCACGTTGGACGCGAGGTCTACGATGTCCTGCTGTATCACGAGACTTAGACCGTTGAGCGTGTTTCCAAATGAACCGAGGTCTTCCTTGAACGATGCGATGTCGTCCGCGTACGGCGGCACTCGCGTTGACGTGGAGAATGGGGTGTTCATCTTACCAAAGGCGTGGATTTATTTCTCAGCCTGTTTCAATAGAAATGTCGCAGTCAAGTGTAGAAAAACCAAGCAGGAAGCAGATGACACCAGAGCAACTGGCAAAGTTAGCTGTGGCGAGAGAGAAAGCTCTTGAGACGAGGAAGCGGAACGCGGAGCTACGACGACTTGAGCGCCTTGAAGCCAAGGAAGAGGAAGAGAAGAAGTACAAGGAGTTGAAAGCCAAGTACGACGGGGCTGCTCGTCGCGACGACGACGATGGCGACGACACGGGCGACGGCGATGCGAAGGAACTTGATGTAGCCATGGGCACTGGATTGACGGATGACGATGAAGAGGTACCAGCGGACCCCATCACCACGGGCTCCACGACCACGGAACCTGTTTCACGCGATGACGACGAAGTGGCTTCACAAGATTACGGTGGCGCGACGTACGGTGAAATCATCAAGAAGGCGAAGATGAAGAGACCACGCCCTGAGTCAGGCACCGAGAGTTCGTCATCTGAGGAGGAAGAGGAAATCGTCGTGAAGCGCAAGAAGAAATCATCAAGCAAGAAGAAGAAGCGTCGCATCGTGTACGTTGAGGCGTCATCAAGTGAAGACGAGAGTCCCCATCCACCACAGCCAGACGACGAGGCGATGTCCCCACTGCGACCATGGGGACACAGGGGCTACTTTGCGGTGCGCCGCTGAGCAAAGGATTAACTGTTCGCGTCATGGAGGAGAACCCCATCACGCCAACACAGAGCCGTGATAATCTATTGTTTCCGCGATATCGTCGTTGAAATCGTATGGCATCCTCAACCATCAGCCCTTGTACCCCACTATCGCCTCTACTCCTCTCGTCAGCAAATGCTCCATGGTGGAGACAATCTGCGTCCGACCATGTTCTGCCATGAGTACAGCTCTGTCGCACATTGGCGCACCAAGCTTGTCAAGACGAGGGATGGAGACCCCAAGGAACGTCCAATTACAGGTGTGCTGTACGTACGCGTTCGCGAGGAACATGGTCGCGTACTTGAACACGAGGCGTACGACAATGGGGTTCGCACACAGTGCGAAGACCCTTGATGATGTTTTTGAAAGCATAGTCATATTTCGTTATAAACAAGTCAGCGTAGAACATGTGAATATGTACACGTGCGGGCGACTAAGTAGGCAAAAGTTATGGGTTATTATTTATCCTCTTCGCCTCTTGGTCTGAGTCGGCGCAGGTGGAGCAGGCGCGGGAGTACGCTTCTTCTTGGCTTTCTCCGCAGTCTTGCGCGCGCGTCGCTCATCACGGCGGCGTTGTTCAGCAGACGACACGGACGACGATTGAGACACCTCAGACAAATGCGACGGCGACGGCGCAGGCGTGCCGTACGTCTGGGGTCCAGGCACACCGTGCCCAGGCTTCTTCTCACTCAAGAACTCTCTACCTTTCTCAGTCTGACTGAAAATCGTAGCCGCTGATACCATGTTCTTCGCCCAGTACGCGTCCATCAAATCAGCGAGAGTCTCGTCGTCCTTCTTGGTCTCCACCATCTTCGCGAAGGGCTCTTTCACGTGTGCGTCGTAGTATTGACTGGCGATGCCCATGAACTTTGTGTTTACATTGTATCCTGTTTGCGCGAATCCATACTTGTTCATTTCTGTCGCGACCTTCTTGTTGAACAGGTTATACGCCGATGGAGGTCTCTTCACCTTGTCCTTCTTTGATTGTTTAGCATCCTCTGAGTCTACTACGAAGACCATGTCTGGGGCTATCAGTTGAGCCATATCAGTGAACGCTTTGGCTTGTATCATGAGACACTGGGCTATCACATCTGGGGCGAGGGTCGTGGAAGACATGGGTGCTGGGAGCTCAC
>Ga0222714_10003183_pt1 | contig 16903 bp, 11 predicted proteins | sample C33_3DmetaG_FD_165048 | JGI IMG/M metagenome (GOLD analysis project Ga0222714, IMG submission 165048) | Estuarine water microbial communities from San Francisco Bay, California, United States - C33_3D | ecosystem: Environmental > Aquatic > Marine > Unclassified | place: USA: California...
TGCCGTTCGGGCATAAAGATTCCTACGCGCTGAAAGTCCTCGGGCAATTGCTCTCCACGCGCACCGGCCGACTCTACAAAGGCATGGTGCTGGGCAAGCAGGTGGCCAATGAGACATGGGCCCGGCAGGATTCACAGAAATGGGCGGGCTCATTCAACATCGGCGCCGAGTGCAAGGACGGTAAGTCTCCGGAAGAGGTGGAGGCCGCCATCTACGCGGAACTGGAGAAACTTCAGAAGGAAACGGTCTCCGTCGAGGAATTGCAAAAGGTGAAGAACAACTTTGCCGCAAGCGAATACCGCAAGCTGGCGAACAATCACGCCATCATGTTCCAGCTGATCTTCAACGAAGGCTTTGGTGATTGGCGAGAGATCAACGCCGCTGGCCCCAAAGTTCAAGCGGTAACCGTGGATGATGTGAAGCGCGTGGCCACGGAGTATTTTACCAAAGAAAACCGCGCGGTGGCCACCTACACGCGCAAGCCCGGCAAGGCTGCACCAGAGGGCGGCGATGACATCTTCGCCGGCTTGAGCGAGGAACAGAAGACGGTGATCCGCAAGATGCAAAGCTCCATCCAATCGGAGAGCAACGTGGAGAAATTGAAAGAAGCCCTGAAGCAGATCGAAGCGCGGATGGGAGGCGCGGATGCCAAGAGCAAGCCGTTCCTGCAGACTTATCAAAAACTGGTGACGGACCGCATCAACGCTTTGGAGAAAGGGACGAAATGAAGGGCACGATGATGAATCGCAGGACGTGGCTGACGCTGGCCTTGGCCGCCACCACGACGACGATGATGGCCGCTGGCATCCCGGACCGCCCGGAGAAACTTCCGGTGAAACCGCTCGTCTATGACGCACCGAACCCGGCGGATTACCGCACGGTGCTGAAGAGCGGTCCCGTGGCCTATGTGGTGCCAGATCGCGAACTGCCCCTGGTGAACATCAGCATCCTCGTCCGTACGGGAGATTATCTGGACCCGAAGGGCAAAGAGGGATTGGCCAGCCTGACCGGCTATCTCCTGAGCAAGGGCGGCATTGGCTCTAAGACGGCCGAGGAACTGGATGAGCGGCTGGCTTTTCTGGCAGCGCACTTGAATTCCGGTGTCAGTGATTCCCAAGGCACGGTGTCCTTGAACCTGCTCTCCAAGGATCTCGACGAAGGCTTGCAGATACTGCGCGAAGTTTTGACAGAACCAAAGTTTCAGGACGACAAGATCGCCCTGCGCAAGCAGCAACTGCTGCAAGGGATGAAGCAACGGAATGATGATTCTTCGGGGATCGAGTTCCGCGAACGACGGTTTCTGATCTATGGCGATGACTTCTACCTGAACCAACATCCAACGGCTGATTCGATCAATTCCATCACCCAAGCGGATCTGAAGGAGTTCCATCACAAGTGGTTTCATCCGGGCAATTTCATCGTGGCAGTAAACGGAGATTTCGACCGCGCCGAGATGACCGCCAAGCTGGAGAAGCTCTTTGGCGACTGGCCTTACAAGGGCGAGAAACCGGCCGCCGTGCCGAGCAACGTGACCTTCGCCAAACCCGGCATCTACTTGGTGGACAAAGATGTGAATCAAGGGCGAGTCTCGCTCCTGTTACCAGGCGTCTTCCGTGATGATCCGGACTACTTCGCCATCACCGTGATGAATGACATTCTTGGCGGTGGTGGCTTCACCTCGCGCATCGTGAATCGTGTGCGGTCGGATGAAGGGTTGGCGTATTCGGCCGGTTCCGGTTTTCCGGGTGGCGTCTACTATCGCGGGGCGTTTCTCGCGGTGTTCCAGTCCAAGTCCGGCACCGTTCCTTACGCGACCTCACTGGTGAAGGAGGAACTTGAGAAAATGGCGACCGCACCGGTGACGGAGGAGGAACTGAATACATCGAAGCGTTCCTACATCGATACGTTCCCGCAGAACTTCGCCACCGCGGCGCAAGTGGCCGGGACGTTCGCCAGCGATGAACTGACCGGTCGCTACGCCAAAGAGCCGACCTATTGGAAAACCTTTCGCGACAAGGTGAACGCCGTGACGGCTGAGGACGTGAAACGCGTGGCCAAGAAGTATCTCACCACGGACAAAGTGGCGATTCTGGTGGTCGGCAAAAAGGAGGACATCCTGAAAGGCCACCCGAACCACGCGGTGAAACTGACGGATCTTAGCAAGGGACCATTGATCGATGTGCCCTTGCGCGACCCGCTCACAATGAAGCCGATGACGAAGTAGTTTTTCAGCTTGGCGCAACCGATAAACACTTGCACCACAGATGCTTCTCGATTTTGCAAACGTTTTGCATCCGAGTGCAAATCAACTAGTTACGGAATAAAATCGAGTGGACAGCGCTCTAATCGGGTGTATAAGTCTACCTAGTCACCAAACGAAGTTCACCTGTGCCGGGTAAGCACAGATGTAATAACTCGCTAATGACTCGGGAAGATATCACCCGAAAAAAACACAAATAAAGGTTAACCGTATGAAGCTCATCAAAGTACTGGCCATCGTTGCCATGGCCGTTTCCCTCGCCACTGTGGCCCAAGCCGAAGACAAGAAGCCGAAAGGCAAAGCCGGCGGTTGCTGCGCTAAAGCCGAAAAGGCTGGCAAGAAGTGCGAACATCCTTGCTGCGTGGAAGCTGCCAAAGCAGGCAAGAACTGCGAGAAGTGCGGTGGTAAGAACGAATAATTTCTGCCTTACAACTCTCAAACAGGCCATCCGAAAGGGTGGCCTGTTTTTTTGTGTGGGTTGCACCCGCTGCCCAGCCAATTTTCAAGATGCCTACTTCCTATGGCTAAGCTATGACTGCGCCTCACTCTATCGAGGCAAAAAAAACCGGCGGACCTTGCGATCCGCCGGTTCTTGAATTCGCTTTTGATCAGCGTGCTTATTCGTCGTCGCGACGGGTCATTTCGTCAGCGGCATCGAACGCGTGCTGCAGCGCCACGAGATCTTCACCCGGCTTCAGCTGGTCGAGCAGCTTCTGCTCTTCCTTCAACTGCTCGGTCGAGTAGTTCGCGGCCTTGATGGACAGACCGATGCGGCGGTCCGCCTTGTCGATCTTGATCACGCGTGCGGTGACATCCTGGTCCACCTTCAACACGTTCTTGATCTTCTCCACGCGCTCTTCGCTCACCTGCGAGATGTGCACGAGACCGTCGATGTCATGGGCCAGGCCCACGAACGCACCGAAGCTCGCAAGTTTCGTGACCTTGCCGGTGACGAGGTCGCCGACCTTGTAGAACTTGTCGATGTTGCTCCACGGATCTTCGCCGAGCTGTTTCACGCCGAGCGAGATGCGCTGGTTGGCCTTGTCGAGTTCGAGCACCACGGCTTCGACCTCATCGCCCTTCTTCAGCACTTCGGAAGGATGATTGATCTTGCGGGTCCAGGAGATGTCGGAGACATGCACCATGCCGTCCAGGCCCTCTTCCAACTCGACGAAAGCGCCGTAGCTGGTGAGGTTGCGCACCTTGCCCTTGATCTTCGTGCCCACCGGGTACTTGGTGACCGCCTGGTCCCAAGGATTCGTCTCGAGCTGACGCACACCGAGGGAGATCTTCTGCTCCTCGCGGTTGATGCCGAGCACGACCGCCTCGATCTCCTGGTCCACTTTGAGGACGTCGGAAGGCTTGGCGATGCGCTTGGTCCAGGACAGTTCCGTGACGTGCACGAGACCTTCCACACCGGGCTCCAATTCCACAAACGCGCCGTAAGGAACCAGGTTGACCACCTTGCCCTTGACCTTGGTGCCGACCGGGAACTTGTTCTCGATCGCGTCCCAAGGATTCGCGCTTTTCTGCTTCAAGCCGAGGCTGACGCGTTCCTTCTCGCGGTTGATGTCCAGCACCACCACGTCGATCTCCTGACCCACGCGCACCATCTCGCTCGGGTGGCCGATGCGGCCCCAGGACATATCCGTGATATGCAGCAAACCGTCCAGGCCGTTGAGGTCGATGAACGCACCGAAGTCGGTGATGTTCTTGACCGTGCCCTTGCGGATGTCGCCCGGCACCATCTCGGCGAGCAAGCTCGCGCGGCGGCTGTTGCGCTCCGCTTCGATCAGCTCACGACGGGACAGAACGACGTTCTGGCGGTCCTGGTTGATCTTGACGATCTTAAATTCATAAGAGTTGCCCACGAAAACCGCGAGGTTCTTCGGCGGCACGATATCCACCTGCGAAGCCGGCAGAAACGCCTCCACACCGATGTTGACGAGCAAGCCACCCTTGACCACCGCTTTGACCTTGCCGGTGACCGTGATGCCTTCGTTCGCGGTGCTGACGATCTTCTCCCAGTTCTGTTTGAATTCGGCCTTCTCCTTGGACAGGACGACCATGCCGTCCTTGTCTTCGAGACGCTCGATCAATACATCGATGATATCCCCGAGCTTCACGACCTTGATGTCGTCGAACTCATTGGCGGGGATCACACCTTCACTCTTGTAACCGATGTCCACCATCACTTCTTTCGGGCGGACTTCAATAACGGTTCCTTTGACTATTTCCCCGGCAGCAAACTTCATCGAGTGCTGCTTCAGGGCTTCTTCCATCGTTAACATAATATAGCTAACTATCTAGGGACTGACAGGAAGGAGATTTGTTGAGACGACGAAGCGTCTCGCGAAGACTCCATTGCCTAACTGACCGAACGTTGCGGGGCAACGGAGGGTAAGAGGTTAGGTTACCTGGTTTACTATTTTTTCTCAGCCTTAATGAACATCCGCACACGCGGCGTCCAGGCAAGGAGCGATAGTATAGACCCAAAACCCGGATGCAAGGGGGTTTTTAGGCCCAAAAAGCCAGTCTTTCCGACCAAAGAAGCATCCACCGTACGCTTCATTAGCGAAAATTCGTGGAATTCGTGTCTACCACCCTTGATTTTTCGTGATTTTGCTCACCCTCTCCTTGACGTAAGCGCCGTTCGGAACGACCTTAGTGCCAACCACTTTTGGGATCCGCGATATGAGCGCAAGAACTCTATCTGCATGGCTATCGCTTTTCATGGGTCTGTGGGTTTTTAGCACCAAAGCCCGCGCTGAACTCACCTATGAAACCACTCAGGTCGTCACCACCAACTTCATCATCCTCACCGTCCAATACGCCTATGAGGGTGAAGACATCAAATTTGCCGTCTTCCACCATGATTACGGCGAGCCCAAGCCCGTTTGCTCCATCGTTTACTCCGTGCGGAACGAGCGCTCCACCCCGCTAAGCGCCAGCCTGAACCTGAATGACCACACCAAAGTGAATCTCCTCAAAGAAGGGGGAATCTATCAGGCAGAAAACGGCTTCGTGCGAAAAGTGGAACTCCGCTTTAAGACCTCCGAACTCAAAGCCTTCCTCCAATCCAAGCCCCGTTACCAGCCCACCACCGAACAATTCATCGCCTACCTCAACCGCCAGAACATCTGACCACTATCTGGAGTGCGGAGGCTCGACTCCGCTTTCACCCCGACGCGGCTTGACGCGTCGATTTCTCCAAATATAGGCCCGCTGGTTTACCCCGCGCCATTAGGTCGGGGTGCAACCGGCTATTTCTTCATCATCACAATCACCAGACCGGCCACGCACAAGGCCGAACCGCCACCGATCATCCACATCGTTTTATCCGTGGGCGAACCGGTGACCAGCTTGTTCGCCTGATCCTTCAGCGAATCCTTCGCCTGAAACCCAAAGATCAACAACGCCACCCCACCCGCGATACATGCCGCTCCGATTGCTTTTTTCATAATAAAATTACTTTCTTATCACTAAAAATAGCGGATTCCATGCCGAAACGATATCTGTTTCGAGATAATTGTTTCTGGTTGCGAGTTAGCGGGCGATCATGAGTCATTCACTTTCCTCCCATTTGGACGTTCGATGTTGGGCGTTCGAGGTTCGATGTTTCCGTTTAATAACGGCCGCAACGCCCTCCCCGTATGACTCGCCTCCACCTGTGCGACCTCCTCCGGCGTGCCTTGCGCCACGATGTGACCGCCCTCATCCCCGGCATCCGGCCCCAGATCGATCACCCAATCGGCGCACTTGATCACATCCAGATTGTGCTCGATCACCAGCACGGAGTGCCCCTGCTCCACCATCCGCTGGAACACCAAAAGGAGCACCCGCACATCCTCAAAGTGCAACCCCGTCGTCGGTTCATCGAAGAGGAACAACGTCGGCTTCGCGTCCAATCGGTTCCGCGTCGCCTGCGCGTTCACGTTCCACTCCGCCAGATGCCGCACCAGCTTCAAGCGCTGGCTCTCCCCGCCGGAAAGCGTATTGATCGGCTGACCCACGCGCAGATAGCCGAGCCCCACATCCTGCAAGAGCCGCAAGCTCGCACACGCACGCTGCGCCGGACGCAGATCCGGCAACTCACCGAGGAACGCCACCGCGTCATCCACCGTCGCCTCCAGCAAATCCCCGATGGACCACTCGGTGATCAACAGTTCGTTGGATTCCGCACTGGCCCGCCGCGCACTCTGCACCTTCACCTCCAGGATGTGCGGACGATAACGGCGCCCCTCACAATCCGGGCACTTGATGAACACATCGCTCAGGAACTGCATCTCGATCTTCTCAAAACCCGCCCCGCGACACCGCTCGCACTGGCCCTGCGCGGAATTGAAACTGAACGCGCTCGCACCCAGTCCTCGTTGCTTCGCCAACTCCGCCTGCGCGAATACCTCGCGAATATCATCGAACGCACCGATATACACCGCCGGATTCGAACGCGGCGTCTTGCCCAACGTGCCTTGATCCACTAGCACTACACCGCCGAGTTCCTCCCACCCCGTCACCTTCGCCGCCGTAAAACCTGACTCGCCCTCCTCATCTTCATCCGCGTCGTCATCATCCGATTTCACTTTCACCGATCCCGCGAACTTCTGCGTCAAGGCCGGTAATAAAACCTCGCGAATCAACGTGGACTTGCCCGACCCGCTCACGCCCGTCACACACACCATCCGCGCCAACGGAATCTCCACCGTGAGATCCTGCAAATTATGCAACTTCGCCCCGCTCAAATGTAGCGCAGGCATCACTGCCTGCGAGTGATGTGGGCGTCCCCGCCCACCGGTTGCCTTCGCCTCACTCGCCACCCGATACGCCATCTTCGCATCCCGCAATTCCCCAGTGCCACTTTGCGCCAAGCCCACCGGCCTTCTCTCCGGCACTTCGATCTGCTTGCGCCCGCTCAGATACTGCCCCGTCAACGACCGCTCGCTCTTCAGCACCTCTGCAAACGGGCCTTGGAAAACGATCTCACCACCGCTCTCCCCATGACCGGGGCCGAGATCGATGATCTGATCCGCCGCGCGCATCACGCCCGGCTCATGCTCCACCACCACCACGGTATTCCCGGTGTCACGCAAGCGTTCGAGAATCTTCACCAGCCGCTCGGTATCGCGCGGATGCAACCCCACGCTCGGCTCATCCAGCACAAACAGCGTGTTCACCAGCCGCGTGCCCAGACAGGTCGTGAGGTTCACCCGCTCCGTCTCACCACCGGAAAGCGACCGCGTGGGCCGGTCCAGCGTGATGTATCCCAAGCCCACCTCATGCAGATAACCCAAGCGCGCCCGCACCTCATTCACTACCACCTGGATGGGATCATTCACCGCCCCTTTGCGCCCGGCCGCAAACCGCTCCACCAACGACAGCGCATCACGGATCGGCAATAGATAAAAATCCGCCAGGGTAAGTGAAACCCCTTTCGCCTCACTCCCTTGATCCATCTTGGCCCGATACAGCAAGGATTCCGGTTGAAACCGCTTCCCTTCACACGTCCGGCATTTCGTGTAGGCACGATAGCGCGAGAGCAACACGCGCACGTGCATCTTGTAAGACTTGGATTCCAGCCATCGAAAGTAGCCCTTCACGCCATACCATTTATGCGGCCACTGGTTCGCCTCATTACTGCCATAACCCGGCTCGCCATCCACCACAAAACTCTGATGCTCGGGCGAAAGCTCCTCAAACGGCACATCCATCGGCACCTTGTGCTTGCGACACGCCTTCGTGAGATCCACCTGGCACTCGGCGGAGACGCCCGTTTGCCATGGGCGCACCGCGCCTCCGTTCAGACTCTTGGAGCGATCCGGAATCGCTAGATCATAATCGATGGAAATCACGCGCCCGAAACCCCGGCAAGCCGGACATGCCCCCACCGGATTGTTGAAACTGAACAACGCTGGCGAAGGATCGCGATACTCGATATCACACGTCGCGCAATGCAGATGCTTGGAGAACCGCCGCCACGGTTTCGCCAGATCCTCGATCCGATACAGCGCGAGTTTCCCTTTGCCGAAATGATAGGCTTGCTCACACGCCTCCACAAAACGTGAGCGGTTCGCCGGGATCAGCTTGATGCGATCCTGCACCACGATGAGTTGCTTGGCCGCTGGTAACTGCGCTACATCCTTCAGCACATCCTCCAAGCGCAGGACTTTATCCCCTGCCAAAAGCCGTTGATACCCCTGCTTGGCCACAAGCTTCAGCGATTCTTCCATCGCCAGCTTCTCGGACAAAGCCACGGTGAAAGTGACCAGCACCTCGGCGGTCCCTTCCTGCTTCGCATTCTCCCAAACGTCTTGCGGGGAATCCTTGCGCACCAGTTGATCACACTGACGGCAATGGAGCTGGGCCAGATGCGGCCAGAGCACCTTCATGTGGTCGCAGATCTCCGTCATCGTGCCCACCGTGGAGCGCGTGCTCTTCACCGAGTTCCGCTGCTCGATGGCGATGGCGGGCGGGATGCCCTCGATGCTGTCCACCTGCGGCTTGTCCATGCGGTCGAAGAACTGGCGCGCGTAAGGGGAAAACGTCTCGATATACCGCCGCTGGCCCTCGGCGAAGAGCGTGTCAAAGGCAAGCGAACTCTTCCCCGACCCACTGAGCCCGGTGATGACCACCAGCTCGCCTGTGGGCAGGTCGAGATCGAAATTCTTGAGGTTATTGTGCCGGACCCCGCGCAAGCGGATGACCGGCCGTGGCGTCGCCTTCGACATGTGGGCGGAATGTAAAGGCGAACGCCATCAAGTCAACGGTGAGGGAGGAAAATCATGAGGAATGTAAAATGCCCAAATCCGAATGACGAAGGAATGAGCAATGTCGAATGACCAGCAAGTTGTTTTAGACAGCACCAACGGTGCGACCTCATACCAGATGGCATGGGTGTTGGTGTTTTTGGGTTTCATACATCCAGCGGTGTAGCGCTGTTTCGCTCACCTGCCAATACCCATGCCATCTGATATGAGGCCGGGCCTTTGGCTCTTGGGGGAGCGCGGCTGTGTTCCCCAAAGGGAACCAGCCGCAGCAGGTTCGAAACTTCGTCAGCGTCCGAATATTTAGCGGCTTCTTCCCATTCGTCGCCGCTGCGGCTGGTCCTCGGCGGACACAGCCGCGGTCCGCTATAAATCACGCCTTGTTCGGCATCTATTTTTATCTGTGTGGATCTGTGGTTAACTTTTCCGAAAAACCACAATCCGGTTCGTATTCGTCCCCTTCGCGTTGTTGTCCACGCCCCAGCAATTCGCCGTCTTGGTGAATTCTTGGTCGTTGATCATCACGAGGAGCGGTTCCAGACCGGCGGTGAGGCCGCATGAAATCACCGCTTCTTCCAGTTTCACTTTGCCGTGTTTCACTTCACCGACTTCAAAGGCGATATGGCCACCCGGCTTGAGCAGGCGATGGAGTTCTCGGAAGACGTTGGTCATGACGTCCGACCAGACTTCCAGTTGCTTCGGCACGGTAATCTTCACTGACTGGGAATCGATGCCGAGGAACCAGCAACGGAGCCAGTTATCCGTGGCGTAATCCACGATATCCAGAAACGGCGGCGAGGTGACGACGAGGGCGACGCTGCCCGCAGGCAATTCATGCGTGGCATCGGCGGTGGCGGTGGTGAAGCGGGACTGGGCCGCCACACTGGCCAGCATGGCCAAGGTTTCGCGCTCCAGTTCTTTCAGCAACTGGTTCGATTTCTTCAGGATGATCTTGGCCACATCGCGATAAGTGGGCACCTGTTGGCGGCGCTCGTTGATCTTGCGCTGGGATTTCACTGACACGGCCTGGTTCGGCGGCATGGTGTAAACGGAGAAGAACCCCGGCGAATGACCGGTGAGGCGGTTCAGCGCGACCATGGCGATCCATTCATCCACGTGGTCGAGTTGATGGTTCTCCCTGCGCATGATGAGGTATTTCTTGAGGGCGGAAATCTCCCGCAAGGTATCGGCGTGATAGAAGATCAACAAATCTTCCGGCTGTTCACCGGCGTCTTGAAAATCGATTTCACCCAAGCGCTGCACCACAGTTTTCTGCTCCGGCGGATTGGTGCGGGGACGCGCGAGGGTGATACTGAGCGGGTTGACGTCGTTGCCATACGGCACACGGCCCATGAGCGCGGCCTCGATGAGCGTGGTGCCGCGACCCATGAAGGGATCATAGACGACCTCGCCCGGCTGCGTGAGGCGCCCGATGAAGAAACGCGGGAGCTGGGGCTTGAAGCAGGCGCGGTAGGATATCTCGTGCAGGTTGCTGGCGGCGCGTTGTTTGGCGGTCCAGAACTCGTTCACGAACGTAGGCACGGCGAGTTGCGCACCGCCCAAGGCGTAAGTGGTGAGACGCCGGGTGCGGGTGCCGAAGGCGCGGAACCGGGCCAGATCGTCTGCCAAGGAAACTGGCGGCGAGGGGGTTCTCGCCACGGTCTTCCGAGGAGTGCGGGTAGTCCGCTTGGTTTTCTGAACTGGCACGGCGGGAGGTGTACCGGGTTTGGGAGGGCAGACAAGTCCCAAGTGGGGAGCGGCTAATTTTGAATCGTGAGGTTTAAGTTTTGAACAGGCGATGACGCGATGAAGGTTGGACCCGTTTCCGATGGCCGACAGCCTTGTTCAGAAAGCCAGTGGACTGCTCTCCCTGCCCTTTTCTCGACCACCGGGAGGGAGGAAAGGGGGATGCGCGGGTGTAAAAGTGAAAAATCTTCACGTGCAATTCCCTGAGTCGCAAAGTGTTATTTTTGATGTCGCTATTAGATAAGTGAAAGCGGTTGTTTTTCTTTAAGGAAGTGCGATGGGGCCAGTGCTGACAACTCGTTGTCGGTAAAGGAGAGGCGGAAGGAATTTAGAATTCTGAATGCAGAATGAAGAAATCCCCCAAACCTCAAGCCTGATGAATCGTTGGATTTGTTTTGGCAATCCTTATGGAACCGTCAGGCCAAGGGAAGGTTGGGAGGAGGGGATCACCCTCATCCTCAATCCTTCTCCCGTGAAGGAGAAGGAGGAAAAACAGCCGGTCGCTTGGCCGAGAGGATAGGTGAAGGGTGTCGGGTGTTTGGATCAGGGCCCGTAAGCTGGAGGGCGAACTGGACGTTGGTGGGCGTAGGATTTTACGATTCCCACCGGGGAATCCATGAGCCGCTGCGGAACCAGCCTGGTTCTGGACAAACACTAAATTCGACCTCCCTGTTAGGAGGGGGAAGAACACGACACACTCGCCGGGGTCGGGCGGTTTCATTGCTCTTTGATATAGTTTCGCCGAAGTTCGGCGTCCCAGTTGGGGGAAACGAGGCGTCAAGCCGCCTCGGAGGGAAAGCTGCGTCTAGCCGCAGCACTCCAAACGGGAGGACGAACGGAGGCAGAAGTGGCTGGCGAGGGTTTGGTCCGGGAGGCAAAGGCCGGATGCTAGAGTGCCGCAGGACAGGATGCATCGGCGGAGTCAGGTTGAACGGATCAGACAGGAAGGCGCACTTCGAGGAACGGTGAATTAGTTGAGTGAAGGGAAAGGGAGCTGTCAACGCAGCAGGCGGTGACACCGGATCAAGGAATCAACCGTATCCGGTAAAACCGGTTGCTCAACGCGCTAAGATTTGGATCCAGCACCTCGATGGCACTGTTCGTAGCGGTGTTCGTGGTGATGGCCGACCAGTTCGTCAGGTTCGTGCTCACTTCCACCGCATACACCAGCCCGGTATCCGTATTGAACCGGAAGACCAAGTTGCTCACTCCCGAGACATTGGTGACTGCCGGCAGGGTATTGGTGAAGGGCGTGTAGAGACTCAGATTGATGCGGGGCGAATTGGCGAAGACCTCCAGATTGTCATACGCCTGTGCCCGCACCAGATAACGGCCGGCTGCTGGATTCGTCCATGTGATGTTATAGGGCGATACCGTGCTGGTCCCGATGATATTAGTGAGCGCTGCGAGATTGGTACCCACCCCATACTGAAAGATGACCCGTCGGATGCTGCCGTCCTCATCATCCGCCGAAGCCCGGAGCACCACATTGCTCCCCGCCTTGATGGCCACGCGCAGGGCTAGGTTCGTGATGTTCACCGTAGGCGCAGCATTGACAGGCTGGGAAACAGTCACGGTTAAGGTGCTATTATAGCGTGTGTCTGTATAAACATAGGTACCGTCAGCCGAGAAAGTCTGGGAATATTCCTCGTTACGAAACTGTGCCCGCCCCAAGAGGAGCACTCCTTCATGATATACCGTGTGATAGTCGTCCCTGAACCTCAGGAGAAGCGTATCACCGACCAACGCGTTGGGCACAGTGGAGGGATTGAACTGGGCACCGTTGACTTCTACCACATGGGTAGTCTGGGCATGGACGCTCAAAGCGAAGAAATTCGCCAGGGCCATCAGCCAGAGGGCAGACCAGACCTTCTTGCAACGACTTGTCATTCAATACTCAGGTTGCCCCGTATGTAAGGCGAAACCTCTGGGTTAAACAAGCTTCATGGCCAGAGGTTGCGCGGAAAGTTGCGGCCCTGTCATCTGTTAACCCAGTTCGGGCGCAAAAATGCCCGCCCTGGTGACCAGAGCGGGCAAATCGCCCGATAAAGCGGGTTTCGCTACTACGGCTTCAAGACCTTCACAAAGGGCAATCCGATGGAACCTACCGGCTCCTCCACCCGCAAGGCGGCGGCCATGGTCGGTGCGATATCGGTGATATAGAATTCATCCGCATACCGGCCCGGCTGGAAAGCGCTGCCGTAGAAGCATACCGGCACGTGGGTGTCATAAGAGTAGGGTGAACCGTGACTCGTGCCGCTAGGATAACCGCTCATGAGCAGGAAAGGCTTCGTTACCATCACCACATCCCCGCTACGCTCGGCGTTGTAGCCATTGAAGACCGTCTTACCGAGCTGACCCGGTGTGCGTCCATCCAGCAACTGTTCACGGCTGTAAACTGCCTGGAACTTGCCGGTATCGAGCGCCCATTCGCGGATGAAGTTACAGAGATCATTCGGCGCGAGCTTCTTCTCTTCGAGCAACTGGTGGTTGAAGTAGAGGTTGCCCTCGACCGGTTTCGGGTTGAGGAAGTATTTACCGGGGCCGAACTTCTGGTCGAGCTTGCCCAGCAGGTCCACCATGAGTTCCGTGTCTTTCACGCGACCGGCATCAAAACCGTTCTGCGCCGACTGTTCCGGGATGGGTGCCACGCCGTGATCTGCCGTGAGCACCATCATCACATTCTTCATCCCGATCTTTCGATCGAGATAGGTGAAGAGATCGGCCAACTGGCGATCCAGTCGCAAAGTGATGTCCATCACCTCCTGCGAGTCCGGCCCGAAGAGGTGCCCGCAGTAATCAATGGAAGAAAACGAGACGCACAGCACATCCGGCTGGCTGCCCTGCCCCAGCTTCTCACCGTCGATGGCGGCCTTGGCCAACTCCAGCAGGACTTGATTGCCGTAAGGCGTGGGCATGATGGTCTCGGTGCCATCGCCCTTAGAATCATTTACCGTATGCGGAAACGTGCTGGTCTTCTCACCCGCGAGTTTGCCCTCACTGATGCCATCATCAGGCATGGTATAGAACTTGGAGTCGATCAGGTGGGTCCACTTCTGGCCGATGAATGAGGCGGGGATTTTCTTGGCGTTAAAAGCCTGCATCCACGCCGGCAACTCATTCATGTAATAGGTGCTGCTGACGAAATTGCCGCTCTTGGATTCAAACCAATAGGCACCCGTGGGTTTCTTGCCCGCCGGCAAGACCGCACCACGGTCCTTCATGGAAATACCGACGACCTTGGAACCGTAGTGCAGACGCATGCTGTCCGCCAATGTCGTGCCCATGAAATTACGCGGCGACATCTGTCCCTTCGCAGAGGTGGTGCCCACGCCTTGCACAGACTTGTCCTCCACGCAATACATCGAGCGGCGGGTCTTCTTGTCAAACCAGTCGTTCTCGATGACACCATGCACCGAGGGCGGTGAACCGCTGAGGAACGTCGCATGACCCGGTGCCGTCTTGGTAGGGTAATAGGGATAATGCGCGTAAGTCATGAACGCACCATCCTTCGTGAAGGTCCGAAAGCCGTTCGTGGTGAAGTGCTGGTCAAAGCGCTCGAGATAGTCGTAGCGAAGTTGGTCCACCAGAATGGCAACCACGAGCTTGGGAGTTTCGGCCCTCAATTGAGGAGCAGCCAGCAATGCCACCGCAGCGGCACAGAGAATCAGGAGTCTCTTCATCTTCATAAGGTAAAAGGCACCAAGACAGACGGCCGCCTAGGATGCAAAATTCAGATTACCCGCAAACAGAAGCAGACCTTGCAACGGGGGGCAACGGGAAAAGCATGCGCCTTTCACCAAGATCACTTTCCAAACAGCTTGCTGAAATCGAAATGGAAGATGAGGTGAAGGCCCGTCAGGAAAGTGAAGAGATACACTAATCGCATGAAAACCTTCTCGGACACTTTGCGGTTGAGCCACACCCCAAACCACACACCGAATGGTAATATCGGCAGCAAGGTGGCACTCTTGATCAAGGTCTCTTTGTTGATAAGCGCGTGACTCGCCAGTAACGGCACATCGATCATCGAACGGTCCAAGATGAAGAACGGCATCTTGATCCAGTTCACACAGGTGAAGATGAGGATGTTTGTGGCCACGAAGACTTCCTTCGCCAGCTTTTGCGGCACCAGATAAAGCGCTGCCACCGGCCCCGCTCCATGGGCGAAGGTGGAGGTGATCCCGATGCCCAGCCCGAACGGCCAAGCGATTTTATGGCTCGGCTGAAACGCTTTCTCCGCCGCGAAGATGCGATCCTTGAACAGCTGAAACAGCACGAAGATGATTGCCAGCACCCCGATGACGATATTGAACTGCCGGGAGGAGAAATGTCCGATCAACTGCACGCCCACCAACACCCCGACGACTACCCCGGGCATGACCAACATCGCGTTGCGTTTCTCCCATTTACCCCAGTAGTGATACAGCGTGAAGGCATCTCCCGCACACAAGAGCGGCAAGAGGATTCCCACCGCGTCCTTGGAGCCAAAAGCCATCACACACAGCGGCGTCGTGAGCATGCCCAGCCCGCCGCCAAAGCCCGCCTTCGACAGGCCGATGAACAGCACTGCCGCATACGCGATCAACCAACTGGTGATACTTGCATCCGCCACGCGCCCATTCGTGTAGGGACCACAGGCCGAAGTGTCGAGTGTGAACATGCCGGGAAATCACCAACAAACGGTGATTGGCAAACCATCACCCCATGCTAGTGTGCCCATAATTACCACTTGGCTTATGAAAGCGCCCTTAACAATTTTGGCCCTAACCACCTGTCTGGCCGTCACGCAGACCTTCGCCGCTCCGTCTGCACCCGAAGTGAAAGCCACCCTCACCAAGGCCACCCAATACATGCGCTCCATCGCCACGGAAGGCGGCTATCTTTGGCGTTACTCAGAAGATCTGAAAATCCGGGCGGGCGAGAACAACGCCACCGACACTCAGATCTGGATCCAGCCGCCCGGCACCCCGGCCATGGGTGAAACTTTCCTGAAAGCCTACGCTGCCAGCGGTGATGCCATCCATTTGGAAGCCGCTCGTGATGCCGCCTATGCCTTGGCCCAAGGCCAGCTTGAGTCCGGTGGTTGGGATTACCTGATCGACTTCGCCCCCGCGAAAGGTGCACTTGCCTATCGTCGTACCGATGTCGGCAAACTCACCGCCGCCCAGATCGCCAAGCGCAAGAACATCTCCACCTACGATGACAACAACACGCAGGATGCCTTGCGCTTCCTGATACAATACGTAGCTGTGGTAAAGGATTCCACGAATCCGAAAGAAAAAGAAATCCGCACTGCTCTCGCTTACGGCCTTAAGAAAATGTTGGAGGCGCAGTATCCCATCGGGGCTTGGCCGCAGCGTTATGATGGCAAACCCAAGAGCGTGACCGAGTATCCCATCAAGAAAGCCACCATCCCCATGGAGTATCCGCGCCAGCATCCGAAGGCGGATTACAAGGGCTATTACACCTTGAACGACAATGCCATCGCCGATTGCATCGACGCCATGATGACTGCGCACAAGCAGTTCGGTGATGCCCGCTATCTGGCTGCCGCGAAAAAAGCTGGTGACTTCCTGTTGCTTGCCCAGTTGCCCGAACCTCAACCCGTCTGGGCCCAACAGTACAACCAAAAGATGGAACCTGCCTGGGCTCGCGCCTTTGAACCGCCCGCCGCCACCGGTGGTGAGAGCAGCGGCGCCATCCGCACGCTCATTGATCTCTACATAGAGACAGGCGATGCCAAATACATCGAGCCTATCCCACGTGCCTTGGCCTGGTACAAACGCTCAGAGATCGCCCCGGGACGTTGGGCGCGTTATTACGAACTCACGACGAACAAACCCATCTATGGCGATCGCGATGGCAAGATCTACTACCGCCTGCAGGACATCAGCAAGGAACGCCAGACCGGTTATGGCTGGGAGAGCGATTTCGGTATGCGCAAGACCTTTGCCGCGTGGGAGCAACTACAAACGGATGGGCGCGAAAAACTGCTCGCCAAGAAACAGCCCAAACCGATGTCCGACAAGACCCGCGCATCTACCCAAGCCAAGCTCGCCTCCAAAGTGGAGAAAGCTATCAAAGAACTGGACTCACAAGGCCGCTGGATGACCGAAGGCAAGTTCGTGAAAGA
>Ga0222714_10003184_pt1 | contig 16900 bp, 19 predicted proteins | sample C33_3DmetaG_FD_165048 | JGI IMG/M metagenome (GOLD analysis project Ga0222714, IMG submission 165048) | Estuarine water microbial communities from San Francisco Bay, California, United States - C33_3D | ecosystem: Environmental > Aquatic > Marine > Unclassified | place: USA: California...
TTCCCCTTTCTCAAGGGGCGATCTCCTGGGCTCTAATTTCACACTCAAGGACTAATAATAAAAAACCCTGCTCATAACAGGGACTTTTACATAATAAGTTAATATTTAGTTTTTGTCAATAGTTGTGGTTACCGAACATCAAGTTCTTGATCTCCCCATCCTTCTTCTTCCAAACAAAGATAGTCAAGTTCCTCAGTTCCCTCAGGAATGTTAATCCACTCATCAAATTCTGCGGCAAGTGCTTTTGCATTTCTATGTCGATCTGCATCATGAAGGAGTTCAATTTTTTTAATCGCCCAATCGCGGACAAAAGCCACAGGTTGACTTTCAATCTGAGTTTCCATAGTAGTCTTTTCGGAAGTACCTGTTGAGGATGTTCCCATTGTAGAAGGCAGGTTCTCCGTTGTCAAGGGCCTCTGTGAGGACGTTGTGGACGAAGAGTTGTCTGGTCTCTTCGAAGTTTGTTTTGCCCTTTGTTTTATGTAATGAGAGGATAACTCTAATAAAATTTTCTCTCCCGTACTTTTCAATATCTTCTTTAAGTTCCGGACAAGACCCATAGTAATCCTTCCAATTAGATTCCGTTTTTACTTTACGCTTTTTACCTTTTGGGGTTCTAAATTGCCAAAAATATTTTCGCCCTATGTATTGCTTTGAATTTATTTTATTGGTAATAAGATAGACAAATCCAAAATTATCACCTATATCTTCAGATTCAAAGCATTCCCCATTCGGTTTTTCATATTTCCATCCATTAGTATAACTGCAACTCATTTACATAGTCAATTGCTTTGCTAAGATATTTATGAGCAAGGTCTTTCTCATGTTGAGGGAGTTGCTCTTTATCTATTTGAAGTTTTAATTTGTCAAGTCTTGCTTTAAGTGTGTAAATATCTGTAAGTCCGACCATAAAAAAAGAGGAGTGTGACCTCCTCTATCTATAAAGTTTTGTAATATTATTACAATTTGAAACCACTAAATGTGTCCTTTTTCACATCTTGTTTAATTCCACCAACTACGTATGATTCTACTTCCGTTTCCTGGGGAGCAACCTGGAGACCTTTAGAGGAAATCCAGTGCTGAGTCCAAGGAAGCGGATTATTGTTTGCTGCGATATCGTATTGAGGTTTTAATCCAATTGCTTTAAGTCTTCTATTTGCAATCCATTCAACATATTGCTGAAGAAGTTTATCGTTTAGTCCAATCATGCTACCATCTTTGAACAGATAGTCTGCCCAACGCTTTTCTTCATTTACTGCACGATCAAACATTTTATAGGTCCACTCTTCCTCTTCCTTCATGATTTGTTTCATTTCTAGATCATCTCCATCACGCCATTTGTTCAAAACATTCTGAGTGATTGCTAAGTGTTGGTTTTCGTCTCTTGCAATAAGAGAGATGATCTTAGCGGATCCTTCCATAAGCTTAAGTTCACCGAAGGCGAAACTACAAGCAAAACTAACGTAGAAGCGAATACCTTCAAGAATGTTAACATTTGCGATTGCTCTATAGAGTTTTCGTTTAACATCATTCAAATTTTCCTTTGCGTTTGTGACTCCTTCAAGTCTATACATCCAATCATTAGATGTACCATAATTCTGTGCTGATTGAATAAAGTCATCATAAGACTCTGTAACGCTCTTGGCTCGCTCTAGAATGCGCTCATCGGTGATGATTGTATCAAATACCTCAGACGGGTCTGAATACACATTCTTGATAATATAAGTGTATGAACGACTATGGATCATTTCCATAAATCCCCATACCTCCATACATGCCTCAAGTTCTGGAAGTGAGCAGTATGGAATAAATGCCATACCAGGCCCACGCCCTTGAATAGAGTCGAGCATAATCTGATACTTCAGATTAGAAGTATAGATATGCTTTTGCTCAGGTCGAAGTGTTTGGTAGTCTCCACGATCCTTCTGGAGAGACACCTCTTCGGGTCTCCAGAAGTATCCTAACTGTTGAGTGGTTAATTTATCAAAGACGGGATATTTGTATGAATCATATCTCTGAACTCCAAGAGGTTTTCCAAAAAACATTGGTTGTTTTTTAGTATCAACGTGTTCAGTATTAAAAACTGTCATTCCTTTAACAATGGGTTGTTCATCTGAATTATTCATAAAATTGTAATGCATACGTTTTCCTCTTTGATTAACTCCTTACTCAAGACCACATAAAATATTTAATGTTTTGAATTGTCATCAAAATCAAATTTTACAGGATTCACAATCATCTTCTTCAGTTACAGATAAAATCTCGTTTACTAAACTATTCACCTTTTTTAATTTATCTTCAACGATTTCATCAGTTTTAATATCATATGTATTTTGATAGTAACTTGTCTTCCATCCATAACGATACGTTGTCAGCAAATCATTAGCCATTACACTAACAGGAACCTCGTTATCCGTATAGTTTTCTGGATTATAACTCCAGTTGCCAGAGATCGCTTGATCAAAGAATTTCTGCATTACCGAAACAACATTGATATAACCACGATTAGACTCCATATCCCAAAGAAGAGTGTAATTGTTCTTAAGCGTATGATACTGGGGAACAATTTGCTTAAGTGGACCTTTCTTCGACTTCTTAACGGACAAGTAATCTCTAGGTGGTTCGATTCCGTTGGTTGCGTTTGACACAACGGAACTGCTCTCCGATGGCATCTGTGCGGACAGTGTTGAGTGTCTGAGACCATGCTCCAAGATAGATGCCCTAAGAGTTTCCCAATCATGTTCTAATTTAATAGACGTAATTTCATCAACTTCTTTTTTGTACGTATCGATAGGAAGAATTCCATCAGCATATTTTGTACGACCAAAATATTCACAATATCCTTTTTCCTTTGCCAAATTGTTCGATGCTTTAAGCAGATAATATTGGAATGACTCGGAAAGACCATGAACTGCATCCCAGGCTTCCTGAGAATCATAATTATACCCAAGTTTTGCCAAATAGTGTGCAAGACCAATAAATCCTATACCAAGTGAACGACGTGCCTTAGTGGCGATTTCTGCCGCCTCTACGGGGTATTTTTGATAATCAATCAGTTCATCAAGAGAACGAACTGAAAGATCACAAAGTTCTTCAAGTTCTTCATCAGACTTTACTTTACCCACATTAATTGCAGAAAGAATACACAATGCAATCTCACCCAGTTTATCATCAATATGCTGAATAGGATCAGTAGGAAGAGTAATCTCTTGACAGAGATTGCTCATATTAATCTTATCTTTGAATGATGAGTGAGAGTTACAATGATCAATATTCATGATGTAGATGCGACCCGTTTCCGCACGTTCCTTAAGAAGGTCAAGGATGAGTTCTTGTGCTTTAATAGTTTTTTTCTTAATGGTCGGATCTTTTTCATATTGAACGTAGAGATCGTCAAACTCAGGGAGTCCAAACTTATCATAAAGTCCAGGGACATCATGCGGAGAGAAAAGCGTGATCTCACCGTCTTGAATAAATCTTTCATAGAACAACTTAGAAATCTGAATGGAGTAATCAAGTTTACGGACACGATTATCTTCCGTTCCCTTGTTATTTTTAAGAACCAGAATATCTTCTATTTCTTGGTGCCAGATTGGGAAGTGGACTGTCGCTGATCCACCTCGTATGCCATTTTGCGTGCAGCAACGGACAGTTGCTTCAAACTTTTTGAGAAACGGTACAACACCAGTGTGCTGGACTTCACCACCTCTAATCCTACTGTTGATGCCACGGATTCGACCTGCGTTGATACCAATTCCCGCCCTTTGTGCAACATAACGGCCAATTGCCATATCACTGCTAAAGATACTATCGAGGGTGTCATCAACATCAACAAGCACACAGCTAGCGAATTGTCTAAGTGGCGTCCTAACGCCTGCCATAATGGGGGTAGGGATGTTGATCTTGTGCTTTGAGATTGCGTCATAATACCTCTTGACATATGACATTCTGGTTTCTTTGGGATACTCTGCAAAGATAGTCAGAGCAATCATCATGTACATGAACTGTGGGGTTTCATATACTCCCCCATTACTTCTGTCTTGAACCAAGTACTTGTCAACTACTTGCCTTAGACCAGCATAAGTAAAAAGAAAATCCCTATCGTGCTCAATAAATGAGTTTGCTTTATCAATTTCTTCTTTAGAGTACTTATTATAAATGTCATTATCATATACTTCTTTATTGACACAATTATAAATGTGATGTTCAAGATGAGGAAGTTCTCTCATTTTTCCATAAAGATTTTTTCTCACAGAAAAAATAAGGAGACGTGCTGCAACATACTGATAATTTGGATGTTCCAAATCAATCAAATCGCTAGCACTGCGAATCAGAATCTCTTGAATTTCATTAGTAGAAATTCCATCATAAAACTGAATGCCAGATTTCATTTCAACTTGACTAGCAGAAACTCCTGCTAATCCTTTACATGCTTCATCAACCATGATATGCATCTTGTCAAGATCAAGGGATTCGACCCTACCATTTCTTTTGACAACTTTTGTTCCGTTGCTCATATTTTTTTCCAACTAGTAAATTTGAGTTTTGCTTCTAAACCATAGTAGATATTTGATTCTATCACAGATTCAACGTCGAGTCCAGATAAAACCATATCATTAATATCCTTCTCAGTTATTGTTGAAGGCCAGATGACAACTTTTTGTCCATTTTCGATAACACGGGAAATTCTTGATACGATTTCTGAATTACGTGGTTCGTTATCATATATCCAGACACAATCGCCAATACCCCACTTATCAATATCACCATCAGCTCCACAAAGAGCAATCGCGTTGCGAATGAAAGTTGAATCAAAGGGTCCTTCTGTAACGTAGATAGTTTTATCTTTTTCGATTTCATCGAGACCATAAATTTTTGGTGCATCATCATCAAACATTATTGTAATGTATTTTATTTTGTTGGATCCCAGAGATCTTCCCTGTACACCCACCAATTCTTTTTTATAGAAAAGTGGAATAATTATTCTGGGTTCATCATATCGGGTATCGTCAAAAGTTAACTTAATTGAGTTAACCCATGTTTTAAAGTTTTCACTGTAATAGAATTTATAAGGATTTAATTTTCGGTTTTCTAAGTACTTTTTTGCCTCTGGGTTTTCAACTGCTTTCGGCAAATCTATCTTAGAATTAAATTTTGGTTTATCAAATTTAAATTTAGGTTCTTCGGTTGGAAAGTTTTTTCCAGTTGTTCCCGATTTAAATTTTTCAAAAGTATACTGATTATGAAGATTAGAATCTGTTTGTTTTAAAAAATTATTAAAGGATACATTAATACCACAGTTGTGGCATTTGTAATTTGTATTGTTCTTTACTTGATATAAATATCCTCTCGCCTTATTCTTATTCTTTTGAGAGTCCCCACAAATCGGGCAGCGAAAATTAAAAAGATTATTCTTTACCTTTTTAAATTTCTGAAGACGTGGAGAAATCAAATTGATGTATTTTACATCAACAAAATCCATAACAATAAGAATCGTGGTCTACCTACTATACCGTGCCTACCTCGCTTTGTCAAGACAAAGAACAGTCATGATCCCTGTCCACTTTATGACAGAGTTTGTTATTTTCTGCAAAGCATACAAAGAAGATTTCTTTCTAGTTTTCATGGCAACATGTGCCAACACTTGAACATTTATTTTTGTATTTGAACTTGAGGAGTTTGTGGAGTTAAAAAGTCAACTACCATATGTGATTGAGAAATTCCAAATGTTATTACAGCAAAAACCCCAACTACTATCCAACGATATTTTGTAAATTCTTCTAGTTTCTTTTCAACCTCTTCTATTCTTTTTACAACAATATCGTGAGAATCTTTATTTTCTAATTTTAATTCTTCTATCAGTCTACCAATATAATCATCTGCTCTGTTACACTGTTCTATTTTTTCATCATGAACTGCAAGCATCTTACTAATATTTTGACTTGTCTTGCCCATAATCTGAATTGCTTCATCAATTTTTTTCATCATAACTTCATATGAAGAAAGTCTTTCTTCTAGAACAGCAATTTTAGTATCTGCAGAAGTATTTTGATTGAACATTTCCCTTTTGAGTTATTAGTTTTTTACACTACTAAAACAAATAACTCAAGTAGTTTTAGTATTATTTATTTTTTGGTTGGCTTCCATCTATTGCGAGAATTTTTTCCAAGTCCAATTACTTTTTTTCTTCTAGTGTACCCCATAACAGGATCAAATCCAGCGACTGGACCTTTTGGGTCAGCGGATCCAGTAAATCCTCCAGTTCCTACAACCATACCTTCTTCACGAAGATTTCTAAAGTAATTTATAATTCTATCAATTTTATCCATTTGAAGTATAAATTTGTTGTAATTGATTTAAACAATTTAAATCCACAGGTATATTATGAATATACGTTTTAGGATGCTGAGGCAGTCTATTTAAGAATACTATTATTGTTTTAACTTGAGGCCACATTTCCTTTTCAATTTTGAAAAATAACATAGGATTTGTGGCCTCACCAAAGATATTGTATAAAACAATAAAATGGTTGATCAATAAATGAGTTCTAAGTTCACCAGATTTTTTATATCTTTTAAGCAATCTTTTGATATACTTAAAATGATTTAAATCCTTATCAAAGTCGTCTTTAGTGACTGCCTGAGGATTCTCGTAATTTTTAATCGCGAAGAGAAGAAAATTATCTTCATTCAATTCATTAAAGATCATATATTAAATATCAAGCGTAAGTAATTCTTGCAGCATCAGAGGTCGCAGTTGCTCCACCAGCAGCAGTGACAACAGCACGATAGTAGAATCCATTAGGTCTGTCAGCAGTAACAGATGTGGATGCGATTCCAACTGTTGCAGTGGTAACGTTGCTGTAAATTCCACCATTTGAAAGGTTTGTGTATGCTGCACCAACGCTCGATGCATACTGCCACTGATAGGACAGGACTGCTGTAGGAGTTGCGGAAGCAGTAACACTAAAGGTTTGGTTAGAAGTTGTTGAAACTCCTGTCAGGGTTGTTGGTTGTGCAGAAATTGTAATGTAACGATCTGCGTATACAGTGTCATCATTAGCGTCACCAGCAGCAGTGTAAGTTGCCTGTCCCAGAGTTGTAATTCCAGACATTGCAACAAGAGTTTCAGACTTAACTCTGTAATTTCCATGCATATCAATATAGGTATGAACACCAACCCATCCAGCGTGGATGCCACCATACTGGGTTGCTAAACCACTATTACCAGGTGTTAATGTCGCAATCTCGTATGTATCAACACCGTAAACACTATGAGTTGGAACGGTTGAGGTTAATCCAACAACGTTCGAGGAGTAATTGGAATCCTCAAGAGTATATACAGGTTTTTCAGACAGAGTATAAGCAACACCAGCAATAGCAGCGCCATTCAAATATTGTGTTGTTGCAATTGAAATAAGTCTATCAGAGGTAATTCCAGAAATTACTGCAGAACCAAACGTTCCACCAACTCCAATAGTAACTACATCACCAATAGAAATGCCTGCAGCGGTGAATGAAGTTCCAGCCCCAGTAATAGTTTTTGCACCATAGTCTACACTCACTGTTCCAACGGAGTAAAGACTATCTGCGGTTCCCCAGAGTGCCATTCTTGTTACCTTTACTAAAATTTTTATCTAACAATATTTATAAAAAATGGGGAGTTTAGATTTCTCCCCATGTTGTATTCTATTTAGTTCTATTAATCAGGGAGTAGGATCTACTGCACCTTTCTTTTTCAGATGTTGCTGAACTTGAAGCAGTACAAATGAAACGAGACCATTCGACTTCAATTTATTGTTAGCACCGAGGAATTCGGAAAGAACAAAAAGAATAGTAGCGATTGCAGCCTCGTTGGCTTTTGCCCATGCAATGATTACTGCGAGCGACATAATAAAAACCTCCTAATGATGTTTGAACTATTTAGGAATTTTACCTATTTTTAACAATCAATCATATCTTGAAGACATGTTATCTTGGGATCTTTGAGCAGCAGCACGACGGAGTGCTACTTTTTGTGCAGGAGATTTTGGAGCACCGTACTGACCAGCAACAGGTGGTTTCTTTCCAAGAACTTTTTTTTGTTGTCCTTTTGGAGTTCCAGTCTGTTGACGAATCATCTTCTTAACAGAAGTGAATGCTTTATCATCTTTAGCACCACCCTCTACAGATGGTTTTCCTGGACGAGTTGCAGACATTCCCGTTTCCTTAGCGTATCTAGTTCTTTCATCAACTATTTCACCTTCCATTTCATAAGAATTTTCAAGAGGAAGTTTACCTGCCTTTTGCATTTGTAGTTTTTGTCTTTGAAGCATTTGTTGCTTTTGAGCAATCATTTTAAGATTCTGCAACTGTTGCTTTTTAACAGCATCCGATTGCGTATCTCTTACTTTATTATCTGCACTTGTTGGTTGATCTTGAATTTTTTGATCCAGTGCTTCTCCGAGTTTCTTTCCACCTCTACGAGCAGTTAATACTGCAGCAATTGCAGCCTTTCTTCTCTCTTCTTTAGATCTACCAGCAAGTTGTGGTGACTTTGAAGCATAGAAGTCCTTAATTGCTGTACCCATATCAGTTTTAGATGTGATTTTTTCCTGGAGTTCAAATTCTTCTCCAGTCAAAACACGCTTACCAACTTTTGCTGCAGTTTTTGCTCCAGAACCAACTTCCTTTGCAACTCCACCAACTTTACCTGCCGCTTTTGCTGCAGTTTGGGCGGTTTGAGAAGCAAGTTTAGAAGCAGTAGTAGTCGCTGATTTATGTCTCTGAACACCCTTTTGGAATGCTTGAGAAGCTGCTGCGGTTGCTTGCTTATGTCTTTCTACTCCTTTCAGAACAGCACCAGCAACACGGTCTAAAATACCTTTTCTCTTAGGTTGTTGCTTTTTAGCAGTTTGAACTGCAGCATGTTTTTGGGAGAATGATTTAAATCCCGATGGTTTTGATTCTGATGCTTTTGATTCCGCTTCCTTTCTTGCTGCTTTTTCTTTACGAAGTCTATTGATAGCAGCAGTTTTTGCTCCACCCTTAAGTGATCCTACAGACTTACCACCCTTTGTTTTAGGTTCAATTCTTACACCACCTGCTCTTGCTTCGGAAAGTAGATTTTCTTCTTGAATCTCAAATACAAAATTTACAAATTCATCAAGACCAAGTTCTTCAATAAGAATATCTACACCACGCTCATTCAATCCTTGCTCACAGAAATACTCTGCTGCGGCATAAACTGTTTGATTCAGATAATCTTCAGAGATTTCAACTGATTCCAATAACTGAACTTCTTCTCCAAGTTTTGGATTTACAACTACCTTATTGACTCCACCTTTTTTCATCCCTTTGACTTGCGATCTCTTTTCAGATGCAATTTCATCATCGACAATTTCACGAAGATCCTCTCTCCAATTGGAAAAACTTTCCTTCATACCAGTTTTTTTAGCAATTGCAGCACCACGAACCTTTCTACGATTCAGAAGATACTTATCAGTCTTATCATGATCACCATCATTATCAATATCTTTATCTTCTCTACCAACTGGATCCAAACCCTTACCAGACTTTACCTTACCAGTGTATTCCCCACGTTGCTTTTCACCCTCATATGGAGTTCCATATTTGGTCATCTCAACAGAAGAAATATTTGGATTCGATCTCAGTTGATTGATTTTTTGACGTGTTGCATAACGTACATATGATTTGCCAGTTGCTTTATCTTTTACACGTACCTGATATTTTTTATTTTCGATTTCCTCTTTAACAGATCCACCACCAGGACCAATTCCGAGTTTTTCTTTTACTTCATTTTTCTCAGCAGCACCCATTGAAGTATGGCTCATATACTGAGAAAATGCTTGCTCCAAAGGAACATCTTCTCTACGTGCTCTATAACGAATATCATATACAGCCTGTCTTACTCTTTTTTCAGCATTCGCAGGTCCCTCAGTACCTTTTGCATTTGCTCCAGCAGCAGGTGCCTGTTTTTCTTGACCAAGTTGAGGTTTTAATACCTCCGCAATATATACTGCAGAAATATCGTTAAGAGGATTCATAGACATTTGAATAATTAGATAAACTACTTCTTCTTATGTCTATTTATGAAATTTCTAATATTAAAATTATCTATTTTTTTAGTATTAGTCAATCTCATTACATACTTTCGATACGCATCAGTTCCAACTTCTCGTTGAGATGCAGGAACTCCAGATATTTCAGTCCATTCTTTTACATCTTTAATCCAGGGTTTAAACATAATATTATTTTCTGTCACACAAATAAGATAGTTAGCACCTCTACGAATGATTCTACCAATAAGACCAGTATTTAAATTCTCTACAAGTTCTCCAACACGAAATATTCTTTCAGTAATATAAGTATCTCTAAGTCCTTCAAAATCTAACTTGGGAGCGATTTCCCACAAATTCCAACCTTCCTCAATTTGCATTGACTTTCTCAATGCCATGAACATTTTTCTTGTTTGCTTATCATCTAAAGATTTTGGAATTCCCATTCTAAAGGTATCAAAATCTCCTTCAGCAGCTGCTTTACGGAGTATTGAAGATGAGATACCTTGATCGTTTTTCTTGTCAGAGTCTGCATCTTGCTTACCAGCAGCAATCACATTTATTTCCACAAAGTCATAAAGTTCTCCATTATATTGATTTGCAAGTTTTTCAAATTCTTTTTGACGATCAGATCCAACTACAATATTAATACTACTATACCCTTCTTCACTTGCCTTTTGCAAAACATCAAAAATTGTAATCACATTATCATCATTTATAATTCTCTCTCCATGCTTTGGATACATTTGACGCATCAAAGCAATTTTAGTATCAGGATCTAAAGGATTTTTCTTAGGATCTTGTGTTCTTGATGGATATATCTTATAAGGCCCATCTGCAGCAACTTTAGCAACCTTATTGAAAAGGTTTTGATGTCCCTTTGTAGGAGGATTGAATCTTCCAAATGCAACTGTCAGTATTCCCTTATCCTCAATTTCAGGTTCTTGCTGTGCCTGAGGTTCTTGTTGAGGTTGTTGTGGTTGAGATGTTGGAAGTTGTGTTTGTGTTGCAGCAACTTGTTGATTTGATGTGGTTCTATCCTGAGGAGGATCTTGTTTTCCCAGAACCTGATTTTGATTATAAAACTTTAATTTCCCACCAACAGTTTTTGCAGTGAATTCTCCTTGGGCATTATACCACCCACCATGCCCATCTGCAGTCAATCCAAGTCTCTTCGCTTGCATAACTGCTTGCGAATCTCTTGCTTCCGTTAAAAATCGTGAGAAACTTTTCATTTAAAAGATTGATATATTTTATTTATCAATTATCTAAAAAGGATAAATCTCCATCTAAACCTTTACGATTTATACTTTGAGATATCTCGCCAATATAAAGTTCAAGTTTGTATGCATATTTTCCTCCTCCAATATTTTTAACTCGTATTCTTGCCTTTGCAGAATCAGGTTTAAATTTGGATACTTTGTCGGAGGGAATATTTAATGGATTTTTATCTTTTATGACATAAAAACCTTTATCTTTAATTTGGATATAATCAGATTTACTATAATAATCAATTACTACATCAGATTCAATATCTTTATAGTATCCTGTTCCTCCACCTAAAACTTGTTGATCTAATTTTGTAGCTGGATAATTTGGCGTATATCCATTAGTTTTTTTATACCACATTTCATTTACCCAATTAGATAACTTATCATTGAATAATGTTTTAATTACAATATTTGATCTAGGACTAATATGCCAAGAACTATTTTTAAATTCTAATGTTCCCGATCCAAAAACTGCACCTATTTGTTCCTTTAATTCTATACCTGCAATTTTACCATTTACATTGACTTGAACATCAACGCCTTCATTTTCTTCAGATCTTGATTGTTTTGTGTATCCAGCGGTTTTCAATTTATCAATAAGATTAATTTCATATTGCTGCCCCTCATTAATCTCTTGTCCTGGAATTTTAGTGACAATATAAAAAAAGTTGATTAAGACATAACCAGGACTCGTTGTTCTTTTTACTTTTAATGTTTCCGCACTATCATATTTTTCCCTTTCGACAGTAGTATTCAATGTCGTTTCGAGATAATACTTATATGAATCAATCTCGTTTAAAAAAGTTTGCTCAGTGATTCCTCCAGATAAAAATCTTCCCGTTATAATATTATTTTGCTTTTTAAACTTAAACTTTGTAGTATGATTTAAAGGGTGTCCTTCCTTTCTCAATTTATTTTTAGCATTTTGAGAAACTGATAATGTCTTAAGGACAATATCAGTGTTTATAACTTTGGTTGCCATTTAGTAAAAAACCCACTTAATTTTATTTAAGTGGGTTATGAATTTATTTGTTTTTATTTATCAGCGATTTCTTCTTCTTTCTCTTGCAGCGTCTCTATCCTTCTTTGCTCTTTCAATCGCATCCTTTTTACCACCCTCACCATAATAGTTATAAAGAACTCTTCTGTCAGATTTTCTTTCTGCAGGTGTTCTTTCTGGTGATTTTGTAGCAGCAGAATTTCTTGCAACTGAGGAACTTCTACTCATACGAACATCAGGATCTGCAGACGTTCCAATTTTTTCTGGATTGCGGCGATGCCAACCAGATTCTGCAATATCTTGAACTGTTTCTGGATCGAGATATGCCATAATCGATTCAGCGTCTTCAAGATCTTCTGCATATCCTTCTACACAGAGATACTCAAGAACAATATCATACAGATCATCAGTATTTTCATCAATATACGATTCTACAATTTGTCCAACTTCATAATCAGACAATGATTCGAGTACATTCAGAGCATCATTATAATCATTTGCATATCCCTCAGAGATAAAATCTCCAAGAATTTGAAGTGCGAATAATTCAATATCTTCACCAAGTCTTGCAGCAAGTTTTCTATTTTGCTGAGAAGTCTGCATATTTCTTTGAGATTGCGTCAAAGTTTTTCCAGACTTTGCTTTACCTACAGGAGGAAGTGCTTTTCTTTCCCCAGAATTGGAAACGCTAGACTTCTTTCCAACAATTCTATATGGTGCAGGTTTTCTTCCACTAGAGACAGCAGATTTTGCTGCAGTCTTAACTTCCTTACCGTCAGTTTCTTTAGGTTCAACTTTTGATGCGAGTTTGCGAAGTCCACCAGCAGCGGCCTTTCTGCCAGACTTAACAAGACCTTTGATTTTTTCTTTAGCAGATGCCAGTTTACCAGATGCTGTTTTCTTAGCAGCACTAGCAGCACTCTTAGCAGCACGTCCTGCCTCAGCAGCACCACCAGCAGCAGCAGAAGCGGCACCAGCGCCTAAAGTCTTTGCTTTCTGAGCGCCTGCCTTTGCTTTATCTGCAAGGTTGCGTCCTGCACGAGTAGCAGCCACTTGAAGTCTCTTCATAGCGTGCTTTCTACCAACACGCTCGCGCTCAGCAGACTTCATTCTTTTTGAAGTTGCTGCTGCAGACTTCTTAGCACGAGTTGCTTTATTCTGAAGTCTGTTCATTCTTTCCATTTCAGTTTCTTCGGAAAGAATTTCAGCCTCAAAAACATCAAGACATTCTTGAAGAGTTACTTCATCTTCAGAAAGAATATCTTCCATGATTTCGACAAGTTCATTGTCGGAAAGATCATCTACGAACTCTAAATTATCTTCGAACAATTCTACATCAGTTTCTCTATCAACAGCATAAACAGAATTATATGCTTCGTACAGATCGGTAAGAATTTTTGATTCCATTTTACAAATAGTTTTTAGTTATTTATAAAAAAAAAAGACCCCGAAGGGTCAAGCACCAAGAACAGCACCAATATTATCATCAATTTGTTGAATGACTTCACGAATATCAGAAACCCTAGGAGGAACACTTACTTCACTATAAGTATATCCCCGTTGTGCTTCAAATAAAACCTGACGAACTGCTGCTGCAGTACGAGCATCCATTTTAATTGTTACTTGCTTTTCTTTACTCACAGATCTCCCTCCTTACGATTTTCAGAACGCTCAATACTAAATGCACCTTCAGGATAACGAGCACTCAATTTCTCAAAGTTCATTTGAATAACTTCTTCAAGAGAAATATCAAGTCCAAGACATGCCTGAGAAACATACCACATAATGTCTCCAAGTTCACGCTTCAGATGGAAAAGATTTTCTTCGTTAACTGGTTTGCCTTGGAAAACAATCTTTTTTATAATTTCAGTAAATTCACCAGCTTCAGCAGACATTCCTACGGCAGCAGTAAGCAATCGTTCGGTGGGAAATTCTTGTGCTTCAAGATCAGTGAGTCGATAAACAAAGTCACTGTAGTTTTTACTCGGATTGGATGTTGTGTTATCAACGAATTCAACGTATTTTTTAAGATCAATAGTCATAGGTTTAAAGGTTCTTCTTGTCTATCAGGTAAAATGTTTTGGGGATTAAGTTGTTTGTCAGGTTCCATCTCTTGAGATGTTACGTTCACGACTTTGGGAGGATCTGGATAATGAGCAATTCTATAATAAGATCCTGGATTCATTTTCACCATCATTTGAGCATCTTGTTCTTCTCCACAATGACAACGAACACTTCCATTTTCATTAAGAACCACATAATAGACACCAGAGGTATCCCTTACTTGAATCTCCGATTTTTCTTTAAGTTTCAATTGCATTAGAATTTAAATCCATCAAATGATTTTTTAGGTTTTCTTTCTTCAAAATCATACTCTTCTTCTTGTTTGTTGTCAAGTATGTCATTTTGTGCCGATTGTTCACAGTCATACAATCGCATTTTAGCTCGATCAATGCCAATCACAAACCTCTTATGAATGGTTGGATCATTATAACGATTCTTAAGTTGCTTTACAAGAATCTGACCAAGTTCTTCAAGTTCTTCAGTAGAAATAAGAGCAAACATTAAGTCTGCAGTTGCAGGCAAACCAAATGATTCGGATGTATCAGTTAGTTCCACATCAGAAGAACCATAACCACTACGAGTAGTTTGAGTAGCACTTACAATAGGAACATTAAACTCTACAGCAAGACCACGAAGTTCCTCTGCAATTGCTTTCACAAAAGTGTAAGAATTAATGTTTGCATTTCCACGATAGCGAGAAGAAGAGCAAATATTAAGATAGTCAATAAAGATAATATCTGGATGGAACGATTTTTTCAATGCGAGTTCATTTAGAAGCGCTTTGAAATGTCCAGCATGAGCAGATGCAGTTGGATACTCTTTAATGATGAGAGTTCCTTGTGTTTTCTTTGCAAGATTAGTAACCTTATTTTCGAAAACAGATTTAGGAAGTTCTACAATATCCTTAATATTTACGTTGAGGAGGTTTGCATCAATTCTTTCAGCAATGCGTTCTTCTGCCATTTCCAACGTAATGTACAGAACGTTCCGTCCTTGGAGCAAGACGGAGCTAGCCACATGGCACATGAATAGAGATTTCCCGACGCCCGTACCAGCAAGAGCGATGTTAAGAGTTTTGTTAGGGAGACCACCTTTCGTGATTTTGTTAAAGTATTCGAGATCAAATTCAATTTTATCCTCCTTTTTGTGATACGATTCATATCGTTGTTCATAATCTTCCAAATAATCATGTCCAACATGATTATCGAAACTAACTGCAAGTGCATCCTGAAGAATTGATGGAATCGCATCTCTGGATTTATCTCCTTTGCCATCGGCAAGTTGAATTGATTCCATAAGTGCCAAATAAATGGCCCTATCACGACACCATTTTTCAGTGGTATCAATCAACCAACTTTGCTCTACGGGAATATTTTCCAAATGAGTAATTAAATGAACCAATTTTTTAAATTGATCTTCATTTACATCATTTCTTTTTTCAATTTCAATACACAAAACTTCCGATGTGGGAAGATTGTTATATTCCATCGTAAACTTAGAAATTTCTTCGAACACCAGTTTTTGTTCCTGATCTTCAAAATATTCATGTTTAATGAATGGCAATACCTTTCTCAAATAATCTTCATTATGAAGAAGATTTCTCAGGATTAAAAACTCAACTTTTTCCATCAAATATAATGCAAGTATGTACTCAATAGGTATTTTTCATTACTAATGGGTTTCTTTCCTTCATGAGGAAACATCCATAGTGGTGGGAATATAACAAGTTTACCAGTTCTTGGTGTAATACTAAAATTTTCAAATACTGTCTCACCACCATCAGTCACATCATTCAAATACCAAAAGAACGATAAAAACCTTTTTGAAGTTTCATGGTCCATTACATCGACATGATTATCAAAACAGTCATAATCATTATTGGCATATTTTTTAATTCTCAATTGTTCAAAAGAATTTGTCAAAGGAAAACAATTTCTGCCAACACTGCGGTAATATTCATCGCGATGTTTCAAAACTTTTGAAAATATATGATCATGAAATTTTTTTGCTTCAGGTAAATTATTCAAATTTTTTGTTACATTTAGTTGGCAAAATTTTGCTCCCGTTGCGTATTCATGTTTTTCATGGTTATTTGGATTTTTTTCAAAAAGGTTGATTGCAAACTTGCAACTTTCTTGATCTAGATCATCGTCGTAAACATAAATTAAATCATGCAATTTAACAACCATAACTAAATTCTTGTTTTGCAATTTCGTCAAGTTTTTGCATTACTTCTTCAGTAAAGTATTCTTCTGGATTAGCAAGAATCTGTTTTGCATAGATCTTCTTACCATCCATCTCATAACGTCCTGCTACATTCTTCCAGAGTCCACCAATCTCACCAAGTTCCAGAAGACCATAGTAACGATCAAGACCGCGCTCATCATAATAAAGACGGACTTCAACATCTTTATTCTCCTTACTCAAACGCGATTTAGCAGTCTTAGCCTTGATAATATTTCCGACCACTTCCGTTCCATCCTTTTCTTTCTTTTTGCTGAGATAAAT
>Ga0222714_10003186_pt1 | contig 16898 bp, 18 predicted proteins | sample C33_3DmetaG_FD_165048 | JGI IMG/M metagenome (GOLD analysis project Ga0222714, IMG submission 165048) | Estuarine water microbial communities from San Francisco Bay, California, United States - C33_3D | ecosystem: Environmental > Aquatic > Marine > Unclassified | place: USA: California...
CTATACTGTTATGGGTTAAAGTAGTAGAGACTTCTCCTGTATCTCTTTTTGCGGATTCTGTTAGTCCAATGTTAGTGATAATGTTATCTGTTGTTTCCAAATAGGTAGGTCTTGCTGTGGTATTTTTCCCATTGATTATATCGTTTGCTAATTCTAACTGTAATCTCTCTACATCATCTATAATGTGATTCCTATTCAACTGGACATCATTCTCTCTCCATCCTGACAGAGTCCATAAATTATGCTTTGTCCATAGATGCTCTGCACCTGGTTCATAAGTTACTGATACTGGATTTGTTGATATTCCTTTGGAAGCTGATATTGCCTCGTATAATTTCTCACTAAGGTTGGACAACTCTATCCCTCTGATATTTGTTCACTCTAGGGTTTGATCTCAAAGTTTTTGTTGCTGTAGGAGTTTTTGGCTCAAAGACCTCATCAATATCTTCCTCTGATGCTGAATTTTCATTTTGAGGATCTACTTTTTTTACCTTATGTTTAATATCAGGTCTATCTGGAACTATCTCCAAGTTTAATTCATCCATAACCCTTTCTACTTCGGCTATGGTGTTATTACCTGATATGACAATACATCCATCCTTACACCATGTTATATCCACATCCTTTAATTTTGATATTAGTTCATCTCCTAATTCTATTGCGATAGTATTGAATTTATTATTGATTACTTCCTGAGCGTAAAGTTCTGCTGCCACTATTTTTGATGCCTTTGAGGGTAGTTCCCCATTACCTATTCTCTGATTAACCTTGTCCTTGAACTCATCTGGTCCAATACCCCTAGCATTGGTAGGTAATCTTTTTGCTCTCAAAGTTGCTCTAAATGTCATATATATTCCTTTCACTCAATAATAATATAGAGAAGTATTTATGTGTTGTATGCCTCTATGTATCTAATTCTGATATTTTTTGCACCACTAGTAGCACTTCTACACAAGAATACTGGTTGAAGTCTGTTTGCTGGTCTGTTAGTTGTTTTTGTCACTTCTAATACACCGTTAATAGTTGCAAGAATATTTGATGAAGTACATTCTATTTTATAACTTGAATATGTAGTTCCTACTAGAACTGTGGAGTCTGTTTCACTACCAGTAGCACCGTCTGCTGTATGTAATCTTTTGTATGTAACTGCTGGTCTATCATTTATTTCTGCACTATCATTTGTCGTGCCTGTACTAATGTCATTTGAGTCACCTAGACCAAAATGACACAATGTATTTGCATCTACCCTTCTAGCTGTTCCCAAAACAACACTACCTGTTTCTGAAAAATGTCTTTTATCGTTGAATGAAATTGAACTTCTATCAAAAGCATTTGTTCCACTTGTTATCTGATACCCCTCATCTGCTGCATCTGCCATAGCACCACTACCAGTTCCAGCAATATCATTGAATGTCCATCTAGTAGTATCTCTATCATCTCCATCAAACCACTCCCAGAAATGAGATTTTCTAACAGTTGTAAGTGCATCAAACATTTCATAAACTGATGAATAATCTGCTTCTGTTCCTAGTTTGTTGTAGGCTTCAAGATAACGGATAAATGCTTTTTTACCACCTGTAGCTCTATCTCCAACATAAAATACAGGTTGAACCTTATCAGTTGGTAAGTTAGTTGTTTTTGTAACTTCTAAAACACCATCAATATATCCTTTTGAATCAGACACACTATTATCAATTTTAAAAGTATGCCATGAAGTGTCTAATGCAACAGAAGTTGAACTACTGCTAGGAGTTCCGTCATTACTAGCTACCAGAAAATTACTAGCATCATCATCTGTATTTGCCCCTATACTAATGTGATTGCTTAATCCACCATCAGCAGTATTGTTTAATGCCCAAACAATCGTAATTCCAGAAGTTCCATTTAATTTCCCAACTGTAACCAGAACACTACTATCTTCATCATATTGCCTTTTACCATTGAAATTTATATTTGAATTTCCACCACTTCCTGCTGTAATAGAATATCCACCATCAACAGAATCTTCCATTGTAAAAGTTCCTGAACCTGTCCTGTTTGTTTTTGTCCATCTGTTAGTTTGTAAATCTGAACCTGAAAAGTTCTCTACTACCCTTTGTCCTGCTACTTGTGTGAGTGCTGATAGTCTTTCGTATAGTGAAGATGAAGGAGCAACTGATGTGTTAAATGATTCGTGATACCTTAATTGTAATGACCTAGATGCTGCTGTATCTGTTTGAATCCAATGGAAAGGCTCTAGAGCAGCAGCAGGTAAATTTGTCGAATTAGTTACCTCAAGTGTTCCATCAATGTAAAGTTTACAATTTGATGATGTTAAAGCAATTTCATAAGTTCTCCATGTTGAGTCAGCAGTCGTTACTGTTGAATCTGTTGAAGTTCCTGTTGATGAACCGTATGTTGCTAGTTTTTTATATGTATTGCCTGTGTAATCAAAAACAATTGCTGAATTTGTAACGTATGATGTGTTATCTTTAAAACCTTCAATTCTATACCTTAATGTAGATTCAGTAGTTTTTGAAATCCAAATCATTCTAGCATTTTGATAATCATAATGGTTAATCTGATTATGTGTTATAGCATTTCTGTTGTTTGCTGTTGTTGCTGTTGTTATCTTAAATCCACCGTCAACCTCATCTGCCATAGCAAATGTTCCTGTTCCAGATATATTCTCTTTATCCCAATGACCACCAATATCTGAACCACTAAACCACTCTACAAAATGAGTTACTTGAACAGAAGTTAAAGCCTGAAATGACTCATACATTGAAGATAGTGTATTTGCTGCTGCTCCTGTTCCATTAACTGTTTGTAGACCGTTAGAGGGCCATGACAAAAAAGGTTGAGTGTAATTGTAGCTCAACTTGAATTAGATTGGTCAGTAGAGTATTCTAATAAGACACCCAAAACTTCACAATCTACCCCCAAAGTATCTGTTGCTGTATCTCTTGATAGTTGGAACTTTACAAATTCTCCTGCTACTGGACTTCCTGAGATTGTAATTGCTGAACTATAAGAAGATACATGGAGATCATCATCTGCAATCCAAGTATCTGTTGCATTTTGTGCTGTGCCAAATGCAGCATCTAAAGCATCATTATCAGCAAATGCCACTCCTGCTAGGTCAAAGTCTACTGTCTCTGCTGAACCTCCGCCTGTGGTAGTCCAATATAGTTTAAATCTAATAGTACCTGCATCCCAGTTGGCAGGTGTAGCCCAATTAAACTGAGCCTTTTCACTTGTTGAAGTATCAAAGTTGAAAGAAGAAATCATAACGTCATTTGTTGCAAGTTCCCTTGTAGTGTATGCTGCTCCACTTGTAGTTACTGTATACATGGCTCCTGCTGGAATCCAAAGTTCGTGAGTTCCTACTGAACCAAGATTTACATTGTTATCGCTCTTAACTGAACATACTACATCTGTTGAGGTTGAAAGTGCATCTGCGTTAAATCTAATCCTTTTGGTTGTATCTGCTGGATCTACAATCCAAATATCATCATCATAAATTGTGGCTACCTCAGAACCTCCACCGTTTAAAAAGTTAGAATATTTGTTGGTAAGTTCCCCACCTACTACTGTTGCTGTGCTTGCTACTGCACCTGTAATAGTCTCAAAAGCCATATCCTAATATCCCCAAATAATCATATAGAGAAGTATTTACCACATATCATCCAAGACGTTTGGATCATCTGTTCCTGCGAAATGTAAGGCGTTTAGTTGGTTAGTTACATATATCCTATCATCATCATTATAGGCGTTGATATGGGTTGTAGAGTATAAGGAGTTCTGAATCTCAAATAGGGCTACATATCCTTGTAATAATAGGTCTATAGTTCCTCCGTTATCCCTTCCACCAAAGTATGCACTCCTGGAATTAAGGATAGAACCTGTTATGCTTGAAATATCTGCTGTTCCCTCTGACACCTTATCCACAAAAACCTCTATGGTTTGACTGCTACTTGTAGCGAAATCAGTATTATCGAAATCTCCTGAATCAAAATCAGGTACTACATCTGACACATTAATTATTACCGTATGAACACTTCCGTCAAACAAATCGGTTGCTGTTGTAATGGTTGCATCCACCTCGTTAGTTCCATCTGCCAAATGAACCCTTACTGCTGAGGTTTGAGTAGTTGTGTTAAAGTCTCCTGAATCAAAGTTTGGTCCTGTTTGGTCAAAATCTGCTACAGTATTTCTAAGCAGTTCCACATATATTCCTGCATTGGTTGATGTGCTTTCATCCTTTTTACAGTATACTGCCAAAGATCCATCTGTTCCATTTGTTTTAAATGTAAATGCTATTCCTAATGGTAAATCACTTTCTAGTGCTGAATTATCTGGTATTGTAATATATTGAGAACCTGTAAATTCTGTTCCTGCACCTCCTTTTATTATTGATGTGCTAGGATATGTCAGAGTTCCTGTTGTTGTATTACTGACAGGGTATGCTGTCTTAGTTGAAGTATCTGGAATAACCGTATAAGAGTTTGAAAACCTATCCCTAGTTTGTGAGTTCGTTGTGGTAATATCTGTTCCTGTAGAAGATGTATTTGTCCTTAAATGTATTGGACTTGATAGTATAACCCTTTCCTTTTGTGAGGATTCCTCTGGTTCTGGAAATGCTATAGGTGTGATAAGTGCCTGTAGTTTATTGATTGCCTCATGGTCATTATGACCTCTCTTTACAAAAGTAGATATATCACTCATCTCTGATAACTCTCCAATTCTAGTTCTATCTGTTGGACACCCTGACTTGCTACTGTTGCTGTAAGATCAAGTCCTCTTATTGTTGCCCTTACATCCAAACCTGTCTTTACATCCTGTAACGTACAATATGTTCCTAGTGGAATCCTTGATGTAGGTGCTGATACTGTAACTGTTCCGTATGTTCTCTTTTGCTTTCCCAATACTGATGCTGCCTGTAACAAAGTCTCTCTGACCGTTTGTTCTTCCAAATCTGACCTAATAGGAAATATTCTCTCTCTAGGTTCTGGTAGTAAGGAAGTTGCATCAATATTCTCCACAGTAGTTACCAAACGTCTTGCATCATATACCCTAAATGCTGACTTTCCTGTTCTGCTTGTCCATGTTGCTCCATCCGTACTATCCCAATACGTTCCACTTCCTGCCTCATAATTGACGTTGTATGTATGAGAAACAGTACCATATTTTACAAATACTATGTATAATTGCTCGTTTGGAGTAACCTCTAACTTTGGCTTGATTGGAATCTCAAACCAATTAGCAGGTGTTGAAGTTCCTAATCCCTGTAGGGTTGTCTTATTCAATATAATCTTACGTCTAATATCGTTTGGATCTGGTCCACTACCTCCTGTATCTCCCCATATTTCTACTGATCCATCTGTTGCAGGTGTTCCTGTCTTTATTGCCCTGATTGATATTTTTGCTATGTTATCTGTAGTTGGAGTAATTGGTATTGCGTGCCATTCTGAATCCAAGTTATCACTTGCATCTGGTGTTCCTCCGTCAGAACTAGAAAGGGCAGGATTAAAGTGTCCGAAACCATGAACAAAGTTATAGAGCATATCTGCTGATGAATCCTTCCATTCCAAAGGAGCGTTTAGAATATATCCCATTTTTGATGCGTTCCAGTTAGTGAGGTCAGAACTTGCAGTAAAGTCATTTGAGAATAAAAAGCCTGAATCTACTGCCTCTGGATCCTGAACTATTAATGCCCTGTCAGCGTTAATATGCCATGTAGTGTTTGCTATACTACACAGGTTTGATATAATCTGAGCAAATGAGGCTACTGTATAGTTCACGTTTGCTATTTTTCCTGATGTTGCATCCTCATCAATTCCTGTTCCTCCACCTCCTGATACCGTAGATACTGTGATGTTTCCTATCTTGGTAATGTTATCATCTACATAATGGTCTACATCCTGAAATAGATCCAGTAAGAGTTCAGATATTTTGGTCTTTGTATCGTTATCGTCTAGTGAAATTCCATCACTTTGTTTGTCCTGATTTCTTGTAAGTCTTGACATTCTTTCCCTGAGAATTATACCCCATCCTACACAGGTTAGTGATATTGTTTGGATTCCTGTAGTTGGTCTACTTACCACAAAGTCCTTTATCTTTCCATAGAACCACCTTTGCTCTGTTGCCAAAGTCTTTCCTAGATAGAGTTGAACACCCCATTCTCTGCCGATAACTCCAGGTCTCCTGTTCTTTGTCAAGTCAGTCAATGCGTTATCGTGGTCATGTATTACTAGCTGTAAATATCCAAAATCATCATCCGTTCCCAAGTGAAGTTTAAGTGCTTCTAGTTTAAAGTCCTGAGTTGGTGTTGAGTTTAGTTTTTCAGATTCAAACGTATATGCAGCACCTCCGCTAAGGTTTGTAATTATAATTCTTGGATGTAGTGGGTTCGGATTATAAGTAGAAGGTAAAAGGGTCATAATACTATGTTTCCTGAACTAATGTTCTCGTTTCTCTGTACCCATCTGAGTCTATCCTCAATCTCGTTTCTTCCTCTGCCCTGACTATCAATAATTCTGAAAGCCTCCGTTCTATTTAAACCTATTGATGTAATCAAATCATCCTGTTTCTGAACTGCTAACTGTAATTCCTGTAATCCTAGACCAGAACCATAGTATTGATTAAGACCGAATCCTCCAATTAACAAGTCTATTTGACCTGCTCTCTTTAATGTCATTTGATTTTGTGCTATTACTGAGTTCTTTAATGCCATTTGCCCTGCATTATGTCGAGCAACTATATCAAAATAATTTCCACGATACCTTCCTCTTGGTTTCATATAAGTCCATTCAAAACTACTCAATGAAAGTCCTGTTCTTCCCAATAGACCTTTTGTTTGATTCATTGATGCTATTAATCCACTATGAGAGTTATATCCTTGAGCAAAACTTCCTCCTCTAATATCATTTCCTAACATTTGTGCAAATGAATCCGCCTCTTTATATTGATTCCTAAAGTTTGTCCACCAATCAGCTCTATAATCACGAATACTTGTAAATCCTCCATCTACTGCTCTTGGATCAGATAATTCGTACATTGGAGTTCCATCTGGATTTAATAGCCTTCTTCCTCCTGTTTTCAATCTGTTTCTGTTTCTATCTTCTTCTTTCCTTCTGATTCCAAATATAGGGTCTACTCTTGGTCTCATATATCCTCCTGATCCTAATGCGAAATTTGGATTAGCAAAGTTACCGTAAGGGTTTGGACCTAGACCGCTTGGGTCGTTAAGTGTTTGATTATTCAAAAGTATGTTTATAGCTCCTGTCTCAACTAATCCTCTCAAAGATGTTGCAGGAGGTCTAAATCCCTGAGCTACTCTATGTTTCATCCTATCTGATTGTAATCTTCTTCTTTGTGGATTTAATCCTGCGACACCCATACCTAATAACTGTGCGTATTCAAAAGTTTGCATAGCCCTACTATCTGAGCCAAATCCTACATTAGTATTTAATTGATAATTTGCAATAAATTCCCCTGCGTGTCCACCAAAAAATACTGCTCCAGAACCTCTAAGAAAATTAAATCTAAATTGACCATATCTACCTGCATCTTGTCTAAGTGAACTTCCAGAAGCTAGCATCAAAGAACCCTTAGAAATCAACTTTCCATATTCTGTAGGTAAAACTGAATATCTATTTTGAAATTTACTAAAATGTGACATTATTGCATCATTTGTGATTCTGTTCATATTTCCTCTAAATATTTTATCACTACTGATAATTGTTGATAAAGAAGGATATTTTTCTAAGTGTTTCTTTTTTAGTTGTTCTATTGTTTCAGATTGATTTTTAGGTGTTTTCTTTGGCATTGGTTTTCCTAAAAGATCTGCTTCAAGTCTTACTATTTCTTCTTCTAAGTATAACTCTTGTTTTATTAATTCTCCAGATAATATTACCCATCTACCCATATTTGGATCAGATTGGTATAATCCTATATTTTCATTTAATTCATGTGATGCTTTCTTAATAATATCATATCTTTCTTTATACTCTTGTAATGTGGTTAATTTTTTAGAACTTGACGGTACACCAAAACCTTGTTCAGGATTAAGTTTATTTAACATCATCTCTTGTGCAACCATTGTAGTAAAATTATCACGAGGTACTGTTATATTTCCTGAAGGTTGTTGTAACCCAGTAAAAATAGTGACAAAAGGATCAATATTTATAGCTGTTCCTGATGAAGTATCTGGTCCAGAATAACCTCTTAATTGTTGTCCAAATTTTACTGATGCGGCTTTCCATTTATCCATCTTATTATAAACATTTACTGCAAGCACATTTGATGCGTTTTTATTATGGATAATTACATTGTTTTTAATATATGGTTCTGCATAAGCAACCTGACCTGAGAATGGAGGGGAAATTAAAAAATCCCATATTTCATCTAATTGTTTTTGAAAATCTGATTTTCCTGATTCGCCCTGTTGGGCTTGACTAAAATTTCCCTGTGTACCTCCTGCTGATTCTGCAATCATAGTATTACCCATAATAATCCTTTGTTCAGCTATGATTTCTTTAGTTTTCTTAGACCAATATGCTGCCCATTGATCAGCTACGGATTTCTGTTTATTCACTTCTGTTTTTACTGTATTTGTCATACTCTCCCAAGATTTACTAAATTCTTGAGTTTGTGTATTTCCGTATTCTAATTTTGTATTATAATTGTCAAGTGTAATATCTGTTGATGTACCCCATTCTCTCATTAATTTATTTATATTTCCTATTATAGACCATTGTTCATACATTTCTTTATTTGAACGACTTAATACAGTTACTATTCCTTCATAAGCTACTATTATTGCTGTTGCAATTAAAGCCCATTTACCCATACCAAAATTAAGATTTTTAACCGCCCATGATGCTACTTTAGTTCCCTCTGCCATTTTAACCATAGAAACACCTGTTTGAACTGCCGAGAATCCCACGTTAGCTATGTTAAGTGCAAACAACACATAGGTATCTTTAACTTGTTCAGTAGCATCTTTTACCCTTAACTGTTTTACTGCTAAATCATCATGTGCGGTCTCTAACTCTCTTGTAAGTAATTCAATTTTCTGATAATCTGGAGCTGCCTTTCTCATCTCCTGATTTAATTGAAATTGTTTTCTTTTTTGAAGATCAATAGCCCTTTCTACACCTACTGCTGCTGCCTGAAGTGATGTTTTAGCCTTTTGAAGATTGGATATTGAGGTATATGCTTGAGTAAAAGATGTTACTAAATTAATTGTACCTTGAGTTAATGTTTGAAATCTTACTGCTGTTGTGGTAGCAGTATCTCCCATTTTTTTCAAAGCTGGTTCTGTATTTTCTATTTGTTTTTTAAAATTAGCATTATCTCTTGTTATTTCTCTCATTATTTGTTTAAATTGTTTAGCATCTACTTCTACTCTAAGAGTAACCTTACCTGCTTCTACCATAAGTTATTTTATAGCGGAATGATATAAGGAAGTAATATTTATCCTATTTTTATATCTTTAAAAAATGAGTTACCTAGACCTGCTGTTGTTCTACGCCTACCAATTCTAACTCTAGTTCCAAGTCTACCTGTTTTTGGTCTATAAACTGATGCCCTACCTCTTGATCTACGTTTATTATATGTAGTTCCTGTCAAACCTACTGTTGCTGTTATATTTGTTTTACCAATAATAGGTTTCCAAAATCTATGCTGTTGAACTAAAGTTCTCCCAAACATTACATTTATGAGATTATTTATAGATGAATCTACTAATTGCATAAAATTATTAGGTCTTTGATATTGAGTTCCATAGACTACAAATTGGAGTTTGGCCTCTTGATCATCAGTAACTCCTATTTCTATGGATGTTGGTGTCCTTTCTAATACCCTCCAGGAAGATACTAATTCTCCTGTATCTATTGGAGTATTTTGTCTTAATAGAGATAAAGTTGTATTTTGGATTGTATCTAAAAATGTAGGTAATGAACGTTCTGGAGACTCACTCCATTTAATAAAATCCTTTTGTGTTTTTTCCCATCCTTCAAGTATTAATCTTGTTCCCATTATCTTCTATCTAATTCATCCTCTTGATTCAATATGGCAAGTATTTCATTTATTTCCATTAAAAAATCTATACCATATTTCTCTTTTAATTCCATAACCTCAGTAAATGAGCCTATTCCTGCTCTTACAAGATTTATAATCGGTATTCTTTCGTGAAGTTCTGGATAATCTTCTATTGCTTTTTGTCTTTCTTTGGGGTCTCTTGAACGTATAAACCTGACTGCTTGGCTTCTTCTATTGTGCAAAATACGGTTAAAAAATTGAATACCTCCGCCATTAATGTTCTAAAATCTTTTTCTGAAATACCTGTATCTAGGATTTCTTCCATTGTTTTACCTAATCCTAATTCACAAGTTTTTTTCCACCATTCCTCGTCAAATTTCAATCCATCTGCTACTGTAGTTTTATCTGAATTTTTTAATGTTTCAGCTTCTTTAGATTTAATCCTAAACCACATCAAGTCTTTCATAGGTACATCTTCTATGACAGGAATTTCAATATCTTTGATTTTCCAAACTTTATTTTTTATGTCTAAGAATAAATCCATATATAAAGAGATATGACTTTAGTATTTAAGTCTATAGGTCGGTACAGGATTCTGCTCTTACAGTAATGGACTCTATGAGTGCATCTGTTGAACCTGCTGCATGAGTGTAAGAGTAATCAGTAATGATACAGTTTGCGTATGTTAGTGTGATTGGTCCTGATGAGTTGAATTTGTATGATGCTGCTCTTGCTGTCTTGCCTTCATAGTCGGTGTAAAGTGTTGTCTCGTTTGAGTTGGTTCCTGCAAAGACATCTGTTGTAAATGTGATTGAACGATCAGTTGCTTTAGTATAAGTAATATCGGTTTCTCCGTTTACTGCCATTACTGCCATGTTTCTTGTAACGGTTGTAGAGAATGATCTTTCTCCGTATGTAACAGAGTTCCAAGTGAAAGGATTGCCTCCACCGTCAGAGTGTACGATTGGACTACTAGATGTTTCTGTTGTTTGATAAGTTGGAGTTCCTGCGTTTCCATCTGTGGTATTTGGAATAGTAATATCTTTACATACAAAGGTCATGTTTTGCTCCCACATACCTCTTGATACTGAGAGAGTTCCTGATGTTGGTCTACATCCTCTTAGGTGTTGATAGTATTCTGTTCCATCAAGATTAAATGAATAGGTAAATGATAATGATTCATCTGGAGAGTCAGTTCCTCCTCCGCTTGCGTTCCATAAGAATTTCCACAAGTTTAAGTTGATTGGATTGTTTCTAAGTGTAAATGCATATAGTGATTGTGTCTTGACTGCATCAATGACATCTTCAGAACCTAAAACTGCAACGTCTAAGTGCTGAACATCTGGTTGAATGTTAATTTCTGTGTTGTTTCCTGTAATAATAAAAGTTGCACTAGAAGGTGTTGTACCATAAGAACCTGGAGTTGTGACAGTATCGGTTTCTCCAACATATTGAAGTTCTTTTACAATGTCTCTCTTAGTTGTTACATTGTGTGCTGAAACTACCATGTCTACCTTATATTATAAAATGATATAAAGAAGTAATCTAGGTCTTTGTCTTGAAATAGACCATTTTTAGTTCTGCTTGTGATGTTGGAGTTTGGTCATCCTCTGCTTCTGGATCTATACGTTCAAATTCTACCTCTGAATCCTCAAACCATGCAACCTCTGAATCTGCTGTATCACTCTTTGGTAATCTAGTTTGGCCATCTGGAGCGTTCTCCCAAAGGATTCTGTTTACCTCATCTTCCATGTCTAGTAGAACCTGGAGTGATTCTCCCTGACATTCTATTACTACATTACACATCCAAGCGTGTTTGTTGTCTCCATTAACGTCAAAATTATCTGGATCTAATCTGGTTCTGCTAATGTAATTAACCCTAACTGCGTTTAATTCTGCTCCATCAGGTCTTGCTAATTGATCAGGTTCTTCAGTATCACTTGTAAATATTGGAGTAATTGTTCCTGTGATGTTACCTGCTGTCCAGTTATCTGATAGTAAATCCTTGATACTTTTGTCTAAATTCTCTCTGGAACCTGAAAGATTAGTAAATGTAACTGTCATGTGAAAAACACATTACCCCATCTAGTTTGATCTTGAGGTGCTTGATCCATGTAACTTTGAAGTAATACTTTAGACATATCATAAATCTGCATGGTGTTTAGTTCTGTCCTTTTACCTAGATTCCTTAACATCTCTGAACCTACCAAGTTTGCTACACTAGATACTATTGTAGGAACGGTTGTAAAGTCCTCATTCCTGTTTAAAACTAGATTAATAATATCTGTTACGGTATTCTGAACTGCTGTTACTGTAGCAGGTGTGCTAGCTTTAGTTCCTCCCCACGCTAGTTTCTCCATTTCGTCAGTTGAACCGTATTTGGTCATATCAATACTTATATATTGTCTAATGAATAGAAGTATTTATGTCTCAAATTTTACATATACCGCTAGGTATGGAGTGGTTTCGTAACGCCAACAAATACCTAGAGAATCTGTACCGAATTGATACTACAATGTACGGTACAGTTACCGTAAAAAGACAAGAAACTGATGATTCATTCCAAGATGAGTTTGATTACATCATATCCAATATGGGTCTTTAACCCTCTTTTTTTATCTGTCAGGCGTTTCGTCATAATAGACTCTATCTGCTATTATACGTTCCTTATTCCTAAACTGCTTGTCATGGAACATCTCGAATCCTGGAACACCTGTTTGGTCTCCTGTATTGATGTTCCTCTTTGGATGATCCTTGAACCATGAATACATTTGATTGATTATCTCAGTTTCCCCTTCTCCATAATCCTCATATAGTGAACCATGAGATATTCCGTTTCCATTTTTATTTTCTCTGTGCCTGAATGTGAATGGACCTTTGAACAGTCTAGGTCTTGACATTGTGCAAATGTCCTGCTGATGTTGTTTAATTGGAAAACATTTGGCTTCCCTTTCAATCAAACGGTGTAACACCGTTGTATCTGTTATGTGTAGATACTCATCACTATCCAATACTATCATAAAGTCCAAGTCATCTGCCTCAGCACAATCCCAATATGTGTTCCTTTTCTCTATCTGTTTGTAACCATTCATATTATAATATTGAACCTTTGGGTAATCCTTTATGAGTTCCTTAACGTCATCTGGATTATACTGTGGTAAATCTTCCCTACCTTTGTATCTTCCATCAATGAGATATATCTTGTCTACCTTGTCATAGAATCCAGGCTTGGCCATTAGCATGTAGGCTAGACCATGAAGATCATCAAAATAATTGATTCCAACACCGATTTTATAAGTATTGTCGGATTTCAATGATTGAAAGCACGAACTTTTTGTATTTAAAGTTATCCCAATACCAGAACTCTACATTGAATCTGTTGTTTATGTTGTTATGGACTCCAGATACAAAGTCAGGACTTCCGTACAAACGAGCATGACATAACTCGTGCATTATCCTGTCGCTGTTCTCTCTCTGCTTGAACTCATTGTTAGAATCATGCAGGAATAAATCTATTCTGAACTTTCCACAAACTCCGCTTGGCATATTTGGGTTTATCTTCTGTCCTGATGTTGTTTTGATATGCTCAAAGAACTGTGGGTTTGTATCGTCAAGAGACCAGATATGAATATCCCAAACCTTTAACCATGCTCCTATATTCTTGGTTTTTGTATGAAGTAAGGTGTTTTCTACTACCCTTCTTACGAATCTTTTGTTAATGTTTAAAGTGTGAAATGTTATACCCATCTTAATCCCTCATGCCAATCACATTGACAGTATATATGTTTTAATTCGTGATAAAGTGAACTATATCCAAACGCATCCTTTGTTTGAAGGTATTTTTCATGTAAATAAATTGCGTTGAATGGTTCTCCATCAATATAGCCATAGACAGCACAACCAGCGTTTCCACAAATCATGTCTTTATGTTTATCTACCACAAATAAATGTATTTCGTAACCCCTTACGTTTATTTTCTCATAATACACTAGGTCAGCATTAGCCTCTGTTAGAAATACCACAAGTGTAACTAATAGTATGATAAAAATGATGATTGCAGTTGTAGAGTCTCTAATCATAAAAAAAATTAAACGATTAGGTATAAAAAGACCTAATTATCGTTTTTGTGCTTCCAGTAATCAGCGGCTATTACTGCTGCAATAGGAGCAAGTAAAGTGATTGCTGTGTTCTCGTTCAGAGGTAACTTGTCAAGTCCTGTCCATAATGCGACAAGTCCTGCATAAAATCCAAGACCCCAATATCGTAGTTTTCCATATTCTACCATAATAAACCCTCAAAAGATTGATATATAAAAGTTATCTTCTAAATTACGCCTAAAGCCCTTATAACTTCAACAAATCCAAGACTTAGACCTACTATTACTATTAGTAAATCCCTTGTACGGAGTTTCTTTTCCTGTTCTAACTTTATATCCTCAATATGATTCTTGTGATCAATCTCCATAATCGTCATTCTGTTACATAAATCAGCAATATTATCGCTCATTCTGTCTAATTTAGCGAATAATCTGTCTAATGTTATCTGATCTAGTTCAACCATAGTAATATGGTATGAACTAAGGTAATATAGAAGTAAAATAAAAAAAGAAGGTAATTTATCTAGGATTGAACGCTAGATACAATTATGTATGTGTTTGGATCGAGAATATCAACACCGATTCTATGAGTCCATACAATATCCCAGTATTGTCCTGCGATTTGTTTTTGGAACTCAATTTCCATGTTACGCTGTGATGCTAAAGCCCAAGCTTTACCCTTTACACAAACTAGGTTTCTGTAAGCGTTGTTTTGGACATTCAACTCATTGGTAACAATGATGTCAATACCGTATAGTCTTTCGAGTTGACCGAGTCTAGTAACTGAAGCGTTACCAATCATGGTATACTCTGATAGACCAGAGGAAGTCATTAAAGTCTCAAATGCTCTTGGTGCAATGAAGGCAATCAATTTACCTGGAGAGGTATCTTGTCCTAATTCTTCAAGGTATCTCTTAGCGAAGCTAAGTCCATCCTCGTCAAATTCGCCATCTGCATCTTCTGTGGTTGTATCTGTGGTTGCTGCACCGTCAGAACCTCCAATGTGGTAAGGTGCTGTGGTAACGCCACCAAAGTCGTGATCTGTACCTGCTAAGTCTTGAACAATAAGACGGTGTTCGTCTCTGATTGCTTCGAGTCTTGCAGTTTCTCTAAGAGCGTTAAGGAATCCTGCTGGAAAGTCCTCTAACTCTGCTTTCTCTACGACTTGTCTCCAACCTCTAACATTACAAGTAATGCTAATTGAAGTGAGTGTATGAGTGCTTGCTGTAATATCGGTAGTTGGTGATTCGGTAATTGCTCCTGCATCTGGTACTGTGATTCTGTAGAATCTTGCAGTATTTACTCCCTTTGGTAGTGATCTGAATTGACCATACTGTCTAACAGGGATTGCAGTTTTAGATCCTAACTGAACATTGACGTTTGAACTTGGTGCAACACCTGGAATTGTACCAGAAGTTGTGATTGCTTCTTGAACGGTTCCATTGTGTTCTTGTGCGATTGTGTGTGATGCAATCCATCCGTCTTTATCAATGGTTAATTTTGCATAACCAGATTCAAAGAGTTTGTCCATGAATTTTGTTGCTTCGTCATCTGTAAAATCTTCTTCAACGAATCCTTTACTTTTTGATTCTGCAACTTCGGACTTTGGTTGCCATGCACTTTGAACAGTCTCAATGACTGATTTCAATGTTTTTGCGTTAGATTCTTCAATTCTTTCGGCTATTTTGTCAGCTTCAGAAACTTTTGGAGCCTCTACTGTTTCTTCCTTTACAGGAACAGGTGCTTCCTCTTGTTTTTGTTCTGCTTTGCCTACTTCGATTTCTCCATCTGTCTCGATAGTTACTTTGACTTTTTCCTCGACATTTTTGTTGTCTTTGGTTTCTGCCATATTAACTTGATTTTGAGGAGTTTGTATATCGGAAGTGTTTTGTGGTTGAATAGTTGGTTGTGGTTGAACAACTTGTGGAGCTTGAACTAAAGACATAAATGCCTTTTCCAAATTATTCATTATCTCCATAGCTTTTCTATCTAAATCTTCTGGAGGCATATCAGGACTCTTAGCCTCCAAACTTTGTCTAATTTCTTGTGTCAATCTTTGAGTATCAAAGAATCCACCAAATGATGAGGGTTCTTCTTCCTCATTTAATATCATAAGATCATCTACATTGTGTTCTACTACTGTCATGGTACTCTCAGGGATTCCTGGAGTTCTTACTACTGATAATTCTAATATTTCTCCTAATACTGGACTGTTTAGGCATTTCTTTCTCATCTCATCACATAGTTCTCTTTGTTCGAGAACTGATGCACCTATTGATACTTGATATTGCTCGTTATCTAAAATCTGTTGCCATTTTTCATCCTGAACTGTTGCCTCATATTTTACTTGAGATTTCTCTGCATCAAATGTGAATGTAACCTGTCCTATATTGGTACTTGGTCCTCCATGCTCTACTCTTAATGGAACTACCTTACCGTCAAATTTCTTTAATTCTTCTACATCATAATAGATACCATTTCTGGATTCTCTAGGCATTAAGGCTACGCCTGCGATTCTACTTGCCATGTATATTTTTCACTTAAAGTGATATAGAGAAGTATTTACTCATTTGATTCATCTACAAGTATATAATATCCCAATAATGTGATATTTACTGTAGCATCATCTGTTTTTGCATTTAAAAATGTACCTCTCGTGGTTTGAATTAGAATACCTGTAAGTGGTATGGTTGAGTTCTTACCAATGTTTAAAGTCAGAATTGTTTTGGTTGCTGTTGTGGTTGTAGCATCTGCTGCCTCATATACTTCAACTACT
>Ga0222714_10003187_pt1 | contig 16896 bp, 16 predicted proteins | sample C33_3DmetaG_FD_165048 | JGI IMG/M metagenome (GOLD analysis project Ga0222714, IMG submission 165048) | Estuarine water microbial communities from San Francisco Bay, California, United States - C33_3D | ecosystem: Environmental > Aquatic > Marine > Unclassified | place: USA: California...
GCCGGTGATCAATCAGCCTCAAGTAGCCATCATGGCGGTAGGTGCCATTCGCAAAAAGCCAGCCGTGATCGAAACAGAGTATGGTGATGTAATTGCCATTCGCCATATGATGTATTTGAGCCACAGCTATGACCATCGCGTGGTGGACGGTGCTTTGGGAGGAATGTTCGTGCGCCGTGTGGCTGATTATTTGGAGCAGTGGGACCTCGACCGAGAGGTTTGATTCCATCACAATTGAACGTAATTTGACCCAGTGGAATCCAAGATTCTTCTGTGGTGCAAACTGAGCGCTTTGGGGCTCATGGTCCTAGCCTTGTTGTTCTGGGTTGACGAATGCGGCTCGTACCGCTTTCAAGATGCTCAAGTCAAGATGCACCAAGCATCGGTCAACAGCATGGGGGAGTTGGAGTATGGGTTGATTTGCGAATCAAAAAGAGAAGAAACGGCCATTTCGGTCGACTCGGCCTCCTATTTTCGCATTCAAGACCGAGATTCCATTGCTTTGTATAGCACGCAGTGGCGCCATCGAATTCGAGGGTTTTTAGACCAGCGTCACCCTTCCTTTTCTCAGCGTCAAGATCCGTCAATATTGGAATTAAAGCCTTTGTTGGAAATTCAAGTGCTCTCGGCGATTTTAATGGTCTTGGCCTGGGCCGTTTGGTTGATCCAAGACTTTAGCAAGCGCTTGGGCATTTGGTTTTTTGCCCTCACTTTGAGCGCATATTTATGGTGGTTTGCCGTATGAGAAGGGATTGGAAAAGCGAGTGGAAAGCCATGATGGCCTCTCCCTATGGGCGATGGTATATGGCTGTGCTGCTCATGGCCCTATGTTACCAATGGATTTTTCAGCGCGAATGGGTCGACACCGCCGAGTACCTGAGAAAGGCTCAGTCAATTTGGGCAGGTTGGACCCCTCGAGATTCAGACCGGCTGCTGGAATATTCCCGCAGAAGCCCTTTGTTTGGATTGTTGCTCTGGGCGCTAGGACCTCTTTATTCGCTGGTATCTGCATTGTTGTCGCTTTTGACCTTGCTTCAATTGCGCATGTGGATTCGCGAGCAGAGTTCTTATCAAAATGCCCCTGAATATGCTACGGTATTTTGGTTGTTTCACCCCTTGCTCTTGGTCTATGCGGTGGTTCCCATGCCCGAATGCATTTGCCTATGGCTCTTGTTGGCCTGGCTCCGTGCCCTCAGCAGCTCCAACGAATGGGTTTTGGGCATGACAGCGGCGGCATTGTTGGCTTTAAAGCCCGTTTTTGCAGTGCTGCTGCCCTTGATGATTTTGGCTCAGTTCATGGGTCTTATTTCAAGTTTCACGGTTCGCAAGGCAGCGATCATGGTGCTTCCCTTGGCCCTGGTTTGGGGCTTTAACAGCTTTGATAATTATCGGGCCTTGGGCTTTTGGCATTTTTCCTCCATGGGCTTGACCAATGCGCTTGAATACAACCTGCCGGCCTATGGTTCTGCAATTGAGCTGTCAGATGCAGCAGGAAATGCGGCTGAGACAGCCACCGTTTGGAAAGAACAGATACGGCAGGTCGTTTGGGGCAATCCCCTTCGCGTGATTTGGATTCACCTGAGAGGAGTGGTGCTGGGTTTGCTCGATCCGGGTCGCTATGACATTTGGGCCTTCTTTGGCGCACAAGGCGATGCGCAGCACATGAAAGCACTCATCAAAGGCAATTTTCAAGCGCTTACTTGGAATGCTGGGCTGTTATTCATGGCCATTGGAGCCTTGGTTCAAGCCTTATTTTTGGTTTGCATCACCTTCGGATTGATGAAAAATGGCAACTTCAGACAGCATCAATTTTGGGCACTCGTAGTGCTGGTTTTCCTTGGTTTGAGCGGTCCCGTGGCTTCAGCACGGTATACCTTGTTGGTCTATCCGATTCTAGCCCTTTGGTTTAGCGAGGGTTGGGGGTCCCGAAAGGAGAGGAGGTTCAGATGAACATACTCATTATCAGCGACAATCATACCTACAGCGATGCGGCACTGCTGGATCAAATTCGTTGGGCCGATGAGGTTTGGCATGCAGGAGATTGGGTCAACGAGGGGTTGGTTCTGGAGATCGATGCTTTGGGCAAGCCCTTGGTTTCGGTATACGGAAATGCCGATGGAACGGAAATCAGGCAGCGTTTTCCGGAGTTTTCTGTTATCGAGCGTCAAGGTTTGCGAATCATGATGGTTCACATCGCCGGGAAAATAGGGGTGTACTCGGCCCGGGTTCGCGATCAAATTCGCCTGCATAAGCCGCAGTGGTTGGTGTGCGGTCATTCCCACATTTGCAAGGTGCAATGGGACGAGCGTTACCATCTAATGCATTTGAATCCAGGCGCTTGCGGTCTTCAAGGGTTTCACAAGGTTCGCACAGCCTTGCGTTTGGTCATCGAAGATGGCACTGCCAAGCAATTGGAAGTCGTAGAATGGGCCAGAAAATCTTTGTAATTTTTTCGAAAAAACCCTTTGAAAAGCGGCTGATAGCCCCTTACATTTGCACCTCGTTCTGATAGAGCATGCCCAGGTGGCGGAATTGGTAGACGCGTTGGTCTCAAACACCAATGAGGTAACACTCGTACCGGTTCGACCCCGGTCCTGGGTACCAAAATCGATCGCAGTGTCGACAAAACATTCTCTTCAGATAACAACAATCGACGGCCTCCAAATGGCCGTCGATTTGTTTATACCCGAATTGGGCGATGGGCCTTTTCCTGTCTTGGTTTATGCCCACGGTTTCAAAGGTTTCAAAGACTGGGGTTATGTGCCGCATTTGCATGAGTTTTTTGAAGCTCACAATACAGCCGTTGTCACCTTCAATCATACGCACAATGGAGTACAGTCTCGCGATTTCGATGATTTGGAGCGTTTTGCTCGCAATACCATTACCCAAGAACTGAGGGATCTAGAAAGCTTGGGGAAGTGGTTGAAGCAAGAATGCGATACCTACAACCTGAATGCTGATTCGTTGAATTGGTTGGGACACAGCCGGGGGGGAGCCAATGTCATAGTGTTCGCCTCGTTGTTTCCGGACTTTGTGCGCAAAGCCATAACCTGGGCACCTTTGGGCGACTATCGACATTTGTTTCGCCAAATGGATTTGCATGCCTGGAAAGAAACGGGGCGCTGCTTCATAGCCAACCAACGCACAGGTCAAGAAATGCCTCTGGATTACGTCATTTGGGAGGATTTGGAAGCCCATGAAGATTATTCCGTGCAGGCCGCAGCCAGAGCATTGGGTCGTCCTTTATTGATATTACACGGTGACCAGGACCAAGCGGTTCCCCTCGAACAAGGCCAAGCGCTCCATCAAGCCTGTTTGCATTCCTTGATGCAGGTCATGGAAGGGGCTGATCATACCTTTGGTTGCAGCCATCCCTGCGCCGGCCCTGAAGATTTCTCAGAGGCTTTGTGGTTGACCATGGATGCCACTCAATCCTTCTTGGAAGAGGATATGTGAAGCTTATCGCGCCGCTGCGCGGCGCAAGCGGTCGTTGATGGCCAAGCCCAAGCCCTGATTCGGTGCTAGCTCAATCCAAGCCTTTTTGAACCCCAGGGTATCCAATTGTCGCAGAATGGAAAAGACCTTTGCGGCAGCTTCATTCAAATCTCCTGACTGACTGAGCGCCAACAAATGGTCTTGGGGCCATGCCGAGGCTGTTGGATTCGAAAATGGCACGTAGGCGCTCTCGGCTTCCCATATTGGCACTTCCTGTCCCGGTTCCAACAGGTACAACTGACAAAAAGGGCTGTAGTGTTGTTCCAACTGCCCGGGAGCTTGAACCGCCCCTTTGACAGACAACTGCCGTTGCACCGGCCCTACCACTCGCTCCAGTTCTTCTTGGCTGATTTTTCCCAAACGAAGCAAATGAATTTCGTCGCCCATCAAGGAAACAATGGTGCTTTCGATGCCCACTTCGCAAGGACCTCCATCCAGTACGGCTTCAATTGCATTTCCAAGCTGATCCAATACGTGCTGAGCCGTTGTCGGGCTTACATATCCAAACGGATTGGCCGAAGGTGCAGCCAAGGGGAACTCCAGCGATTGAAGGAGTGACAAAGTCAACGGGTGTTTGGGCATGCGGAGACCCACGCTAGGCAAGGAACTGCTGACCAAGTCGGGTACATGTTCGCTTTTGGGAACGACGAGGGTCAAGGGGCCGGGCCAAAAAGCTTGTGCCAATTGTTGGGCTTTTTCGGGCCAACGGGAACTCAAACCTTGCGCCTGCTCCAAACTTCCTACATGGAGAATGAGTGGGTCGAAAAACGGCCTTTTTTTCGCTTCGAAAATGCGGGCCACGGCAATGGCATCCAATCCATTGGCCGCTAATCCGTAGACGGTCTCAGTAGGAATGGCCACCAAGCCGCCTTGCTGCAGCAGCGCGGTGGCCTTGGAGACCTCAGTCAAGCACTGGGCTTGCATGTCTAGCGCCGTTTGAGGTTGTACTTGTCAATCTTGTTGTACAGGTGGCTTCGCTGAATGTCAATTTCAGCCGCTGTTTTAGCCACGTTCCACCCGTTTTGAATGAGTTTTCGTTCGATGAACACTTTCTCGGCCCAGTCGCGAAAATCTTGAAGAGTTTGGTATTCATCGACCACTCCAAAGGGATCAGCTCCTCGTTGAGCCGGGTTGCTGTACATGTAAACATCTTCGCCGGTTATGGCATCTCCGCAGAGAATCACCAAACGCTCGATGACGTTGCGCAGTTCGCGAATGTTGCCCGTCCATTTTACCTCTTTCAAGGCCTCGTATCCGTCGGGAGTAAAGGTTTTGGTTTGCAGCCCGTTGTCGGCACATATGTCCTGCATGAAGTGTTCGGCAATGAGCAAGATGTCTTCTTTGCGCTCATTCAAGGTTGGAACATGCATGAGGATCACCGAAAGGCGGTGGTACAGGTCCATTCGAAATTGACCTTTTTCAATTTCTTCCAGCAAATTCTTGTTCGTAGCGGCTACAATGCGCACATCGACTTTGATTTCCTTATCGCCACCTACCCGGGTGATTTTTCCTTCTTGAATGGCTCGAAGAACCTTGGCTTGAGCCGCCATGCTCATGTCTCCGATCTCATCCAAAAACAAAGTGCCGCCATGAGCTTGTTCGAACTTGCCGATGCGCTGTTTGATGGCCGAGGTAAAGGCCCCTTTTTCGTGGCCAAAGAGTTCGCTTTCGATGAGTTCGGTGGGAATCGAGGCGCAATTGACTTCTACCAAAGGCATGGCAGCACGCGCGCTTTTTTCATGCAACCAGCGGGCCACCAACTCTTTTCCTGTTCCATTCTCCCCGGTGATCAAAACGCGGGCTTCGGTGGGAGCCACTTTCTCAATGGTCTCTTTGATTTTCGCGATGGCAGGGGTCTCGCCAATGATATCAAAGGTTTTGGATACTTTGCGTTTGAGGACTTTGGTTTCAGCGACCAAATCTGTGCGCTCTATGGCGTTGCGCAGGGTGATCAACAGGCGATTCAGATCGGGTGGTTTGGTCAGGAAATCAAAAGCGCCTTTCTTGGTGGCGTCAATGGCCATTTCGACATTTCCATGGCCAGAAATCATGACAAATGGCAGTTCGTGCTTAAGCGCCAAGGCTCTTTCCAAAACTTCCATGCCATCCATTCCAGGCATTTTTACGTCGCACAATACCACATCGTAATCGTTTTTCTGTATCAATTGATACCCTTTTTGACCGTCTTCAGCCAGGGTTACGTTGAAATTCTCGTATTCCAGAATTTCCTTAAGCGTTTCTCTGATAGGGGCTTCGTCGTCAATGACCAATATATCTGCCATAAATCTGTCTTAAAATTCATACAAGGATAGGGTAGGTGCAGTAGACACAAATCCACAGATATGCCCGTGTTTTCCACCGCGCATAGTTCGCGTCTGATGAAATTCAAAATAATTGGACAGGCTGAGGAAATATTTGCGAAATCCCTGTGATTGCGGTTTCTTTGTTATTCGGCAATAGTACGAACACTTGCATGCGTAAACGATTTATTTACCAAACGGCACTGCTGATTGCGGGCTTCGCTGTTGGGCCCTTGATGGCACAGCAGGATCCAATGTACACCCACTTTACTTTCAATAAGGTGTTGTACAATCCAGCTTACGCGGGAGCTTCTGATCAGTTCTGTTTGAATGCCATTACCCACCAGCAGTGGTTGGGTTATGATGACGAATCTCCATTGATCAAAACTCAAGGAGGTTTGCCTACTTCAGATAATTTGGCTCGAAACATTGCTCCCAAGACCACAGGGGCTGGCTTTTCTGCTCCCATTCGCCTCAAGCTGAAGGGGAATTCGGTCAATGTCGGTGGGGCTTATGCCGGTTTCATCTCTGATCAAATCGGTTACGAGAATAATACTTACATGAAATTCGGTTTGGCTGGCGCCTATGGTCTTTCAAGCGGCGCCAACCTGCGCTTGGGGGTTGACTTCACTTCGCTAACCAAAGAATTGGATGGTCAAGGTCTTCGTTACCACGATCCCGGTGATCCTTTGATTCCCACTGGAACTTCTGCCGATACCCGTGTAACCATGGGATTGGGTGCCTATTATTCTGACCCCAACATCATGGGTGGGGCCTGGGGTAGCTTGTCTATGACGCATTTGATGCCCCAAACCTTTGCTTACGGTCCCAGCGGTGCCATTCAGATCAGCACTGCTCGCCACTTGTACATGGCCGGTGGTGTTCGCATGGATAATTTCATGGGCAACCCAGCGTTGACTTTGGATCCCGCCTTTAAAATCCGCACGGTTTTGGGTAAGGGCGGTTTGGTAAAACCCGAATTGGATTTGCAAGGCATTGCCAACTGGAATGAATTGTTCGCGGGAGGTTTGAATCTTCGCTCTTACGGCACAGGCTTGGATGCCCTTTCTCTGATTCTCGGCTATTACCCACCCTTGATGGGCAATGGAGCCGGTCAGCAAAAGTTGCGTGTAGGTTATTCATACGACATAACGGTTTCCAATTTGGTGCGCAATAGCTTTGGTACTCATGAAGTTCAAGTGAATTATTGCTTCATGATCAGTTTGCCTGATCGCCCTGAAATCATCTACCGTCACCCCCGTTGGATGGAGCATTCGCCAGAAATTGATTAAAAAAAGTTATTCACACACAATAAACATTTTAACTTGCCGTTATACTCCCACATAAAAACATGTCTTGCTTTATAAAAGGCAAGCCATATTTTTGCAACCTTAGATAAATAGTACCGATTGGAAACTGAACACATGAAGAATCCGTTGTCGCGTTTCGATGCAATGAACAGCATGGCTACCAAAGCAAAGTCGCTTTTTGCCAACAAACGAGTACGCCAAGTGGCGATTGTCGCTTCCGTATTCATGGTCGCTTGCGGCCCCGCTGATACCGGTGATTTGACGGGCTTACAGGGTCGTCGCCCCTGGTTCCACCCGCAACCTCCAGGAACGATCTACGTTCCTTCTGGAACTTTCCATACGGGACAGGCAGGACAGGATATTTTCCAGTCTTACTTGGAGCCCAATAAACAGATGACCATTTCGGCCTTCTGGATGGATGAAACTGAAATCACCAACAACGAGTACCGTCAATTCGTGGCCTACGTGGCTGACTCCATTGCGCGTTACGTGTTGGACGATGATCAGTATTTCATGCCTGAGAACGACGAAGGCTTCCGTTTCATCGACTACACGCAACCCGGTCCTTTGGATCCCCGCAATTTCGAGAATCACAAGGAAGATTTGTACGATTTGTATTACCAGGGTGATGAGCGTTTTCGTGGAAAGCGTCAATTCGATACTCGCAAGTTGATGTATCACTATGAGTGGTTCGATTTGGCCAAAGCTGCCATGTTGGATCGCGATAAGTATGATCCCATGAATCGCCGCGAATTCATTGAAGAGGAAGACGTATTGATCTACCCCGACACCTTGTGCTGGGCTCGTGATTTCACTTACTCTTTCAACGAACCTATGGCCCGTGTGTATTTTTGGCACCCCAAATACGACGATTATCCCGTGGTCGGTGTGAATTGGCACCAAGCCCGTGCGTTCTGCATGTGGCGTACCATTCGCAAGAACAGCTATTGGGATCAGCAAGGTTTTTACCCCACTACAGAAGATTTCCGTTTGCCCTCTGAATATGAATGGGAATACGCTGCCCGCGGCGGTCGTATCGGAAACAAGTACCCTTGGGGTGGTCCTTATGCCCGCAACAGCAAAGGCTGTATGTTGGCCAACTTCAAACCCTTGCGTGGTAACTATGGTGTAGACGGCGGTGTTTACCCAGTGCGAGTTGATTCTTATTTCCCCAACGATTTCGGTCTGTATAACATGAGCGGTAACGTTTCAGAATGGACCAATACCGTTTGGGATGAGGCTAACAACGCATTCGTTCATGATTTGAACGGTGAGCGTCAAGTTTACATCAAAGAACGCGGAGAGGATGCGGCCAACACCCCCATTAGCGAGAAGCGTAAAGTGATTCGCGGTGGTAGCTGGAAAGACATCGGGTATTTCATCGAGTGCGGTGCGCGTACATATGAATATCAAGACACTAGCAAGTGCTATGTAGGTTTCCGTTGCGTTCAAACCTACATCGGTCGTTCGAATAAAGACACCAAGTAATCCCTTTCACAACATGTGGATAAGAGAATTGCACGTGCGGCAATTTTTGAATCCATATTGCGTTTAGACAACAACAACTATTAACCAAATAAAACAATGAGCAAAAGTTTCTTTGAATCCAAAAAATTCAAAACGACCATGAACTTCGTTTATGGTCTGGGTGCAGCCGTCGTAATTGTGGGGGCTCTGTTTAAAATTCTTCACTTGAAGGGTGCAGACATCATGTTGACTATAGGTCTATTGACTGAGGCCGGCATTTTCGTAATCTCTGCTTTCGAACCTGTTCACATGGATCCCGATTGGACCTTGGTTTACCCCGAATTGGCTGGAGGAGATCCCAGCTCAAAGAAAAAGTCTGGTGGAAGTGTTTCCCAGCAATTGGATTCTATGTTGTCTCAAGCCAAAATCGGTCCCGAATTGATCGAGTCTTTGGGAACGGGCTTGACTTCATTGAGCACCAATGTGAAAGACATGGCCAGTATGTCAAGTGCGGCTGTTGCTACTAAAGAATATTCTGAGAACGCTCACAAAGCAGCTACCAATATGGCTTCTATTGCCGATAGCTCAGCTATGGTGAGTGATTCTATGGGTAATTTCTCTAGTGGTTTGGGTTCTGCGTTGAACAATTTGATGGCTACTGAGAGCGCCACAGCTACCTTTAACCAGGAGTTGGCTCAATTGAACCGCAACTTGAACAACTTGAATTCCATCTATGGTAACATGTTGAGCGCCATGGGTGGTGCCAAAAACTAAGTTTAACTGACTGTACCACATTAACTTAAAGATATAAAATATGGCAGGTGGTAAATTGTCAGCACGTCAGAAGATGATCAACATGATGTACCTCGTGTTGACCGCTCTTTTGGCGTTGAACGTATCCAAAGAAATCATCAAGGCTTTCAATTTGATTGAAAACTCGCTTGATAATTCAACTCGAAACATTGTTCAAAAGAATGATGCTGTTTTAGCTGCTTTGCAAAAAATAGCTAGCCAAGACAATCAAGCTGCGAAAGTGGCTGTTGAAAAGGTGAATGAGGCTCATACGATCAGCGAAGGTTTGATTAAAAAAATCTCTGCGATCAAAACTGACCTCTTGACTTTGTCTGGAGATGGTAAAGATCCCAAAACGGGGCGCAAATCTGATGAAGAAGGTCTGCTGGTAAAAGGCGGTGTCAACGAATTGGCCCAAGGTGACAACATGGAAATTCATGCGAATTATTTTGTGGTTGAAGATGGTGGTCGTCGTGGAACAGAATTGCAGAAAGCCATCAATGATGCCCGAATCGCATTGTTGAATGTTCTGGAGTCAGCGACCAAAGACACGAGTTTGGCGAAAAATCCTGAGACCGTAAAATTCTTGAAAGAGAAAAAAGCGGCCATCGAAGCCAAGACCTCGTTGTATGCCGAAGATGGAGTCAACAGCAGTGGTTCACCTCAATCCTGGGTCTCCATGTACTTGGAGCACTCTCCTTTGGCCGGTGTTTTTGCGATGTTGTCTAAGATTGAGAACGATTGCCGCGCATTAGAGGCAGAAGTTGCTCAAGCTTTGGCTGAATCCGTAAACGCAACCGACTACAAATTCGATTCTTTGATCCCCGTAGTTTCTTCGCCCATGAGTGCAGTATTGACGGGTCAAACCTATGAGGCTAATATCTTGTTGGCTGCTTATAATTCCAAAGCCCAAATGCGTGTTTTGGTTAACGGCAACCCCATTGATGTTGTTGCAGGTGTAGGTAAGTACAAAGTAACTCCTCAGTCTCCTGGTGGTGCCAAATACAAAGTAGGCATCGAAGTCCCCACTCCTGGTGGTGGAGCACCCAAGATTTATGAGACTGAAGCCGAGTATAGTGTATTTGCTCCTCAAGCTGCTATTTCTGCAGATGAATTGAACGTGTTCTACGTTGGATTGGATAACCCCATCTCTGTTTCGGTTGGTGGTGTTGATCCCAAGAACGTAATGGTTCGTGTTGTGGGCGGTGGTACCAAGCTGGTCAATGGCCCTCCAGGCAAATACAAAGTGTTGGTTCCTACACGTCAGGGCAATGAATGCACCGTTGAGGTAGCCGCTAAGTTGCCTGATGGCCGAGTGGTATCCATGGGTAAGAAGTTGTTCAAAGTGCGCAACGTTCCCCGTCCATACTTCAAAGCTGGTTCAGTTGGTTTTTCAGGCCCTATCTCTTTGTCTTCAATGAAAGTTCAGAGCACGGCTGTAGCCCAATTGGATAACTTCATTTACGATGGTGTTAAATACAACATCGTGGGTTACCGTTTCACTTGTGTAGGTCGCCGTACCAACGGACCCAAAGTGGTAAACGTTGACGGAGCTAGCCTGGAACCCATTAAGCCTTTGTTGGCCCGTTTGGGATCAGGTGACGTAATCCAATTTGACCAAATTCGTGCCGTAGGCCCTGATAAGCAGGTGAAATTCCTGGACAACGCCGGCGGTACATTGCAATAATATCTAACATGAAAAAAATAGCATTCATTTTCGCTTTGCTCGCAGCTGCTCAAGTTTCAGCCCAAGATGGCTGGGGCGGTGGCTGGGGTGATGACGGCGGCAGCAGTGGCGGTGGCTGGGGTGAATCCAGCGGCAGTGGTTCTTCAGAAGGGGGATCAGAAGCTTCAGGAGCTCCTGCAGTAGCCCCCACGGTTGAAATCGTAATTCCTACCATTGGAACGCATTATGATGATCCCGCTGAGTCGCATTACGAGCCCGCGTACGTTGAAAACGACGGTAACACAAAAATCAAAGAGGGTGTAGTGATTGTTCGTCCTTATTTGCGTGAAGCCGACGTCAAGATGCGCCGTCGCGTATGGCGCGTCATTGATTTGCGTCAGAAAATGAACCGCTGTTGGACTTGGCCCAAGCAGCCTATTTCCCAAGTTTTTTGGGAATTGGGTACCAAGGGCTTGGTTCGTGCGTATACTTCTGATTCTTTGAATCGAATCATGACTCCAGAAGATATCATTCGTTCTACGGCTGAAATCATTACGACCCAGAAACAACGTCCAGGTTCTGATGATCCAACCGATTTGATTGATACATCATTTGCTGAGTACTTTGATTGGAGCAAAATTGAGAAGTTCGAAATCATGGAAGATTGGGTTTTTGATTACAAGCACGGAGAATGGAAGCCCATCATCATTGCGATTGCACCAATTAAACCCCGTTCCATCATGGGTCGTACCTATGACGAAAAGCCTTTCTGGATGAAGATGGATGATTGTCGTCCTACTTTGGCCAAATGCGAAGTGTATAACCGTTACAACGACGTTATGCGCTTGAATTGGGATCAACAGATCAATTTGCACCGTTTGTTTGACTCTTACATTGTCAAAACAACCGATTGGGACGATCGTTATATCAACGATAAGCCCGAGTTTCAGCAAGATCAATTGGCTGCGCTTTTGGAAGGTGAAAAAGTCAAAAATGATCTGTTCATTTTTGAGCACGACTTGTGGGAGTATTGATTCAAAATGAATTGTTAAAAAGGGGGGCTATTGCCCCCCTTTTTTGTTGCGTGATTTTAAAGCCAAAATGTTTGAAAAGGCGTGAAAAATCATGTAAATTTGCCGTTCGTTTGAGCGACTATGTCTTTTGATCGCGAAAATCTGGTTGTTGAGTTTGTGAAGCTCAAAGACGGCAAGCACGATTTTTGCCTTTCCTTGGACAAGGGGTTCTTTGAATTATTTGAAAATAGCGAGATTCTCGATGCCGATCTTTTGATGAATGTGCACCTGGAAAAATTAGTCAATTGGATTCATGTTCAATTGGAGATTTCAGGGTTCATTCAACAAGAGTGTGGTCGTTGTTTGGAACCTCTCAATTTGCCCGTTTCTTCAGCGTATAAGTTGATTTACCGGTTAAACAGTGAGGAGGAAAATGAGCAGCGCGAATTCGAAGACGATGGGGTAGAGTTGGTGTATTTGTTGCCGGCCGCTACTCAATTTGACATGTCGCAAGCGGCTTATGAAACAGCCTGCTTGGGATTGCCCATGTTAAAGAATTGCGACGAAATGGAAGAGAAGCCTTGCAACAATCAAATGATTCAAAAGCTCGACGAACTGAACCAAAAAGAAAACCAAGAAAACACCAACGATCCTCGTTGGGATAAACTAAAAGATCTATTCAAATAACAAAGGAACATGGCACATCCTAAGCGAAAAATATCGAAAACCCGCCGCGACAAGCGCAGAACTCACGACTCTTTGACGTCTCGCCCCATGATCGCGGATCCCGTAACTGGCGACGTATCGCTGTACCACCGGGTCAATCTAGAAACCGGTATGTACCGCGGTCAAAAGGTCATGAAAGGCCGCAGCGAAGCCTAATATTCTATGATTCGGATCGGTATCGACGCAATGGGCGGCGATTTCGCTCCGTTTGAAGCCCTCAAAGGAGCCATTCAGGCACAATCCGAAATCAAGGATTGTCAGTTGGTTCTTTACGGCGTAGAATCGGAGTTGCAACACATTGCCCAAGAACAGGGCTGGGACCTCTCAGCCTTGGAAATCGTGGATTGCCCCGATGTTATCGGTATGGCTGAACATCCCGTTCGAGCTTTTACCACCAAGCCCCAAGCATCTCTATCTGTTGGTTTTCAACAATTGGCAAGCAAGGAAACCCAAGCTTTCATTTCTGCCGGCAACACGGGGGCTATGTTAGTAGGATCCATGCATGTCATCAAACCTGTAGAAGGTTTGGACCGCCCTTGTCTCACCGCTGCTGTTCCTCGCATGGACATGCATCCTGGAATTCTTTTGGATGTAGGAGCCAACGCTGACTGCAAACCCGAGCATTTGCAACAATTTGCCATTTTGGGTTCGTTGTTAGCCAAAGCGCTGTACAATTTAGAATCTCCCAAAGTTGGTTTGTTGAACATCGGTGAGGAACCCGAAAAGGGGAATTTACTGAGCAAGGCGGCTCACCAACTATTGGCTCAAACTGAGAACATTGAGTTCGTGGGCAATATTGAAGGTCGTGATTTATTTGGTCCTCTAGCTGATGTCATTGTTTGCGATGGCTTCACTGGCAATACGGTTGTGAAGGTTTGCGAAGGCATGTACTACCGTTTGGCCAAACGCGGTGTTCAAGACGAATACCTAGATAAATTTAATTTCAAACATTACGGAGGCAGCCCCATTATGGGTGTGAATGCCCCTGTGATCGTAGGCCACGGTATTACCAAAGCCGACACCTTTGTGAAGATGATTGAATTGGCGATGGATACGGTTAAGTCGGATCTTGTGAGCATGGTTCAATCGTCGATGAAAGCCTTGCAGCAAGAGAAATTGAATGAGCAATAAGCTAACGGCTGCCATCACGGCAGTGGGTGGTTATGTTCCCCCTTACGTATTGACCAACCAAGAGTTGGAGTCCATGGTGGATACCACAGACGAGTGGATTCAGGCCCGCACGGGTATTTTAGAGCGTCACATCCTCAAGGAAAAAGGAAAAGGGACCTCTGACATGGCCGTTGAAGCCATTCTTCCCATGCTCGAAAAGAAGGGAATCTCTCCCTTGGAATTGGATGCCATTTTGTGCGGTACGGTTACCGGAGACTACATATTTCCCGCCACAGCCAATGTGATTGCTGATAAAATTGGCGCTAAAAATGCTTGGGGTTTTGACGTTTCGGCTGCCTGTTCTGGATTCTTATTCAGCTTGGAAACGGGTGCTCGCTTGATTGAAAGCGGCAAGTACAAGAAGGTTTTGGTGGTAGGTGCAGATAAAATGTCGAGCATCATCAACTACGAAGACCGAAATACGTGCATCATTTTTGGCGATGGCGCTGGATGCGTATTGCTAGAACCCAATACAGAAGGCTATGGTTTGTTGGATTCTCAGCTTCATGTAGATGGGAGCGGTCGAGAATTTCTGATTCAACCCGCTGGAGGGTCAGTGTTACCCCCCAGTCATGAAACCGTCGAGGATAAATTGCACTACGTTCACCAAGAAGGCAAAACGGTATTCAAATTTGCCGTTACCAACATGGCCAATGTCAGCTACGAGGTGATGCAGCGAAACGGTCTAACCGGTGATGATGTTGATTGGTTGGTTCCCCATCAAGCCAATTTGCGCATCATTGATGCTACGGCTGAGCGCATGGGCTTGGACAAGAATAAGGTCTTGATCAACATTCATCGCTACGGCAATACGACCAGCGGTACCCTGCCTTTGTGTCTGTTTGATTTTGAGAAGCAATTCAAAAAAGGAGACAACCTCATCTTCAGTACCTTCGGTGGAGGGTTTACCTGGGGAGCCATTTACTTGAAATGGGCTTACGATCCCAATTGAGTTTCGTTGCGCTTCAATACGGCGCGAAATAAATAATCGGCTTGGTTGGATGGTCCGCCCAACATTTCCATGCTCAGAAGGAAATAGTCAGGATTATTCTGCAAAAAAGCATTCACTTGATCTTCGTTCTCGCGCTGAAAAACAGAACAGGTCAGGTAAAAGAGCAACCCGCCGGGGAGTAGGCGCGAGGCACAATTCTGCAACAAAACGCGCTGCGTATCCCACAGTTTTTCTTGGGAATGAATCGAGAAACGGTGCCATTCTTCAGGGTTTCTGCGCCAAGTCCCAGATCCGCTGCAGGGTACATCCAAGACGATTCGATCAAAGTGCTCGGGTCCTTGCCACGCAAAATCCGATTTTTTGGCGGGATTGAAAGGAAATACCAGGGGTAGTTTGAATCCCGCTTGTAGAAAGCGCTGTTGGAGATTGTTCAGGGCAGAGGCTCGAAGATCGGTGCAAACCCAATGATGATGGGGGTACAATCGATTCATCTGTAGGCTTTTACCACCGGCGCCTGAACATGCATCCCAAATGGATAAGGGTTTGCTTACGGCCAATTCCTCATGTTCAACCGTTTTTTGGGAGGCCCAATCCTGAATGAAACCCAGTCCTTTTTCTTGGGCTTCATTGAGAGAAGTACCGGCAGGGAATACCAAGCAATCGGCTTGAGAATCGTTCAAGGGATTGGGTTGCTCAGATGGCCAGGGGCGCAAACGACAAAAAAATACTGGGGCTTCGGCTTGAAACCAGGCCAGAAAATCAGTCCAAGTAATGCCTGAAGAGAATTCAACTTTCCATGCGGGATGCTGTACAACAGAACTTTCAGTGACAGCCATATTTTCGAGCTCTGCTCGCTCAGAATCTAGGGTATACGGGCTTTGCATTAGGGCTTGAACCAATGCGGCTGTACACAATGACTGGGGCCAATGGGCCACTGAAATGTCTGGGGCAAACTTGAAATAGGTATAACACCAACGGCGGTAGCGTTTTCGGTCCTTGCTGCCCCATCCTCGTTGGGCCTTGAATGCACGCGCTAGGTAATGATGAAAGGGCTCCCCAAATTGGTATTCAGCCAATAGGGTTATGGTATTTTCCAGCTGTCGAGGTAAATGGCTCAGGGGCTGACAGGGATTTGGTATTCTCCTTCTATGCGCACCAAGCGAATCCCAGCGTTGGCCATTCCATGGCCCGTGGGGGTCAGTCGAATGTTTTGAATGGAGCCTTGAAAAGTGGGACTCAATTGTTGTTGACGAAAATACAAGGGTTGAAGACTGGGACTAACCGAGAAGTGACTCACCAGAAAGAGCAAGTGGTCATAGCCCAAATAGGCATATTTGCTGGGCTCTCCCCATTGGGAAACGGTCATTCGTTGAGCCAAATAAGACACGGTAGAGTCCAAGAAATCCAAAACTACATTTCCTGGGTAAAGCATGCGGTTTTTTTGGTCCACGGGGAGGCTCACAGCCGCTTGTGCATCCAACCAGTCAAATTGGCCAATGGCGTAACTGTTTGTGGCATCCAAAGCCCGTTTGGACAAGTAAGATTGGGCTTCGGGCGTAAATTTATCGGTATAAACGAATAAAAAAGAATCGCTACCGGTAGAAAGAGCTGGCGACAGACTTTTACTGCTGGTCTTCCAAATATGCTTACTCACAGAGCTGCCTTCAAGCAGACGAAACAATTGGGCTTCGGTTTTCTGACATTGGGCTGCGTTTTTGGGTTTATCGGGGCTGATGATGGCAATTTTGTGGCGAGGGTAACAGCGTTGTATTTCAGACGCCAAGCCCAAAAGACGTACGCTATCGCTTGCAAACATGGATATTCCGTTGCTCGCCGATTGAAAAGCATACGGTGCCAGTGGTGCCACCCAAGGCTTGGTAATGGTGTAGTCTTGATCCATTGATTTGAGCTGTTTGGGGTAAACAGGGCCCAGAATCAGGTCGTGGTTGTTCAGCCACAATTTGCCGGCAATGGAACAGAAGAATAGGCTATCGGTTTTGAAATC
>Ga0222714_10003189_pt1 | contig 16891 bp, 27 predicted proteins | sample C33_3DmetaG_FD_165048 | JGI IMG/M metagenome (GOLD analysis project Ga0222714, IMG submission 165048) | Estuarine water microbial communities from San Francisco Bay, California, United States - C33_3D | ecosystem: Environmental > Aquatic > Marine > Unclassified | place: USA: California...
GAAATATGAATTTAACTGAAAAAGAATTTTTGGAAGCTGAAATAAATGACTTTCAGCTAACGATGGATAATACAGATTTTGTGGCATTAGCTAAAAAAGTAGCTGATTACTGCAAGAAGTTTAAACCGGAAAGCATTTTGGATTACGGATGTGGAACTGGTGTTTACTCAGAGGTTCTAAGATTGGAAGGATTTAACATTATAGGTCAAGACGTATTTAAATCGCATCGAGATTACTGCAAGGAGAATTACCCTTTGTTGAAGGTTTACCAGAAGCCAAGGCAAGCGGATCTAATGCTTTGGATTGAGGTTGCCGAGCATATGACCGACCAAGAGATTAGTAAAGCTTTGGAGATTGTTAAACCAAGAATTATCGTGTTTTCTTCAACTCCAGAGAAAACGGCATTTGATTCTGATTGGGGACATATAAATATTAAAAGCGAGACTCAATGGATGTCAATGTTTAGAAGCTTTGGCTATAAGATGATTGAGAAACCAAAAACTCCTACTTTATGGGCATTGACGTTCCAAAAAATCTAATTTACTTTATTTACTACGGCGGAAAGCTAACGCATTACCACAGACTTAATTTAAGGCTATTAAACAAGTACTGGAGCGTCTTTAATGGTAAAAAGGTAGTCAAGGTTGCCGTAGATGGAAAAACGTTCCTAGAGCCTTTAAAATCGCTCCTACCAAGCGACTGCGAAATTGAGATTGTAGAGAATAATCCGAGACTAGGTGAGTCGGTGCATTTTATCGATTCTATTAGCAGAGTTAAGGATGGAATTACCTTTTATGCCCATTGTAAAGGAGTTTCTAGACCTATTTGGAGTGGATTGGACATTTGGATTGAGAAGAGTTATAAACGCAACCTGGAAACGATTCCAGATTTATCTACTAAGCTATTCTCTGGCATCTGTGGTAAGCTATTGCCTTGCCCTCCTTACGTTCCGCAAGATTTCCATTACTCAGGATCTTTCTATTGGTTTAATACAGAGAAAGTAAAAGCCAGATTAGGCAATTACGAGATGAATCGATATTTGACGGAAAGATTCCCAGCTATAATTGCAAATAAAAGTGAGTGTAATTTTGTTTACCCTTATTCAGATAAGAATCTAAACTTTTATGAGGAAAGAACATGGATGAACCTTTAAAGATATTTTACTCGAATCCTTTCGACTTAAATAAAAATATAGGTAAAGCCTATAATGATTATTTGAGCAGCCTAAACGCAAACGATGAGGATTGGATAATAATGCAAGATGGCGATATATTGTATCTAACTGGAGACTGGGGAAAGCGCATTTACGATGCCTTGGCTTTAGATGGAAATAAATTTGGATTGGTTGGATGTTACACCAATCGACTTAGATCTAAACATCAACTGCACAATAATGAATTTAACTACGAGTTAGACGTGAGAAGGCATTACGAAATAGCTTTAACTTACCAAGGCGAAGGCATCCAGGAGATTAAAGAATATATTGCTGGCTTCTTTATGGCTTTTCAGTACAAGACCTGGAAAAAAATTAAATTTGTTGAGAATAGCCTAGCTTTTGATTCTCTGTTTTCGATGCGAGTAAAGGAGCTAGGATTAAAAATTGGATTGATTAAATCGCTTTACGTTTTTCACGGTTACCGACTTTGGCAAGATGTTGAGCCTTGGAATGATAAAAAACATTTAATGAAATAAATAGTATCTTTATGATAAAATTATTGGTTGATCTCGAGCCATTCCGAAAAGGCGAAATTTTAAGCGTAGGCAAGACCTATGATACTTATTTGGTTGATAAAGGATTGGCTGTATGGATTAAAGTGGACAAACAAGACTTTGAAAAGAAATGAGCGTAATTAGACCTTTAGATATCAGATATAGCTCCACGGTTGCAACGGAGCCGATTACATTAGCTGAGGCAAAAGCTTGGCTTCAAATTGATTTCTCTGACTGGGATACCTTACTAACAAACGAATTAATACCTGCGGCTAGAAATGAATCTGAGAAAGCCTCCGGAATGCTTTATGTTGAAAGAAATGTGGTTATTACAAATAATAAATCGGGTCAAAGAATATATCCAATCGGCCCTTGGGTGGCGGATGTAACTACTGACGAAACAGAGGTAGAGAATTACACCTATACTGCTGGATTTAATAACTCAAATCCATTACCTCAAGACTTGCACGTTGCGATGTTGAAAAGGATTGCTACGGATTTCGCATTTAGACAAAATATGATTAGTGTTCAGGAGCAATATGCTCAGAAAGCTAGTATTTCAACTGAGTTAAAATATAGAGCGGATCTATTTGTATGATAAATTTTGGAAAATACGACCAGAAGGTTGAGTTTGTAACTTTTTCTCCATTAGCAGATGGAGCTGGAGGAACTCAGGTATCTCCAGGAACTTCTTTGTCAACCTTTGCATCCGTAAAGCAAACAAATGGGAAGAGTGACAATGAATCTGGAGAAATGGTATTACCAAACACATATACTGTAGCAATTCAGTATCGAGTTTCTTTTATCCCGAGCGAGAATTACCAGATATATTATCGCAACCGATATTACAAAATTATTGGTGTTCAACTAGACGATCAGAGAATGCACAAAGAATACATAATTCAAATGGTAGGAGTATAATGGCAGTAACTTTTAAAGGATTAGATGAGGCTTTGGCTTATGTCAAACAAAAAGAAAATGCAATGATTGAAGCTGTGAAGGATGTTTTAGCTAATACAGCATCAGATGTAGAAAGACAAGCAATTGCATCCGCTCCAAGTCAATGGGAAGGAATTCCGTTAAATATTAAGCAAAAAATTGATAAAAAATCTTTTAACAATGGATTACTCTGGAAAGTCGGTTTGGATGTCCCAAGTACTGGTGAACAATTTGAGGCCTGGATGGAATTTGGTACTGGTTTAAGTGCTAGAGAAATTTTATCAAATCCACAATATTCTCAAGAGGTTAGAACTCTTGCTAGAACATATTACAGAAATGGTCAAGGCCGTATTATTGGTCAACCTTACTTAATGCCAGCATTTTTTAGGAATACAGATAATTTAGTAACTGAAATGGTAAGTGAAATAAATAAGGTTTTAAAATGAGAGATATAGCTACTGATATACGCGTTGCTATAATAAACGCAATTTCGCCTTTAACTCTTAGCGGAGTTACTTTGCCAGTTTATGATTCCGAGTTACCGCCTACAATTAATCCTGCTAATTATCAGAATTCAGCTGCATATGTTTTAATTACCGATCAGAATGAAACGGAAACAACTAACAATGATTGCACAATTAGGCAGAACGCAACTTTTCAGATAAGCATTATAACAAAGTTTCCACAAGGTAGTGGAGGCAAGAAATTATCTGAGAATATTTCAAATGCTATTCAGCAAAAAATGAATTTGACCGATATTGTTTTGCCAATCGATTTACAAGCTATTAACATCCGCAAAAACTTTTCTCGAGTTCAAATTGAGCAAGGATCTAGTCAAATAGCTTACCAAAAAATATTATCCTATACCTTAGATATTTTCTTCGTATCTTGATAATTAAAATTTTATGTATATTTGTTAAAACGAATAAGCAATGGCAACATATCAATTAGGCAACTTCTTTACATTCGAGTGGAATTCTCTTCCAGTCGTTTGCAAAACTTCCGCTTCTGTTTCTATTTCAAATGAATCCGTAACAGTTAGAAACGATTGCACGGGCGATTATGGAGTAAGACTTGAAGGTGGAGACAAATCAGGATCTTTCTCTTTCTCTGGAGACCTAGATTTTGCATCTACTGGAGTATCTAACCTTTCAGCTTTTGACTTGATGGAAGACATCGGTAAAGTATTTGAATTGGTTTTTGGAGGTACTGAATCAGGTGACAAAATCATTACTGTGGACGCTCAGTTAAACTCTGTTGAGATTACAGCTGAAAGAAACTCTCAAGTTTCATTCTCTGGTACTTTCGACTTTGCTGGAGCACCAGTTATCAGCGTAATACCAACCTAAACAAAATATATGGCTAAGTACCATTCAGCTCCTTTTAAAGAAGGGGAGATTTTCTTTTATCCAAATTTGGGCGCTTTGGCGAACTTTGAGGATTTTACAGGGCAAGGAATTGCACAAGCATTTAGCGGAAAATCAATACCTAAACTAGATGATATTTATGCTTTATTACATGAATGCCACAAAGTTGCTTGTATTCGCAAATCAACTCAGCCAGTAGAAATTAACGAATTAAAAATTTGGATTGATGGTAGAGAAGTAATGAAACTTTTCAATGAAGTTTTAGCTGACCTTTTATTGGAACTTGGCATTGGCAATCCTACTGAAGAAAAAAAAAGGTAAGTGAGGAAGAGCAGACAACTGCTCGCGAATATTTGATGCTGCTTGTAGGACGTACTAAAGTGCCCTATGAGCAGCTTTTTTCTTTAAACATAAAAGAGATTAACGCTTTGCTTAAAGGGCACGAGATTGATTATAAAGATCTAGTAGAAAGTCTTAGAGTACACGCTTTAATTGGATTGCAACCTCATTTAAAGAAAGGAGCAAATTTAATTCCATCTAAAATTTGGCCTTTGCCTTGGGATAATATTGTTAAACCATTGGAGTCAACTCATGAAGACTTTGCTAAAGCAAAGAAATTGTTGGAAATTGCAAGTAAACTAGAAAGAAATGTCAAATCCAAGAATAGAAGTTGACTTTGCAGTAAATGTTGCTGGCGTAGCAAGTGGAGTTAACACAGCCACATCGCAACTTGATAAATTAGGAAAAGCAGCTCAAACTACCGCCCCTAAAGTTGAGCAATTAGGAAAAGCTACTAGCCGATATAATGGTATAGGTATTGACTTTGCTAGAGTAATTCAAGATGCTCCATTTGGTATAATTGGTGTTGGTAACAACATACAACAATTGGCCCAATCATTTTCAAGTTTAGGTAATGCTGGAGATTCAAATCTGTCAAAACTAAAAACAGCATTTGGTGCAATTTTTAGCTCAGGAAATCTTTTAGTTTTAGCTGTATCAGCTATAACTGCGGCGTGGACTTATTACGAAAAAAATGCTACAAAAGCTGAAAGTATTACTGATAAAACAAGTGAAGCTTTTAAAGAACTAAGCAACCAAATTGAAAAAACTGCTACAACTTTAGGTACATTAGAATTTGTTGGTAAAATTGTAGAAGACCAGATTTTATTAAATAGGTCAACAGGTGAAACGACAAATATTTTTAGGGATTTTGGAAAAGCTACGCAAGAAGCATTTGAAAAATTAAATCCTGATCAATTATCAGCAATAAAGAAAACATTTGAAGAATTAGCTGGAGTTCAGATACAAAAACTTGGAAACCAATTAGGTTTCAATAGAAAACAAGTATTAGAATTTGTTGCTTCATTAAATAATAATCAAGCTGCATTTGAGAAATTAGATCCAAATATTAGGGATTCAGTTCAATCATATAATAATCTTCAAGGTAAAGTAAAAATAGCAACTGAACAATTAGATTTTTTTAACACTAAAACTGAGAAAGTAAAAGGACAGACTGCATTAGAAAAATATTCTCAAACTTGGGATGATTTTAATTTAGGACAAGAAACTGCGAGGGAGTTACAGGAGAAATTAACAGTTAGCTCTGAAGAGTACGAAAAACAAATTATAAAAGTATTAAAAACAAGCAAACAACCATTTGAACCAATTATAACTGGTGATAATGCATGGGATCAATATACATTTTCAGTTTATCAGCTTGAAAAAGCTTCTTTTGAAGCAAATAAAGAAATTACCAAAACATCTCAAAATGCCTTAGAGTTTGGCGAAAGAATAAAAGGACTTGAAGGAAAAGAAATTAAAATAAAAACAACAATTGAAGGTTTTGAGGATGAAAAAGCTGGTAAAGCTCCTTTTCAGATATTTCTTGATGATGTAGCATTTCAACTTGATAAATTACCAAGCTTGCAAGAAAGAATTGCAAATTTCGCAAAGGCTACAAATGACCTGATAAAAGGCAATGTTACAGATGCTTTTGTTGATTTAGGTTACACAATTGGAGAAACTTTAGCGACTGGAGGTAATCTTTTAACAGCCATTGGTGGATCTTTACTAAAATCATTTGGAAGATTCTTAGGTCAATTTGGACAGCAGTTAATTGCTTATGGTGTTGCAGCTTCAGCATTTGGAAAGGTAAGTGCTGCTCTAGCAAATCCAGCTACTGCAATTATTGCCGCTCCTTTAGCCATTGCGGCTGGTATTGCCTTAACTGCAATCGCTGGAGCAATTGGAAGTATAGGTAAGAAAGGCCCAGGTGGTGGAGGTGGAGGCGGAGGAGCAGGTGCTGGTGGAGGTTCTGCTGCTGCTGGAACTTCTTTTGCAGGAGGTGGACAAGGTGGTTTATTTCAGCAGAATAGAGACTTAAACGGAGAGTTAGTAGTTCGTGGCCAAGACTTGGTTTATGTATTCTCACAAGCTAATAACAAGATAAATAAAGGATAATGGCAGACTACAGATTTCAAGCAGCAGTACGAGAAGGACTTGGAACAATTACAGTAAATGGAGTTGCTCCTGTTCAATTTTATACTGAAGGAGATATTCTTACCATTGAAGTTGTTCCAAGCTCTGGATTTCATACTGCATTGTGGTACACCAATCCAGGAAATACTTTCTTATCCTCTTCGCTTTCGTTTAATTTTACGATGCCAGCTGAAGATACAAAAATGTATGTTGTGTTAACTGGTCAAAACGTACCAGTAAACGATTACGGATTGAAATATCAGGGGGGGTATGCTACGAATTACGGCGGTAATGCTTGGGATTTGCAGATACAAAAACAAGGCTATTCTGGAGCCGTTACGCCTCTCCAAATTAACGACATAACTTACAACTGGGGTAATACTGGAAACGATCCCATAGAGACAATTATAGGCTCTTCTGTGGATTTTACAATCGCTGGAGAGACTGGAGATTTCAACGAGTTCCTAGTTGGAGGTAACCGTACTTGGAAAGTAGTTTTATCTCAGGTAAGTCCAAATAATGACATTACAGATTTTAATTTATACCAAGTAGGATTTACTTTAAATTTTAGAAGTATTGCCTTTGGTAATGGAAAATTTGTTGCGGTTGATTTAACAAAATCTTACACCTCACTTGATGGAATAACTTGGACAAATACGGCAACCTTACCTTTTGGACAAGCTTTTAACGATGTAACTTTTGGAAATGGTCAATTTGTTGCGGTTGGATGGTCAATTGTTGGTACAACTGTCGGTCATGCATTTACCTCTCCAGATGGAATAACTTGGACTAGTAGAACGGTAGCCTCTAATCAAAGATGGGAGAGAGTAAGGTTTGGAAATGGACTTTACGTTGCGGTGGCAAACTATGAAAACTCTGGAGATACTGATTTAGTAATGTATTCTAGTGATGGAATTACTTGGACATCAACTACTATTATTTCAAGAAATTATACTGGAGTCGCTTATGGTAATGGTTTATGGGTTGCCGTAGCAAATACAATTGGAGCATCAACTAATCTTGCATCCTATTCTTATGATGGAATTACTTGGAATACAGTTGCTAGTAGTGGTTTTGGATCAGCTAATTTAATTTTTGCAGATGGTAAATTTACAAACGGATCAGCATATAGCTCAGATGGTATAAACTGGTCTTTCTCTAGTGGTGGATTTGCTTTCCAAGGTTTAGCGTATGGTAATGGATATTTTGTTGGCGTTCGAACTAATATTAACAATCTGTATTATTCAAGCGATGCTATTACCTGGTTAAACTTGCCAAATATTTTAGATAATGATGGATTTTATACTTTTGCTTTTGGCAATAATTTATTTGTTGGTGGATCTCAAAATAGCAGCTCAATTGTCTGTAATTTTACATCGTTAATAACTTTCTTTACTGGCTTTATTGCGCCTGATTTTATTACTAGTCCATATTCTAGCGGTAATAAGCTATTTGAATTTACTGCAATTGATGGCTTAAAAGGATTGGACTCAATTAGATCAGATTTTGCAACGTGGCCAGATCCACGAACTGAAGCTCTTTCCGCAATTGTTGGAGCTTTAAATCAGAGCTTTGTGGACAAGAGAAATACTTTTGTAGGTGTTAACATCCACGAGACAAGGATGGACGATAGTATTTCGCCATTCAGACAATTTAACGTCCCTCCAAACGCTATTTTTACCGATGGTGAAAGTGCTAAATTTACCAACGGAGTAAGGATAGAAAATGAGCAGTTGTATTTAAAGGAAACAATTGAGCGGATGGTAAATCCTTTCTTAGCAAGAGTTTTCTTGTGGAAAGATACCTTTTACGTTATCCGCCTAAATGAGTACAACCAATTAACTTATCAGGCCTTTACCTTTGATCCAAATCAGTCTCTTTTATTGAGCGAAACCATTGTAAATGGAGACGATATAAATGCGGATATCAACCGACCAGAGGAGACTGCTAGAAGAGTATTTACAGAGTTTAACGCTTTCCTAAATCTTGGAGTTTTAGATAGAGATTCGCAAGGCGGAGTTTTCGATGCCAAGTTTCTAAGTACTGAATGGAATTTAAATAGCGTTTCATCTCCTTATCCAAATACTTACCAGCTTTTGCTTTGGGGTTATCACAAGGCAATTCCTAGTTTGCAACCATTTGGACAACCAAGTAATAATCCAGCTCTTGTGCAGTACGTCTCAGATTCTAGCGGAGAATATGTACAAATTTGGTCAACTACCACAACGGCTGGAGTAAGTGATCCTAATATTAGCTACATATTTGCTAATACGAATAGTACCGGAGGGGCAATTACAATCGCTCAAGAAAATGCTAACACTATTTCTCTAACTTTTGAGTATATGGTGGAAAGAATCGCACCAGCTTTTGCAGTTTCTCCACCAGGTGGAACTCATTCAGTTGGGTTGATGCTAAAGGTTGGGAATCAGTATTTATTTAGAGATACATCTACGACATTTGCTTGGACTCCTACTGTTACAGTAATGCAGTTTGCGGTAACTACTGGTAGCGTTTGGAATAGCATTGCAATTAATAACGTAATTGTTCCAGTAGATGGCGAGGTGGAGATTAGACTTTATCAGCTGATTTGCAACGGCGGAACGGCAAACAGATATAGTATCCGATACGATAACATTTCGCTAAAGATTGAAAAAACTGCTGGATTATCGCTTTCTAAGTTAGGAGTAAAGGCACTTACCGGATCTCCTTATGCCAACATACATCCAGATTACAATACCTACATTGGAGATGCAATTACGAGTAACTCAGCATCGGCTATGCAGTTGCTTACTGCTGGCAATCCAGTTACTGAAGAGTGGAGCAGAGATGGAGTAGAAGCTTTACCTTTGTTGGATATAATTGTGCAAGAGTTGGCTAACTTAAAAGGGCGAACTAATTACAGAGTTTTAGCAACTTTGGAAAGAAGAGAGATTGAGCCGTGGAGATCGTTTTTGTTTAACGGACGATATTGGGCATTGGTAAGTTATCAGCTAAATTGCAGAACGGGAACGGCACAGATTGAACTTTACGATTTAGGAATTGAACCAACGACATAAATGGCAGACGTAGATATTAACAAATTTCGAGCAAGTGTTGTAAGAGATGGCAGTAAACCATCATCTCCTGGCTTTATTGTTTCTGAGGGACAAGATCCAGTTAATCCTCCAGGCACTAATAATTATGTGCCTTATTCTGGAGCGACTGCAAATGTAGAGCTTGGAGAGTATGGTGTTGAAGCTGGATTTATTACGTTAGATACTACTCCAACAAATACTCCAACTGATCAAGGAACTATTTTCTGGGATGCGGACGATGAGACTGTCGACATTGTATTGAACGGCTACACGATGAAGATTGGCGAGGATTTGTTTTATCCAGTCAAAAATCAAACTGGCAGCACGATTGCGAAAGGTGTAGCGGTAAGGTTTAACGGAACTTTAGGAGCATCTGGAAGGCTTTTAATTGCGCCATTTATTGCAAACGGCTCTGTGCCGTCTAGCCGATTTATGGGCGTTACTGCTGAGGAAATTTTAAACGGAGAAGATGGCAAGGTTTTATACTTTGGACGTGTTCGAGGGATAAATACCAACTCATTTAACGAGGGAGATATTCTTTACGCAAGTACAACGAGTGCGGGCGGTTACCAGACTGCGATTCCAGTTGCACCAAATAATATTGTGCAAGTGGCTGCGGTTGTTACTAAGTCGGAAACGGTTGGAACTATCTTCGTTAGACCTACTTTAGGTAGCAATATAAATAAGGACGAAGGGGTTAAAATTGTAAGCGTTGCAGATAAAAACTTGCTGCAATACCAAAGCGGAACAAGCTTATGGGAGAATAAGAGTTTGTCTCAAGTTCTTGGCGGAACATCTGCTCAGTTTGTTAAAGGAGATGGTTCGTTAGACTCGACTAGCTACCAACCATTATTAACTAATCCAGTAACTGGAACTGGCACAACTAACTACTTGCCAAAGTTTACGGGAAGTACTACGATTGGAAATAGTATTGTTCAAGATAACGGCTCAACAATTACGGTTGGTGGGAGCGTTAATTTAACTGCATCAACTAGTTTCCCAACAGTTGGTTTTTTAAATAGAACCTCTGATAGTACTTTGTATATAGTTAGTCCTACAAGTGGTTTTGCAATTACTGATAATTCGTTAAATACAATTTATAACGGTACTCCAACGGCTCACAATTGGAATATTAGCAATGCCTTAAAGATGACACTATCCTCTAGCGGCAACCTCCTAGTCGGCACAACCACAGACAACGGTGCGAGGCTGCAAGTTAGTGGGACGGCTAGAATTAACGGAAATCTTACATTAGAAACAAGTAGTTTAATTCTTGGATTAGGAAATGGTGGAAGTAACGAAGCTGTTTATTTTAACTACAATAGTAATGCGGCATCAAGGTCTTGGCGTATAATCAAAGATTGGACTGCATTTGGAGATTTTCAGATTCAACAATCTACAACACAAACGGGTACAACTTATGCGGATATATTAAGATTTTCTCCAGCTGGCGCAGCGACCTTTAGCAGTAGCGTGACCTCTTCTTTTGGCAGTTCTGGAGCAAACTTTAATAGTAATGCAGCGACAACAGGTTCAGTAAATGCATATAGAGCAAGTAATTCCGTTGGCGTTGGTTCTTATGGAATTGAGGCAAATTCTGGTAATAATTTAATGACTGGAGGTTTAGCAAATGCTACGTTATTACAATCCGTTTCTAATACTGCATTGCAATTTGGAACTAACCAAACCGCAAGATTAACAATAACCTCAGGCGGCAACGTTGGGATTGGCACGGCTAGTCCTACAAGTAAGTTAGAAGTATTTGGCCCATCACCTACTAGTGTTTTTGAAGCGCAATTAACAATTCAGAGTTCAGAAACTAGTGGAGCAATTGATACTGGTGGTGCTTTGCAATTTGGCACTAACGATGGAGTAGGTAATAATAGAATAGTAACATCTATTAGAGGATTTAAAGAAAATGGAACTGCTGGAAACTTTGCTGGTTACCTTGCATTTTCTACTCGTGCAAATGGTGCAAATCCAATTGAACGAATGCGCATAACCTCAGGCGGCAACGTCTTGATTGGAACGACAAATGATAATGGGGCGAAGTTGCAAGTGAATGGGACGGCTACTATTAACGGAGCGGCTAATACTACCACATTTAACGTAAAAGCTTCTGGTGCAAACGGTATATTGTTAGATGAAAATGCAGCTGATTCAGCATCAAGTACAAGAATATTCTTTAAAATGAATACTCAGACTTATGCAATGTTGGCGGATACAAATGGTTTAAATTTTATGACTGGGGCGGGTGCTGGTTCTACATCTGGCACTCCAAGAGTAACGATAACCTCCAGCGGTCAAATAGTAATGGGCAGAACAACCGCAAGTGGCTCTGGAAGGCTTACAGTTGATGGAGATTTATATTTGCATAATATTACAAGCGGAGCTGGTCAATCGACTTTAAAATATAATTACACCTCAACGGGTTTAGTTACCTATGATACATCCTCAAGATTATTAAAAAAGAATATTGAAGATTTAAGCTATGGTTTAGATGATGTTTTAAAAATGTCGGCTAAAAAATACAACTGGAAAAGAGACGATTCTATTGATTTAGGATTTATTGCCGATGAAATGGTTAAAATTATACCTGAAATAGTCTTTTTTTCTACTCAGATGACAAACCTAACTACTGGAGTTCCTATTGGTGAGCCTTTATCTATTAACTACGATAGATTAATTCCAGTACTAGTAAAAGCAATCCAAGAATTAAAACAAGAAATCGACACTTTAAAAAACTAATAAATATGAAATCAATCGAAGCAGTAACAATCTGGAAAAACGGCGAAAGCCAAGAGGCAAACTTACTAAACGCCTACATTATCAACGACAACCTAGCTACCTCGTGCAGCTTTTACTACCAACTTTGCGCAAGCGGTGAAGGAACGGAAGCATATCCTTTGGTTATCGGTCAGACTTTAGCCGAAGGAAACGTAACAATGGACGGCGAAAAATACCTAGCTTGGGACGGCTCAAACGATTACGCCTTTTCCTATATTGCCGAAAAATTAAATCTAACACTAATCGAAACAACATGATTGTAAACCTTGCGATTGCCTTAACTGACATTGAAGGCAACAAAATTACAAATGAGAACGGCGAGTTTATGTACTTGTCTAAGATGGTCGGCAACGCCTTATTTGCAGCCGAGGAGAAAGACGACCCGATACGACTTTACGAGTTAGCTAAGAAAGTTTACTACTCTGAGGGCGATATGGAAATAAGCAAAAGCGATGCGGATTTGATTAAGGACAAGGTAAAGGCTAAAGGCTTTACTGTTCTTGTTTTAGGGCCGCTTTACGAGGCTTTAAAAGAAAAGTAGTATTAAACCATTACCGACAATTTAGAGGGCTAATTTTAGCCCTTTTTTATTTGCCTATAAATGAGTTATTTTTGGTAAACGAAAAGCGATTAAATGAAATGAATATTTTCCAAAAAGACGAAATAGGCTTACCCTCCACAGTTGCGGCAATCATTGCAAACGTGTTCCAAAGTCTGGATTTAATGAATGTAAATATTTTCCTAACGGTAATTATTTCTTGTCTTTCAATCGTTTGGTTAGTATTCAAAATCAAAAACGAGAAAGCATTATTTGAGCAGCGTAAGAATGAAAAAGGGAAGTAACTCAAATCTAAAGCCAACCTCTTTTGGCAAACGTAGAAACGGAAAAGCGAAAAAGGCTTATTCTAAGAGTGAGCAAAAACCAAAAACTTACAAAGGGCAAGGACGATGAAACGATTTTTTAGCTGGGCAAAAGGATTTTTAAGCGAAAGCGGCGAAGCATCTAGCAAACGACTTGTTGGAGTTATCAGCGCAATTGCCTTGTCTTATACTTTAATAAGAAATCAAAACGAGCCTTTAGTTTATTCGGTTGCTGCATTATCCGCCGCAGCTTTAGGAATAACCGCAGCTGAAAAGATATTTAAAAAGCCAAACAATGAAGATAAGTCCTAACCTTAATCTTGCAGAAATTACGCGAAGCGATACGGCCAAACGTCATGGAATTGACAACACGCCAACCGCCGAGCATTTGGAGAATTTCAAGCTACTAGCTGATAAAGTATTCGAGCCAATACGAGAGCATTTTAAAACGCCAATTTTTATTTCTAGCGGTTACCGTTCTAAAGAGTTAAACGCTTTTATTAAAGGTAGCTCTTCGTCTCAGCATTGTACCGGCCAAGCTATTGATATAGACATGGACGGGAGCAACGGAGAGGTAACTAACCGCATGGTTTTTGATTTCATTAAAAACAAGTTGGATTTTGACCAGCTAATCTGGGAATTTGGCACAGACTTTAACCCAGATTGGGTACACGTTTCTTATGTGAAGGGGAAAAACAGAAAGCAAAAGTTAAAGGCGATAAGAACAAGTGGAAAAACAACATATTTAGCTCTTTAATGGAAGAATTTAGACCAAGATTAAACCGCGAAGAGTGGGAAATTATTCGTGGTATTAGAAATTCAAATAGGGGGGGTGGGGTACTAGAAATTGGAGACTTGCACGAACCTTTTTGCCTTGATGATTATCTTGATTTTTGTATTGAGCAGAAGCAGAAATATAAAACTGAAAAGGTAGTATTTATTGGTGACATCATTGACAATCACTATGCATCATATCACGAGACAGATCCCGATGGTATGAGCGCATTAGATGAATTGACCTATGCTATAGAAAGAATAAAAAAGTGGCGCGATGCTTTTCCAGAGGCAACTGTTATAATTGGAAATCACGACCGATTAGTAATGAGAAAGGCTTTTTCTGCTGGCATATCTAAAAAGTGGATTAAGAGCTATAAAGAAGTTTTGGAGACTCCAGGATGGGAATTTACCGAAGAGTACATTTTAAACGATGTTTTGTACGTACACGGAGAGCAAGGAGGAGCAATTGCTAGAGCTAAAGCTGATTTAATTAGTACAGTACAAGGTCATCGACATACCGAGGCTTATACTAACTTTGTTGTAGGTAAAAACTTTAAAATATTTGGCAAACAAGTTGGTTGTGGAATTGACAAAGACAGTTATGCTATGGCTTACGCTAAGGCTGGAAGAAAGCCAGCTATTGGAGTAGGTATAACTTTAGATTATGGCAAATTGCCATTTAACGTAATGATGGATTTATGAAAGCAATACTAGAGTTTAATCTACCAGAAGACAATTACGAGTTTGCAAACGCAACTAATGGCTCAAAAATGCGCTCTGTGTTGTGGGAGTTAGACCAATGGATGCGAGCCAAGTTAAAGTTTGAGGAGTTACCGGATGGACAATACGATGCGATAAAACAGACTCGAGATCAATTACGCATTTTATTAAACGATGAAAATATAGATATCTACGAATGATGAAAGATTTACTAGACGATGAGCGCATCAAAATAGCGGTTTTAGCTTTTATCGCTGGAGTAATTTTAGCTTTTATTGTATTCCCAAAAAGGGAACTCGAAACGGTTTACAAAACTACTATTGAGCGATTGACTGATACTCTATACATCACCTCCAGCGATACGGTTTACATTCCTAAAACAAAGATAAAAACGGAAGTTTTAAGGGATACGATACTAATGGATTTTAAGCCTAAAATTAGCCAGTTTAACGCATCCTTTCCTTTCGATCATGGAAGTACAAGCGTGAGCGGTGAAGTACTCGGAGAAGTCCTAAAAATGACCGCTATAAACGATTATAAATTGCCCGTGGTTACCAACACGATTATCGAGACCAAAACAGAAACAATAATAAAAAAGAGCAAAGGATTATATTTAGGTGCAAATGTCAATTCTGTGTTAAATCTAGGTGCATCTGCTTCCTATGTAGACCATAAATATATCTTTCAATACCAATACCAGCCTATACAGAAAGTGCATCAGATTGGAGTAAGTAAAAAGTTATTTTAATCTATAGGTATCGTAACAAATAGTATATGGATTTGTTACAACTGTAGACAAACTGGCAACAATTCGGATAATTTCCGATAAGGTTAAAGATATTTTACAAAATTGGCAGCTTTTGTAAAAAGTGCCGTTTTATAGGCTATCCTTTAAATTGGCTTTCATGAGTTTAATCATGTCTTGCTTATCCTTTACACTTTTCCAATTGTGGGAGCCGTCAAGCTCATCAAAATTACTCTCTTGGTTTGCATGAATTTTTAATAAAACTAGGTATCCGATTAGATCATTAATTACATCTTCGTCATCCTTGTCTAAAGAACCGTTTTTAATCCGCTTTAGCTTGTCATCAATTCGAACCAGTAGTCCTTGTTTTGCGGACAACTGACTGAATACACCAAGCGGCTCCAGAGCTGAGTTTCCATACTTCTCGTTCTTAGCAACAAGCATTTCTGTGATCTCGCTAAGGACTTTATAAACTTGCTCGTGGAATACTGCCATATATCTTTCTAAATGATTGAAACTTTTCCCCTTTAATACACTGAGAAGTAGTAAGCTTGGATTTGCCTTTTTTGACTAGGAGGCCATCATCAAAAAGTACATAAAATTCATTTTCTGCTACTACTTCATTAAACTCTAGGTAGTCAATCCACCACTCACTAGGTTTTTTGTTTTCATCGATTACCTTTCTAGCAGTTAGGTATCCAAATGGATTCAGTACTTGAGTTTCTTCCATCATTTAAAGAATCGTTTAATTACACTTTCCTTCTGTTCTCTGTGTAGGTATAGCTTCTGCCTAATAATCTCAATAAGCTCAATGGCTATGTGATTCTCTATCTTAGTAACATTCTCCGTGTAGTCAATTACTAATTCTCCTGTTTCCGTATCGACATAGAAGTCGATTTCTTCGTATTTATATTTTATCATTTGTAGTTGTGTTTTAAGTGTCTAGTTATAAGTTCAAATTTAATAACGTATCTAGGATTCTGTAGTAATTCGTTAAGTCTTGGTTCAGGAATACCGCAGAAATGATTGTATAAAATATCACCTGCATCTGGGTGATCCTCCATCTCCATGTCTACTATTATTCCTTTACCTTTACAGAATACGTTAGACCTAATTGCTCTTTTAATCTGTTCCTTTGAGTATTCCATCAATAATCATGTTTAAGTAAGTAATAAAAAGAGCAAGTACTAATGCAAACATTCCTAGTGACTTAGAAATTAAGTATAGGCAAGTCATAAAACCAAAAGCTACATTTATGAATTTAAGTAACTTTAAAATATTCCTTTTCATTTAGGTATGAATTTAATTGGTTCATTAGTTTCATTTCCATTGTAATCTAGGAGTTTACCACCTTTTTCAAACCACACTTCAACGTGCTTGCTTCTATAGTTTTGTACTAAAACCTTAATCTTGTCCTGCACATCTTCTAGGGA
>Ga0222714_10003190_pt1 | contig 16885 bp, 13 predicted proteins | sample C33_3DmetaG_FD_165048 | JGI IMG/M metagenome (GOLD analysis project Ga0222714, IMG submission 165048) | Estuarine water microbial communities from San Francisco Bay, California, United States - C33_3D | ecosystem: Environmental > Aquatic > Marine > Unclassified | place: USA: California...
GCGACCGAAGCAAATCAAGTACCTCAAGGCGCGGGGACACAGTCTTGAGCGCTGGGCACAAATCGGACGGTTTCAAGCCGTTTCAAGCCGGGAGGTGGCACCTGATCGTACCCGCTCGGGCGATTCGAGTGGGCAACGCGTCCCCTAGGCTCCCAGAACGGCGCCTACATCACTGGGCAGGTAGAGAAGCCATCCGGTTAGACTTTTGCGCGGAGCCTGCGCGGGCCGGACGGCATGCCACACCACATCACTTCGAAAAAAGACCATGCGGTTCATGTACGGGGCGATGTGGAGGGTTTCCACTTCCCCGGTGGCATCGTAGAGTTGCAATTCGCCTCCATCGCCTTCTTTCCAATGGGGATTTAGGTAGAGCACACACGAAATCATCCGGTTGTTTCGGCTTCGGAATTGGTCCAAATGCTTGGCGTAATGTCCCCCCGTCGGGTAGTAGGCCAAATGGAATTCATAGCCACTCAGGCTGAGGAATAGTAAGCGATTCCAGCGTTGGAGACTCTCCTCGATCCACGCAAAAACGGAGGCCAACGCGGTATCACGTGGCTTATCCAGCCAGAAGGTCAGGTCCGAGCGGACATCGGACAGCTGTTGGCGCTCCCCTAAGGCTCCGACCCGAGCGGGAGTCAATTCGTCCTGCTTTGTTTGAAAAAAGGCGAGGAGGTCAGCCAGAATAGGGTCGGGGAGGAAGTGATCGATCACGACAAATCCCTGGTCCGCGAGCAGATCTGCCCAGGACTCCCAGAGGGCATCGCTGTGCACTAGGATAGGAAGGTCATCGTCACGTCTTGCTCAATATCCGGGTGCAAGGAGCGGGCCACGGGGCAGGTATGGGCGACACGTCGCAACAGGGCTTCCAATGGGGCGTCGACCGCGATGCCGAGTCGGAGTGTAATGGCCACCTCAATGCGCGATATCCGTCGGGGATCTGAGGCCATATGCTTGGTGGTTTCTCCAGTGGCTGCGAGGATCTCCAGGCCCTTGGTCTGGGCGTAGATACCCAGGGTGGTGATGATGCACGTGGTCAGGCTCAGGGCACACAAGTCGGTCGGAGAAAAGGCCGAACCCATGCCCTGGTTGTCGGTGGGGGCGTCCGTATGAATCCGTGTGCCGCTTTGGAGGTGCAGGTTTTCGCAGCGAAGGCTGCCGAGGTAGGTGCTTTGAGCGGTGGCCATGGGAAGGAAATTATACGAATGTAGTGAGGTAAACAGACTAGGAGACGATGACTACGCGGTGATCTTGGGATGCAGTAACCTGACCAATGGGATAAATGGCGGCATCATGTGCAATCATCTCAGCCTCCACGGCATCCTTCGCATCGGGATGGACTGCAATGAGGAGTCCGCCACTGGTTTGGGGGTCAAAAAGCACAAACAGTTGCTCTCCACGGACGGGACTGCAATCGCTGTAATACGTCACGTAGTTTTTGGTCGTGCCTTGAGGCATACAGCCCGCGGCATAGAGGTCGGCGAGCCGGTCGGTCCGGTAGGTGGGCACTTGGCTAAAAGGCATATGGGCAGAGCAGTCGGAGGCACTCATCATTTCATGAAGGTGGCCCACTAAACCAAAACCTGTAACATCTGTCATCGCATGGACTCCGGGAAGAGCTCCTAGCGCGGCCCCTACCTGATTGAGCTCGGTCATGGTCTGTTCGGCCCAGAGACGATCCTCCTCCGTAGCCATGCCTTTTTTCATGGCCGTTGCGACAATGCCTAGCCCCAAGGGCTTGGTGAGATACAAGAGATCCCCGGGTTGAGCCCCGCCATTTCGCACAATACGATTCGTGGGAACGATGCCGGTAACACTCAATCCAAAAATGGGTTGTGGGACATCAATGCTATGCCCTCCAGCGAGAGGGATGCCCGCTTCACGGCATATGGACCGTGCACCGGCTATAACCTCGCCCGCCATGGTGGCCGGGAGAGTTTGCAAGGGCCAACAAAGCAGAGCTAAGGCCATCTGCGGAGTTCCTCCCATGGCATAGACATCGCTGAGCGCATTCGCCGCGGCAATCCGGCCAAAGGTGAAAGGGTCGTCCACGATCGGGGTAAAGAAATCCGTCGTGTGCACCAAAGATCGACCATCCCCTAAATCCATGACGGCTGCATCGTCATTGGCATCATGGCCTACTAACAGTCCGGGCCATGTTTCTTGAGGCAAAAACCCGGAGGCTCCCAATACTTCCTGGAGGACGTTTGGGGCAATTTTGCACCCGCATCCCGACCCGGGATTGAAAGAGGTTAGACGTGATGTGTCAGCCATGTGCGTATCATAGGTTGAGTTTGCTCCAAGATATGGGCGGCCGCGTCCTCAAAGGACAAATCCGTCACATCCACGGTGGTCAAAATTTGTTCTTTTCGCTTCTCCAAGCTCTCGGTGTAAGTGCGGTCGTAATAGTGCAAAGCTAGGTCGGCGGCACTGCGCAAATCCCCAGATTTTAGGGCGTCCAAGGCCCATTGTGTATTCTGGTGCCCTAATCTTTTTGCAATCTTGGGAAAGACTTCCCCGAGGGCTTCGGGAGAGGCTTGACCATACAGATCTACCAAGTGGTCCAATCGATTCTCGCGAGAACGTTGGAGAACCACCAAGGGTGCCGCTTTTTTAAGATCAAAAAAGGCATTTTGCAGCCAAATTTGTCCAATGGAACGGCTTTCATCTTCTAACCACAAAGCGGTATTGGTGGGGAGTTGAGTGAGCTGTTGGGCGCCATCATTCTCAAATTGTTCGTTGCTTGGCTGCAAGGATTCCCCGATGTGTCCGAAGGCGGATCCCTTGTGGTGGGCCAATCCTTCTAGGTCGAATATAGGGGCACCCATCATGTCCATCGCCCGAAGGATTTCGGTTTTTCCACTTCCCGTAAGCGCAGATAAGACGACCCATGGTCGAGGCTGAAACCAGGTATCTAGGACGCGGTGGCGATAGGATTTGTATCCGCCTTCCCACCGGGTGACCTGATGTCCTGCAGTCTCGAGTAACCAAGTCATGGATTGACTTCGCATGCCTCCCCGCCAACAGTAGACTTCCAAAGGTTCACCCGCGCTGAGGACGTCTGCCTGCGCAACGAGTTCCGCCATTTTAGGTCCGACCAGGGATAGGCCGAGGCGAATAGCTTTCGCTTGGCCCTTTTGCTTGTAGCAAATCCCCACTTGGGCCCTTTCGTCGTCGTTAAAAATAGGCAGGGAGTGTGCTCCGGGCACGTGGCCCGAGGCATACTCGGAAGGGCTTCGAACATCCAGGACGGGCATGCGCGCAAGGTACGAATGCCATGTATCTTTGGTCTATGCGATATCTAGCCTTCCTTTCTGTCTTCGTATTGATGACCGCTTGCTTGGTTCCCAAGAAGGAATTAGTCTTTGCTCAAGCTCAGGTGGTTCGTTTACAGTCAGATAGTTTGGCCTTTGAGGAACGTCTTCAGACCGTGAAAGGCACGATGGGCAATACCCAAGGTCAGTTGGAAGAGCTTTTGAAAAGTTACGAGGAAGTTTCTAGCCAACTGGACAACGCCGAGGCCACCCTCCAGGTCGTTTCGCGTGAACTGGATAGCCTACAACTTCGACACAAAGAAGTCAGCGTCGCCCGTGATGTGTGGCGAATAGAAGCCATGCGTGCGAAGCGCCGGATGGAGCGGGCAGAGTTTGTTCGCGACAGCCTGCAAACGGTCTTGGTGAAATACAAGCCGGCCCCAGCCAAGCCGAGGTAGTCCTCAGAAATGCGTCTTGATCAGGCGCAAGGAGTGGGTATGTTTGCCTAATTCGGCATTGTAAATGCCGGTGCTGTCCAAGCCGTCCATGCGCACCGAACCGCTCGCATGCAAGATGCGGTTTTCGCGGACGTAGATGCCTACATGCACGATTTGTCCTGCCTCGTTGTCAAAAAAGACTAAGTCTCCAGCCTGGGCCTCGTCGAGAAAATCGAGGGTGCGTCCCTGTGTGGCTTGTTGGCTAGCGTCTCGAAGGAGAGAAAAGCCTGTTAACCGGTAGGCCATTTGGGTCAAGCCACTGCAGTCAATGCCAAAAGCACTTCGCCCTCCCCAGAGGTAGGGGGCATTCGAGTAGAGGTAGGCATTGAGTAACAATTCCTCTCGGTTGCGCAAACGCTGGGCAGTGCGCCCTTGGAATAAAAAGGCTTCCGCGCCCACTTGAAGGATTTGCTCAGATGCTTGGAAAAAGGGAAGTGGAGAACCGGCGACCACCGTCCGCGTGAGACTGGGAGAGTCGTGCTCAATTAAGTCCACCGCATCACTTACTAAAGCTTGGGGCTCGTCCACAAGTTGTCGGTATTCTTCGAGCGAAATGCCTTGAATTTGCCGATCCAGCATCCAACCTACATAGCCGTCATGCCCGAGGCGAACCTGAGTCCATTCCGCTTTGCGATCCAAAATTTCAAAAGCTTCTCCAAATAGCGCTTGGTTCACCATTTCGGAACGATGAGCGGGCTCAGCCCTCAACGGGGCTAGACTGTATAAGGAAAAACCGTGCGCGGTCACGTGTTAGGCTATACGTTCTAGGATCATGGCAGAAGCGCCTCCGCCTCCGTTGCAGATCCCAGCTCCGCCATAGCGTGCCTGGTTTTGCTGGAGAACGTGCAACAAAGTAACAATAATTCGCGCACCACTGCATCCCAAGGGGTGTCCTAGGGAAACGGCACCTCCGTTTACGTTGCAGGTGGCCGGGTCAATGCCGAGCAAGTCCATGTTGACTAAGCCCACGACGGAGAAAGCCTCATTCAGTTCCCAGAAGGCGATATCGCGGATTTCCAGCCCAGCTTTGGCCAGAGCTTTGGGTACGGCCTTGGCGGGGGCGGTCGTGAACCATTCGGGCTCATGAGCGGCATCCGCGGCGCCAGCAATCCGGGCCAAGGGAGTCAATCCCAGCTCCGCCGCTTTTTCCGCGGACATTAATACGAGGGCAGCCGCGCCGTCATTCAAGGTCGAGGCATTGGCGGCCGTCACCGTCCCGTCTTTGGTAAATGCGGGGCGCAAGGTGGGTACCTTGTCCCGCAAGATATTGGTGTATTCTTCGTCGCGGTCAATCACCGTGGTGTTGCCGCGGCGGTCCGTGATTTCAATAGCAATCACTTCTTCGCTGAATTTACCCGCTTCCCAGGCTGCGGCGCTGCGGTCGTAGGACTGCAGGGCAAAGGCATCTTGCTCTTCGCGGCTGTAATCGTGTTCTTTGGCGCAGAGGTCCGCGCACACGCCCATCACTTGTTGGTCGTACACATTGATCAGGCCGTCTTTGGTCAGGCCGTCCACGAGTTGGGTATCGCCAAATTTGAATCCTGTGCGGCTGTTGGGCAGGTAGTGGGGCACTTGGCTCATGTTTTCCATGCCGCCTGCTACCGCGATGTCGACGTCACCGACCCGAATCGCATTTGCTGCCAAGGCAATGGCCTTCATACCGGAGGCACAGACCTTGTTTACGGTGGTGCAGGGAACGTCTTTGCTCACGCCTCCAACGAGGGCGGCTTGACGCGCGGGTGCTTGACCTAGATTCGCTTGAAGCACGCTGCCCATAAATACTTCTTGAACCAAGGTTGGATCCAGGTTAATCTTGGCCAAAGCACCTTGGATGGCCTTCCCACCTAATTCGGTGGCAGGGATGGAAGAGAGCCCGCCCTGGAAGCGGCCAATAGGGGTTCGAACGGCAGAGACAATGACGACGTCTTTCATGGGAATCAAGGGGGTTGTGATTACTTGACGAAGATACAGGCCGATGCCCTCTGGGTGGAGCGGTGAATTTATCCTTTGGCCGTAGAATTCGTTATGACCAAGCCGAATTTTCGTGTATTTTCGCAGCCCTAATTCAGTCTATCTGCAATTACCCGGTGAGGTGGGTGAGAGGCTGAAACCACCAGTTTGCTAAACTGGCGTACGGGAAACTGTACCGCGGGTTCGAATCCCGCCCTCACCGCAAAAGCAAAAAACCCGCAGCGAAAGCTGCGGGTTTTTTTGCTTTTCAGCCCACCCCCGGCGGGAACGCGCGAGCGGAACGAGCGTACCCCCGCCTTTATGGCTGGAAAACGCGGATGTAATCCACCGCCATGCGCTGCGGGAAAGTGGTTTGGGAATTCGGACTTCCCGGCCAATTACCCCCCACAGCCACATTAAATATGAAGTAGAAGGGCTCATGAAATTCCGACTTGTCTGATCCTGTAATATCGAGCGTGTAATAAAGCACGTCGTCGCGGTACCACTTAATGGCGTTGGCGTCCCAAATAATCGAAAAAACATGGAACTCCTCTTGGTAGGAACTGCCATTGGGCACAACAATGGAACCGCCGGTGTATGCATGATTTCCATTGCTCGACCAGTGGCCTGTGCCATGAATCCGTTCATCCCCTTGGTTGGGGGTGCTGCCGCCGGTCATTTCCATAATGTCAATTTCACCGCACGAAGGCCAGCCCACCGTCGTGATATTGTCCCCGAGCATCCAAAGCGCAGGCCAAAGACCTTGTCCTGAAGGAAGGGCAGCGCGGATGTCTACGCGGCCATATTTGAATGAGCGCTTGCCTCGGGTGATTAGGCGCGATGAAGTGTAACTAAATGCGCCGACCGATTCCTCTTTGGCGGTGATCAGGAGACTCCCTTCGAGGAGAGAGGTGTTTTCGGCACGGTAATATTCCAATTCGTTGTTCCCCCAACCCCAATTGCCATTCCCAATTTCGAAGGTCCAATCGTCGCTGAGAGCCGTGGAATCAAATTCATCGTTCCAAACTAAGGTGTAGCCCGGGTAACTCATAGGCGTCGTGTAGCCTGTGGCGGGCACAAGCGGGGTCTGGTGCACGAGATCTACATGAATGGTATCCCAGACCTCTGCGAAGATATCAAAGGTGCTGTGGGCTCGAATTCGGACCGGATAATCCCCAGTGGTTGTAAACTGATGGGAGAATTGACCGCTCGGCTCGTTGAGAAAAATAGCATCTGGATCCTGGCCCAGCTTTAAGGTGTAATAATTGCTTGCATCGGCTGTCACCGAGATATCAACCAAGCCCGCCGTTTGAGAGGATGCCACGATGGTATAGGCCAAATTTTTGGGGGCATTCGCCGAAGGGCCTTCGGGATCGCATCCCCAAAGAAGGAGCACGGAAAGGAACATGAAATGGGGAAGGTTGGTCATAGGTCAAAAATAAAGTGGGCGGGTTGCCCCGCCCACTTATGAGCAAAAAATTAATCAGAATTATTCCTGTTTGATATTGTCCACATGGAAGGTCCCTGCATTGGAAACACCCCATCCCGGGAAAATCACCAGGCGGTCATACAAGGTGCCGACCCCGTTCCAGTCAAAAGTGAGTTCCGTCCATGCTTGAGCAACGGTCACCGACTGGTCCATTTCGATCCACACGCTATTGTTGGTCTTGTCTTCCAACTTGAGGCGGAAGGTGCCCGTATCGGGTGCCCAAACCATCAATTTAATCTGGTCTGCTGTGCTGAAATCTAACTTATCATCCAAGTCCACGAAGAGACCGGCCCATGTTTCGTTGCCGTGAACGGTGGTCAAAACCGTCGCGCTCGTGTTGGCACCGGTCGGGTCGGGATTCGCCCCGATGCTGTAGGTGCTATTGCCAAACGTGGTGAAGGTGGGTTGCAAAGTTTCGAAATCAATTGGCAACGCATAGGTGCTAGGCTGGGGGCCTGGGTCACTGATATATCCTTCAGGTACCAAACGAATGTACCACGCTAAACCTGCATCTTTGCTGTCTTCATAGCGCAAGAAAATCTCGTTCGTGTCAATGTGCACAATTTTGTACGTGCGAACGCCCGTCCAAAATCCGATCATCGCATTTCCACTTAAGGTAATCGTTGTGTCAGCCCCTTCATTGAGGGTCCAGGTCTCACCAAGCTGATCTCCTATGAAGGCGGTAAAGTCTCCCACGGGGGAAGAGGCGGTATCGGTATAGGGAGCATCACCAGCGTGATTGGTTTGAACATATATATCTCCTCCAGTCACATGGTCAAAACCAAATCCATTCAGGGTAAATGTGTAAAGATCATTGTACATTCCACTACCGGACTTTTCGGTGGAACCTGCGGCCCACCATTCAGGATAATCTCCTGCTGCGCCGGAAGGATTGGGTCCAACCCCCATGTGGCCTGGACGGACAGAATCTACGGCCCAAGTCTTGGATGAACCTCCTGTTAGGAGGGCGTAGATTGGACTGCTCAACAGAGATGGGTCATCTTGAGCAATGACGATTTGCTGTGAACTACTTGCGCTACCGCCAGAATTTTGAACAGTCAAGGTGACCGTATAGGTGCCGGCAAACGGATAGCTGCTAGAGACGTTCGTTCCTTCTCCCGTGGTTCCGTTACCAAAGTCCCAATTCGCCTGCAATGTGGTATTGTTGGCAGTGAAGTCAATCACGTTGGGGTTTGTAGCCGAAGGCATGAAGGTGAATTCTGCGTCTTCAGCGGTAGGAGGGTCGCCCAAGGAAGGCTCCTTTTTACAGCCGACAGACACGACGAGGGCCAGGGCGACGAGCGTCCAGCCTTGGCGCCATATGCGAGTGGGTGCATTCATGGTTTTGTGGTTTTTGAGTTGATGTTGAAGTAAAAACGAAGGTTAATATCCGGGGTTTTGAGTCCAATTGCCGCCTGCTAGGTCGATCTCCACTTGCGGAATCGGAAAGAGCTCATGTTTTCCCACTTGGAAATTAGGAATTTCTTGACCCGCCAGTCCGCTGCGGACTAGGTCCCAAAAATACAACCCTTCACCCGAAAGTTCAAGGCGGCGTTCGTGGAAGATGTCTGCGATTAAGGCACTGCCACCCGAGCTGAGGGCAGGCATATTGGCCCGAGCACGGACCTGATTTACATAGCTCAAGGCAGATGTGCTGTTTCCGTTTTGAGCGTGCGCTTCGGCGGCCATCAGCAATACATCGGCATAACGAATCACTTTGTAATTCAGGGGAGAGGTCAAATCATTGTCAGGAAGACCAATCTCAGCTTGACGCTTGATGTACTTGTTGTTATAATAGCCTGTATGGCCCCCACCGCCAATGGCATAGGTAATACTACTTGCGTTGGGCTGGGCCGCGATAAAGGCATCTAGATCCAGCACTGTAATGTCCCGGCGAAGATCGCTCGCATCAAAGGCATCGTACAGATCTTGCGTGGGAAGATTATAGCTATTTCCGTCGCTATAGAGTGGCCCGTCGTATTGGCGGATGCCATGGAACCCCGCCGCGGCATTTCCTTCCAGGCAAACAAAGCAGCCGTAACTGCCACCTTCCAATCCTGAGTACTCAATGTCGAACACTGTTTCACTGTTGTTCTCATTGGCTTCGAACCATAAGTCCTCGTAATTTTCGACTAACGCATATCCGCCATAGTTGATCACGGAATCTAAGGTGACGGCGGCTTGGGCGTGCTTTCCTTGATAAAGTTGCACTTTTCCGAGCATGGCTAGCGCGGCGCCCTTGTCTACGCGGCCTTTCTCCGGATTGCTCCATGGAAGTGTGGCCGAGGCGTAGCGCAGGTCGGCCTCAATTTGAGCATAAACCTCGGAGGCAGGGCTGCGGCCCAATTTTGTCACTTGGTCTGCACCCAAACGCTCGTCCACGACTAAAGGCACATCCCCAAAATACTTCGTCAATTCAAAGTAGTAGTACGCGCGAAGGAATCGTGCCTGGCCGAGGATGGCTTCCTTTCCGACAAAGTCAATTTTGTCTTGAAATTCCATCATGTAATTGACACGTGCAATACCCGCATAATTCCAACGGAAAACACTGCGAAGCTCGTTGTTCACCGCATTGTGCATCATGGCCTCAATCTGGTGGAGCCCTTCGGTATCCGTCACGCTTTCACCTCCTGCGATGGCATTGCCCGAGGCGATTTCGCCGATCCATTGCGTGAGGTAGGATGTTTGGAGCAAGTCATAGGCCGCGGTGAGCGCCATGACATAATCTGAAGGCTGATTGAAGTAGTTTTCCGCGTCCTGAACGTAACGGGGTTGAACGTCCAAGAATTTTTCGCAGCTGCCCAAGCTTAAAGTGCCCATGGCGAGCAAGAACAGGGATAAGAAACGTGTTTTCATCGCTTAGAATTGAAGCGTTAAACCAAACATGAGTGTGCGTGCCTGCGGATAGAAACCGTAGTCGACTCCTGCAGCGAGGACTCCCCCAAAGTTGCCTATGTCCGGGTCAAAGCCTTGGTATCCGGTGAGGGTGAAGAGGTTGTTCCCTGAGACATACATGCGGACTTTCCGCGCGCCCAGTCGTTCGGTGAGCGATTCTGAGAGGGTGTAGCCCATCTGGAGATTTCGGACCCGCAAGAAATCACCTTTCTCCACGTAAAAATCGGAGAAGACGGTATTTCGTGTCAACGTTGTGGTCAATCGCGGCACAGTGGTGCTGCTTCCCGTCCCAGTCCATCGGCCAATGGTGTAATCCAGCATGTTGGCATAGGGTTGCTGGCGTTCATAATTGCGGATAATTTCTTGGCCAATCGCAGCGTACAGGTTGGTACTCACATCAAAGGCCTTGTAGCGGTAACTCAAATTCAAGCCCATCGTCAAGTCGGGAATGGGCGAGCCAATCTGCGTCTTGTCCGAGTTGTTGCTAAAGTTGATGACCCCATCACCATTGACATCTACGAAGCGCAAATCTCCGGGGCGAGCACCCGCTTGGACGACGGGGCTGTTGTCAATCTCGGCCTGGCTTTGAAAAACACCATCTGTCACAAAGCCATGGAAGTAGCCAATAGGGAAGCCGGCTTCGAAGCGTGTAGCCACATTGCCACCCACGCCAAATCCGGCACCTGGAATGAAGTCCACTCCTTCGGGAACTCGAAGGACTTTGTTCCGCATGAAGGTCGCGTTGAAGCTGGCGGTAAACTGGCCCGTGCGGGTAGGTTTGGTGGCGTAGGCCATTTCCATTTCCACACCGCGGTTGCGCACATCGCCGGCATTGATGAAGGGGGGGTAGCCGCCTGCACTGTAGGTGCCGAGCACGCCAGAAACTTCCGGCTGGAAGAGAAGGTCACTGGTACGCTTTTCAAAGGCGTTCAATGTCACGTTCAGGACGTTTCGGATGCGCAGGTCCAAACCTAAATTGGCTTGACGGGTAGTTTCCCACTTCAAGTCAGGGTTTGAGGCACGTCCGATGGCTACGCCCGGAGTCAGCAAATCGTTGAATGGGTATACACCTTCACCATTGAGCAAAGCGCGGTAGGCGAAGTTGGGGATTTGGTCATTACCGGCCACCCCAAAGCTGGCTCGCAACTTGGCGAAGTCCACGGTGTTGGACCAACGGTAAGTGGGCTCATCCGAAATGACCCAGGCTCCCGATATCGCCGGGAAGATTCCCCAGCGAGCATTGGGCCCAAACTTAGAACTTCCGTCGCGACGCAACACTCCCGAAACCAAGTAGCGGCTCTTGTAGGCATATTCAGCACGGCCAAAGGCAGACAATAAACGTTCTTCGAAGAAGAAACTACTCGCGCCATTGAGGTAGCCTCCGGCTGCCTGGCTAGCCGAGATATCCGCAAACTCCCAGCTGTTGTTTGGGATATTGAAAGCCCAAGCGCCTAGCCCTTTGCCCTGACGGGTAAAAACGCTCGTTCCGGCAGTGCCTTTGACATGGTGATCATCCCCGAAGGTTCGATCGTAGTTGAGGTAGGATTCAAACGTCAGGTCGCCATACGTGTCGCGATGCTGATAGACACTGGGTCCGCGCTCCAGACTAAATCCTTCCGCGAGCGTAACGAGTGGAGCATCGAGATCGGCATTGATCGCGGAGTTTTGGGCTTTACCCGGACCGTACCAAACAAGGGGAGAGAAGACGCGTCCATCGACCAAGGCATAGTTATAATTGAAGCGGTTCGTCCAGGTCAAAGATTCATTCACCGTCCAAACCAATTCCTCTTTGCCGACAAACTTATTGACGCGTACCTCATTGTACGTATTGGCCATCTGGGCAATGGGGTTGATAATGTCGCTGACCAAGGCCAAGTAGCTGTATCGGCCATCCTCTTCGACAATAGGCTCAGTGGGGTACGCATTGATCGTATTAAAGAGCACCGAGCCAATGCCGTTCTCTGGAAGGGTTTTTCGCTCCTCATGGGTGAAGAGGAATACCGAATTCAAACGCAAACGGTCCGTCATGTCGGTACTCAAATTTACCCGGCCATTATACCGTGAGAAGTTGCTCTTCTCTCCGCCCACGATACCATCCTGGGTAAAGTAAGATCCCCCCAGAGAGTAGGTGGTCTGGTTGGAACTTCCTGTCGCACTGAGGGTGTGGCTCGACGTCATGGCATTCTGAAACACGGCATCCTGCCAATCCGTCCCGACACCTAATGCCGTGTTGGCGAATGGTTGCGTCTGGCCACCGTTAAGGAATGCGTTGTTCTTGAGAATCGCATACTCTTGGGCATTTAACAAACCGAGTCGTTTGGCGGTTTGTTGGACACCCAAGTAGCTCGCATATTCAAAAACGGGGAGCCCCCCTTTTTGACCTTTTTTTGTTTCGATGAGGATCACACCGTTGGCGGCTCGTACTCCAAAGATGGATGCCGTACCATCCTTCAAGACGTTAATGGATTCAATGTCGTTCGGATTTAGAGCATTCAATCCTTCGGAATCGTAGACCACGCCGTCCACAAGGATCAATGGGTCGTTGTCTCCAAAGGTGCTCAATCCTCGGATGCGAATGCTGGTGGAACCTCCGGGGGAACCGGAATTGGTATTGATAACGACCCCTGCGACCTGGCCTTGGAGGGCTTGATCCATGCGAGGGATGTTCAGTTTCGTGATTTCTTCACTCTTTACCACTGAGGTGGCGCCCGTCATTTCTTTTTTGGTAGAGCTTCCATATCCCGTGACTACCACCTCCGATAGCTCCGCAGAGAGGGGTTCCAGAGCCACGCTCAGGGCTTGATTCGATGCAACGCGAACACGCTGATCCTGATATCCAAAGGCCTGAATAAGAAGAGAGTCTCCTACGCTCAGCTCCAAGCTAAACCGGCCTTGCGCATCCGTGAGGGTCTTCGTTTGACCCGCCGGAAGTTTAGAAACCATAGCGACTAGAGGGCTGCGATCCGAGCGATCTGTCACCTGTCCGGTGAGGGTGATCGTTTGGGCCGAAGCAATCCAAGGAAGGCCAGTGGCGAACAACAGTAGGAGGGAGAGACGAATCAGAGAACGCATGGGAGTGGGTGTTGAATGAGGCAATTGAAATTTAGTGAGAATGGGAAGGTCCGCAATGAAATTACGGACCCTCCTTCTCAACACAAATCCACCTTAGTGGCGAATGGCAAGTTTTTGCATGGTTTCACCTTGCTCACCCGCGACACGTACCATGTACATGCCGTTGGGCAAAGAAGCCGTGATGACTTCGTTCTCACCGCGAACCAATGAACCCGCAGCCAAGGTCTGACCGTTGAGGTTCATGATCTGGTATGCGCCATGGGCTCCTGTGAAATCGATGTTCAAAACGCTGTTAGCAGGGTTGGGGGTCAAGGTCATAAGAACCGCGTCCTCCTCCATGCCGATGCCAGAGCAGGCCGTGCATGAGGCCCAACATACTACATCCAAGGTGTCCGTCGCAGAAACGACCAAAACACGGTTGGTGTAGGTCGCGTTCCCGTTGGTGCATGGGGCAGTAGGGTCGTTCATTTCTTGTCCCGTCCAGTTGTCGTGTGAATACTTGTATTCTACGGTATCACCGATATTCAAAGCGATGGTTACGTCCCAAACGTTGTCGCCATTGGCGTCCGACATGGCGGCGCAGTTGCCACACCAGTTGTTGAAGGTGCCGTTGACTTCGGGAGTCGTGAAGCTGCCTGTGTACAATTGCATATCCACCTGAAAGGTCACGTTCGCAGTGGCAGGAGCACAAGGGTCACAAGACGCCCAGCAGACTGCGGGTAGGGTGGTCGCTGCTGCTGGAACAACTAAAACACGGTTGGTGTAGGTAGCGTTTCCGTTCGTGCAAGGAGCCGTGGGGTCATTCATTTCCTGACCGGTCCAAGCGTCATGAGAGAATTTGTACTCGACCGTGTCGCCAGCGGTCAGAGCGATCGTTACTTCCCAGATGTTGTCACCATCCGTATCAGACATGGCGGCACAGTTGCCACACCAGCTGTTGAAGGTGCCATTGACTTCAGGAGTCGTAAAGCTGCCCGTGTAATTGTTCATGTCTACCTGGAAGGTGACATTGGTTTGTGCAAACGCACTCCCAAATATGGCCAAAGCCAAAATAGTCAGGGATTTTTTCATGAAAAATGATTTAATTGAATAATAGTACTTAGGACAATAATACGGCAATTTAGCTTAGAAATTGTTTATTGTACCATAACTTGCCCAAAATTTTTTAACACGTCATAGAAATCGCCTCAATTCAGATCTTTGAGATGATTTTCAGATCGCTTTTTGAACGATTCATTCCCACGGTTCACCTAAAAGATACGGCTATGAAAAAGCTATTCATTGTCACGGCCTTCGGCCTCTCAACGACCATGCTCGCCCAAATGCAGCCCATCGAATGGCGCGTTGATTCCGTGCTCCAGCTCATGACGCTGGAAGAAAAGGTCGGCCAAATGAACCAGTACAATGGATTTTGGAATGCGACCGGACCGGCACCCGCCGGCGGCGATGCAGCCACCAAGTACAGCCACCTCCGAAATGGCTGGGTAGGCTCTGTGCTCAACGTCCAAGGGGTGGAGGAAGTCCTTGCCATGCAGCGTGTCGCGGTGGAGGAGACGCGATTGGGCATTCCCTTGATCTTCGCCTGCGATGTCATCCACGGGTACAAGACTTTGACCCCCATTCCTCTGGCCGAAGCGGCTTCCTGGGATGTAGAAGCCATTACCCTAAGCGCTCGCCATGCAGCGGAGGAAGCCACCGCCTACGGCCTTAACTGGACCTTTGCACCCATGGTCGACATTGCGCGAGATCCCCGCTGGGGCCGCATCATGGAGGGAGCAGGCGAGGACCCCTATTTGGGCAGCCGCATCGCGGAAGCGCGGGTCCGCGGATTCCAAGGTGATAACTTGGGTGATCCGACGACCATGGCCGCCTGTGCGAAGCACTTCGTGGGCTATGGCTTCACGGAAGCCGGACGGGACTACAACACGGTCGACGTGAGCGAATACACCTTGCAGAATGTCATCTATCCTCCGTTCCAGGCCGCCAAGAAAGCGGGCGTGGCTACCTTTATGAATTCCTTCAACACGATGAATGGTATCCCGGCTACGGGCAACCAAGCCTTGGTGGAAATGCTGAAAGAGGACTGGGGATTTGAGGGAGTCTTGGTCAGTGATTGGGGCTCCATCACAGAAATGCAAGCTCATGGCTATGCAGAGAATTTGAAGGCGGCGGCAGAGCTCGCAGCCAATGCGCGATGCGACATAGACATGGAGTCCTTGGCCTACGTGCAGTACCTATCCGCTCTGGTGCGTGAGGGGAGCGTTTCCGAAGACGTAGTGAACGACGCCGTGGTGCGCATCCTGACGCTCAAGTTTCAATTGGGCCTCATGGACGATCCTTACCGCTATTGCCAACGCCCGGGAAGCTGGGAGCCCACCACCTCTCCGTGGTCTGCGGATGCCCAGGATTTGGCCGAAAAATCTGCCGTCCTTCTCAAGAACAACGGCATCTTGCCTTTGGCCAAGAAGCAAGCCATCGCGCTGGTGGGCCCCATGGCGCAGGAAAAGAACAGTCCTTTGGGCAACTGGCGCGTCTCGAGCGATGACCATACTGCTTTATCGCTCTACGAAGGCTTGGTGCAAGTGCGTGGTGAAAAGCGCATGACGGTGGCCAGCGGTCCGGTCTTCCTTAAGGGGCCCATCAGCTTCCCATTTGAAGCCGAAATCAATACCACCGACACCTCCGGCATGCATGCGGTCGTTAAAGCCGCTGGAGAGGCGGAAATCGCCATTCTAGCGGTAGGTGAACACGGATTCCACTCCGGAGAAGCCCGGTCCCGCATGTCGCTGCACCTACCTGGGCTGCAGGAGCACATGATTCGCGAGGTGCTCAAGGTTCAAGAGCATGTCGTGCTCGTTCTCTATGCGGGGCGCCCGATGATTTTACCGGACGACATCACCGAACAGGTCGATGCCATTTTGCTTGCCTGGCAGCCGGGCACCATGGGCGGTCCCGCGATCGCCAATCTCCTCATGGGCAAACGCTCTCCAAGTGGCCGCCTCCCTGTCACGTTCCCACGTTCTGAGGGCCAGATTCCTCTGTATTATGGTGCCTACAACACGGGCCGTCCAGGTCCCTCCGATGCCGTATTCTGGTCCCATTATGGCGACGGTCCCAATACCCCGGCGTATCCCTTTGGCTTTGGCTTGACCTATTCCACGGTGACCTATGCCGCTACGGTAGCCAAACAGATGGGGGATTCCATCGCCGTTCAGGCCCTCGTGAAGAACGAAGGCAAGGTCGCTGTGGACGAAGTCGTTCAGCTCTACACGCGCGATCACCACAGCCGGGTAGGCGTTCAGCCCGTCCGCCGTTTGATCGGTTTTCAGCGTATCACCTTGAAGCCTGGGGAGGAGCGCATGGTGACGTTCAGCGTCACCTCCGATCTACTCAGCGTGGTCACCTCGGAAGGCGAACGCTTGTTTGAGCCGGGGACCTTCAGTTTTTGGGTGGCACCGCACAGTGCGGCGGGAACCCCGGCGACCTTCGACTGGAAGTAAGCGTTGGAATAACCCGCGGAGGAAATTCGCGATTCGTCCTACCTTTAAGCATGCCTCCAAAACACATTGGCCTAACCGGATCGATCGGTGCGGGCAAATCGACCGTAGCCTCGCTACTTGCTTCAAAAGGAATCCCTGTCTATGTGGCGGACGACGCGGCCAAACGGCTCATGTCGGAAAGCCCCAGTCTCCAAGCGGCGATTGAAGCAGCCTTTGGGCCAGGCATCT
>Ga0222714_10003191_pt1 | contig 16882 bp, 12 predicted proteins | sample C33_3DmetaG_FD_165048 | JGI IMG/M metagenome (GOLD analysis project Ga0222714, IMG submission 165048) | Estuarine water microbial communities from San Francisco Bay, California, United States - C33_3D | ecosystem: Environmental > Aquatic > Marine > Unclassified | place: USA: California...
GTCGCTTATGCGAAAGGCGACGGAATTGCGGGCTAAGTCCGTGGTAAGGGGGGGTTATGATTATTTCGACAAAAGGCGGCCGGTTTGGCCAATCTTCGCGTATTGATATTCCCCTTGCGTTCCGTGGAATAGGCGTGTGTCCAATCCCCGGGACATGACCCCCCGTGATGATGAGGCGGAGCCTTTGGCCCGCCCCAGGCGCACCCTATGGCGACGCCTCGGGGGCGAAGGCCTGGCCTTGTCGGTCATCTTGCACTGCTTCCTCGTGCTGATCGCCGTCATCTGGGTGGTCTCGACGGTCACGGACGGAGCCGGCAAGAAAGATCCGAACACCTTCGCGACGGGCGCGGGCGGCGGCTCCGGCGGGACCAAGGCCAAGGAATTCAAGACCAAGGCCGTCCCTAAGAACATCAAGTCGCTCGCCAAGACCAACACGCGCATCACGAGCAAGAACGCCAACGCCACGCTGGCCGTGGCCAGCCTGCCGAGCCTGTCCAATCCCCTGCTCAGCGCCGGCGCGATCGGCGGCGGCTCCTCGAAGGGCTTTGGCGGCGGGAGCGGCGGCGGCATCGGTTCCGGCAAGGGCCTCGGCGTCGGCGGCGGCCGGAATTTCGTCTCGCTCTTCGGCGGCCGTGGTGGCGCCGGCACCGCCCTGCTCGGGCAGTTCTGGGACATCAAGCGCCCGAAGGACCCGAACAAGCCTCCTCTGATCAAGCTCACCTCGGGCAGAGGCGGCTACGGATACACCGAGCAGGAGCTCTCCGAGTATTTCAAGGCCATCCGCTCCGTCATCACCCGTGGAAGCCCGGGCGTCGCGCTGGAAAAGTATTTCCGCGCCGACGCGATGCTGTCGGCCCATGGCATCATCCAGCCCACGATGGATGCGCGCGAAGCCCCCAAGGCGTTCGGCGTGGAGAAGGAGGTCGCCCCGGTGCTCTGGCTCGGCGTGTACCAGGCCAAGATCAGCGCGCCTTTCTCGGATAGTTTTCGGTTTGTCGGCGGTTGCGACAACGTCCTGGTCGTCATCGCCAACGGGCGGATCGTGCTCGACGGCAGCCTCAAGCATATGCCCGGTGCTTCGGCGAAGCATTACTATGCTTCGGACTGGAAGCAGACCACGCCGCCCGTGAAGGGCGCCGTCCAGCGGCCGGCCACGAACAACTTCCCGTTTGTCTACGGCGACTGGATCCAGATGGGCCCGGGTTCCACCACCGACATCACCATCATCCTCGGTGAGACCGGCGGCAAGTACGGGGCTTTTCTCTGCATCGATTATAAGTCCGCGCCCTGGCATAAGGGCGGCTCCCTGCCGACCGGCGGCATGCTGCCGGCCTTCCTCGTCGGCAAGCCGGACAAGGAATTCAAGGACCTCGTGATGAAGGCCGGGGCGGAGCACAACGTCACTCCTTACCTGGACGGGCCGATCTTCACGCCGAAGCGGATCGGCCTCACCGTGGCGAGGTAAGGGCGTGCCGACGGGCGTCCGTCCGCGCGCAACGTCAGGCGCGACGTCGGCTCACCCCTGCCATGCGGCCGAAGGTAGGGGCGGGGCTTGCCGCGCCCTCTTGCCTTGGCGTGCACGACGGCGTCGTGATCGAGGATGGCCGGGCCGGTCATCCCTAGCTGGAGACAACTAGGTCGGCACGCAGTGCCAACCCTACCCAAGATGCAGCGGACGCTTCGCCGACGCGTCCATGCCTCGATACGTCCATGTCGTGATGCGGCCCCGACCCTGCCTCCTCACTTCGGCGCTTTGCCGTAGTAAGGAAACCGGTCCCACGCATCGTAGGCCTCATCGAGACGAGGGTCGTGCGTGTCGCGCATCCAGGCGTCGACCCGGGCGCGCTGAGCGGCGAGGTCCGCCGCGTAAGCCGGATCGGCGGCGACGTCCGTCAGCTGATCGGGGTCCCTGCGCAGGTCGTAGAGTTCCTCGCGGGGGCGTTTCCCGAAGATGCGCGCGAAGAACGGCCGGCCCAGGGCGTCATGCTGATGGGCGAGCAGGAAGTCCTTGGTCGCGGTCGTATCGACGTCGCCGAATGGGCGGCCGTGCAGGAAGAGATTATCCGGATCGCCGGCCGGCCAGCGGTCGGGGCGCAGATTGCGGACGTAGAGGAAATCGCGGGTCCGGACCGCGCGCATCGGGTAGCTGAGGTGACCGTGGCGCACGTCGGCATGGCGTTCGCGTTCGATGAAGACCGCCTCGCGGCCGGCGGCGGGTTCGCCGCGGAGCAGGCCCGTCAGGCTACGCATCGTCATCGTCGAGGGCGGCCGCAATCCGGCGGCTGCGAGGAAGGTCGGGGCGAGGTCGCCGAGATTCACGAAGGCGTCGACCTTCCGCGCCGACGGGGCCGTCTTGCCCCAGCGGACCGCGAGCGGCACCCGGGAGCCTTGGTCATAGCAATTGCCGAGGCCGCGGGGCATCTGCCAACCGTTGTCGGAGCAATAGACGATCAGGGTCCGGTCGAGTTCGCCCGCGGCTTCGAGCGCGGCGAGCGCAGCCGCGGCTTCGCGGTCCATCCGGATGATACCGCCGTAATAATTCAACAGGTCGAGGCGCACCTCTTCGCAGTCGGGCAGCTCGGGCGGAATCGTCAGCCGGGCCGGATCGAGTCCGGCCTGCCGGGCGTCATCGAGGTAAGGCCGCTTGCCGGCTTTCGTCGCCGTGTCGGTGTTGCCCACCCAGAAGAAGAACGGCTGACCCGGACGGCGGGCTTGTAGGAAAGCTTCGAGGCCCGCGAACTTCGGGCCGACCGGATTCTCTTTCCAGCCGGAGACCTCGACGTTGCCGGGCGCCCACGGTTTGCCCTGGTAGCCGATCGCATAGCCGGCCTCGCGGAGCAGCTGCGTGACGACCGGCGTATCCTGCGGGAAGCCGCTCCAGAGCGAGGCGCGTTCGCCGAGTTCATGGACGGCTCGGCCGGTGAGCAGGCTCGAGCGGCACGGTGAGCAGGACGGCGCCGGATTGAACGCATGCGTGAACAGCACGCCTTCCTTGGCGATCCGATCGAAGGCCGGCGTGCGCGCGTGCGGATCGCCGAGGATGCTCGCATGGGGAAAGCGCCAGTTGTCGCCGAGGATCAGAAGGATGTTCGGACGATCCGCCGCGGCCGCGTTGAGCGCGGACACGAGAAGCAGACAGAAGATGGCGGCGAAGCGCATGGCGGGAGGGCCCTAGGGGCGAGGGCTTGAGGATGAGAAGTTAGGGGCGAGGGTATGGAGTGTCGAGTGTGGGCGGTGACTTCAGGGGGCGGGGGCGAACTTGAAGTCGAGATTTGCGAATTCAAAAGGGTCGGGATTGCAGGCGGGCGGGGGTGGGGTAAGGTGAGGGCATGCTGATTCCCGTCGAAGAACTGAAGTTGTTGTACGAGCGGGCCATCGTCCGGGTCTCGGACTCGCCGCCTCGCCCCGTCTTGTCGGCCGAGCGTTATCAGGGTGGGTTCGGCTTCCTCCGCAACGGTGTCGAGTATCGGCTGGTGTTCGATGCCGCCGAGTCGCCGGAGTGCATGACCTTGCAGACGAACCTGGATTTCATCAGCGGCCGGGCCGGCCTAGAGGGCATGCGTCGGCTCGTCGCCCAGCTCAACGCGGAGAAGAAGGGCGTGAAGTTCGTCCTGGTCGAGGCCCCGGCTCCTTTCATCGTCTGCTCGGTCGAGGCGATCCTCGCCGGGTTCCGTCGCATCCCGAACACCGAGGTCGCGGAGACGATCGTGCAGAGCGCCATGCGCCGGCTTGAGGACGTGACCGAGGAGATCCGGCATGATTTGACGCGTCGCCGCTGAGCGCAGCGGCGACGCGAGGGGGCAAGCTGGCATCGTGGCAATGATGCGGACGATGCGCGGGCATGGGCTGATGGGTTGCAACCTTGGGTCAGCGACGATGTCATAACGATACCCTCATGAAGAAGCTGCTGCTACTCCTGCTCTGTCCGTTCGTCGTGGCCGCTCCCCGGAAGGAAAGCCACGTGGTGATGATCAGCCTGGACGGCTTCCCCGCCTGGCTCTTCAAGGACGAGTCGCTGATGATCCCGAACCTGCGCAAGCTCGCGGCGGAGGGCGCGATGGCCAAGGCGATGACGGTCAGCAACCCCTCCATCACCTGGATCAACCACACGACGCTGGTCACGGGCGTGCACCCCCGCCGCCACGGCGTCCTCTATAACGGGCTCCTCGTACGACAGGGCGCCGACCAGCCGCCGAAGATCGAGCAATGGGTCGACAAGACCCGACTGGTCTTCGCGCCGACGCTCTATGACGTCGCCCACGAGAACGGCCTGACCTCCGCCGAGTCCGACTGGGTCGCCGTCACGAACGCGAAGACGATTGACTGGAGCTTCCCGGAGATCCCCAAGGTCGGCGGCCCGATGGAACGCGAACTCGTCGACTGCGGCGTGCTCGAGGCGCGACACCTGGATTGGATGCAGCTCAACGGCCAGCGCAAGAGCGTCACCTTCCTCGACAACATGTGGACGCGCGCCGCGAGCCGGATGTTCACGCAACATCGTCCCAACCTCCTGCTTTATCACACGCTCAATACGGATTCCACGCATCACGCCTACGGCCCCGGTTCGATGGCCAGCGCGACCGCCCTCGCTTACGCCGACCGTCTGGTGGGCGACCTCCTGCGATCGATCGAGGCCAGCGGCCTGCGCGACAAGACGACGGTGATCGTGACTTCCGACCACGGCTTCAAGAAGGTGACGAAGATCTCCCTGCCCAACGTGGTCTTGAAAAAGGAAGGGCTGGTCCGCGCGCAGGGCGGCAAGGTGCTTTCCTGCGACGCCTATGCGATGACCCAGGGCGGCATCGCCTTCGTCTACGTCAACGACCCGTCGCGCAAGGACGAGTTGCTGCCGAAATTGAAGGCACTTTACGCCCAGACCGAAGGGATCGACCGCGTGCTGGATGGCTCGGAAGCCCCGACGCTCGGCATGCCGACGCCGGCCGAGAACCAGGGCATGGGCGACCTGATCCTCTACGCGAAGAACGGCTACGCTTTCCGGAACGACGTCGGCGGCGACCTGGTCGCGGCCCCGGCGGTCAATTACGCCGGGACCCATGGCTACCTCAGCTCCGACCCGGAATTGGATGCGATCTTCATCATCAGCGGCCACGGCATCAAGAAAGGCGTCGTCATGGAGCGGATGCATAACGTCGACGTCGCCCCGACGGTCGCGCGTCTCATGGGCATCACCTTGCCGAATCCCGACGGCCGCGTCCTGGAAGAAGTGCTGGCGAAGTAAGAAGGGCGGGGAAAGCAGAGGCTCTATTCCGGCGGCCAAGGCCTAGCACGATGCACCTGGCCAACTTGCCAGCAGGCCAGCTGACGAAAATGAATCCTGGCGGAGGGGAAGGGATTGGCTGCGCTACGCTCCGGGACTGCGTCCCGATCCTGCGGATCGCCTGTTCGCCCCTGCGGGCTCACCGAACCCGGGTTCTCATCCCTCCCCATGTCAACTGGCCAGCTTGCCAACAGGCCAGCTGATGAAAGTGAATCCTGGCGGAGGGGAAGGGATTGGTTCGCTGCGCTCAGGGCTTCGCCCCGTTGCCTGCGGCAACGCCCATCTCACAAGGCGGTCGCCTTGTTCGTCGACCCCCTCCGGGGGTTCTCATCCCTTCCGCTGGCTGTATCGGCCCCGTGTCACCGTTACTCGTGCCCCCGTGTCACCGTGAAAGGTTTCCTGGCGGAGGGGAAGGGATTCGAACCCCCGGTACCTTGCGGTACATCTGATTTCGAATCAGACGCAATCGACCACTCTGCCACCCCTCCTAACCAGGACTGTTGAGGAAGTCCGTGTAAGGCGGGCGGGCAAGACGTAAATGAGCGGGAAAGGCGTGGCTTAAGGCCTTGGGGACGCTTGCCAGCCTCCGAATAGCGGGTATCTCGATGGTTAACCCCGCATCTCCTCATGCTCCTCCGCCTGCTTTGCTTGGTCGTGTTCTGCCTCAGCTCCGTCGTCGCCTCGGCGGAGACCGCTTGGATCTGGGGCGCGAAGAACAACATCGCGAAACAGGAGGTCTGGTTCCGTGCCTCCTTCGAGCTGAAGGAAGTCCCGGCCAAGGCGCTGCTGCAGGCCACCGCCGACAACCACTGCGTGGTCTGGCTCAACGGCAAGGCGCTCGGAGGTTCGGATGACTGGGCCGAGTGCCTCGCGGCCGAAGTCGCCGGCGACCTCAAGGTCGGCGTGAACACGATCGCCGTGCTCGCCCGCAATGACGGCGGCATCGCCGCGATGACCCTCCGTCTCTCCTCCGGCAAGACCGTCCTCGCCGAGACCGGCACGCACTGGAAGGCCTCGCTCGCCAAGCCGGGCAAGGGTTGGGAGGGCGCCGGTTTCGCTGACGCCTCCTGGGCCGCCGCGACGTTCGTCAAGAAATACGGCGAACAGCCCTGGGGTAAGCCTTTCGACCGTCAGGCCGCCGTCGCCAAGAGCGGCAAGCGCACGCCGTCCACTTCCGTCGCTCCGCCCGAGGAGCTCATCCTGCAGCCCGGCTTCAAGGCCGAGCTCCTGCACGTCGTCCCCAAGCCGGAGCAAGGCTCCTGGGTCTCGCTCGCCGTCTCGCCGGAGGGCGACCTCGTCGCCGGCGACCAAGGCGGCGTGCTCTGGCGCGTCTCGTTGAAGGATCCGAACAAGCCGGTCGTCACCAAGATCGACACGAAGTTCTTCGGCTGCCACGGCCTCCTCTTCGCCCACGGCGCGCTTTACGCCTGCACGAGCGAGAAGGGCAAGGGCGACATCTGGCGCCTGCGCGACACCAAGGGCGACGGCTCCTATGCCGAGCAGACGCTCATCCGTCCGCTCAAGGGCTCGGGCGAACACGGCCCGCACCAGCTCGTCCTGGACCGCGACGGCTCGATCCTCGTGGTCGGCGGCAACCACACCAAGCTGCCCGACGACGAGAAAGCCGGCGCCCCCGTGAAGCGTTACGACGAGGATGACCTCCTCAAGAAATATGAAGACGCCAACGGCCACGCGGCCGGCATCAAGGCCGTCGGCGGCTGGATCGCCCGCATGGACAAGGACGGCAAGGACTGGGTCCGCGTGACCACCTGCTTCCGTAATCCTTACGACTGCTCCGTCGCTCCGGACGGCGACATCTTCACCTACGACTCCGACATGGAGTGGGACATGGGCGCCCCGTGGTATCGTCCGACGCGCATCTACCTCTGCACCCCGGGCGGCGAGCTCGGCTGGCGCTCCGGCGCTTCCAACAATGCCTTCCCGACCCTCGACATGCAGCCCGCGCTCGTCGACATCGGTCCGGGCAGCCCGACCGGCACCACCCTGGGCACCGGCGCCAAGTTCCCCGCTTCCTATCAGCGCGCGTTCTTCGCGTGCGATTGGACCTTCGCCACGCTCTACGCCATCCACCTCACGCCGGAAGGCGGCGGTTGGAAGGCCCGCAAGGAAGTCTTCGCCGCCGGTCGTCCGTTCTCCGTCACCGACGCCGTGATCCGTCCGCAGGACGGCCACATGTACGTCACCATCGGCGGCCGCGGCGGTCAGTCCGCGCTCTACCGCATCACCTATCAGGGCAAGGAGTCCACCGCGCCCGTCGCCTGGTTCGACGCCACGCCGGAGCAGAAGCTCCGCCGCGAACTCGAAGCCCTGCGTGACGTCGCCCCGTCGGCCGCCGCGCTCGACAAGGCCTGGCCGCTCATGGGTCACCCCGACCGCTGGGTGCGTTACGCCGCCCGCATCGCCGTCGAGCATCAGCCCGTCGACGCTTGGCGCGCGCGCGTGAAGGCCGACGCCAACCTTGACCTCGCGCTCAACGCCGCGCTCGCCCTCGCCCGCTGCGGTGGCGCGCAGGATCTCGCGGCCATCGTCGCCGCCGCCGACTCGGCCGCCCACACCAAGGACCTGCGTCTCCGCCAGGACCGCCTCCGCGTCTTCCACGTCGCGTTCTCGCGTCATGGCAAGCCGGACGCCGCCACCGTGGCCCGCCTCGGCAAGGAAAGCGCCGGCCGCATCCCCTCCGGCGACAACGCCCTCGACCGCCTGCTCGCGCAGCTCGCCATCTACCTCGGCGAACCCAGCGCGCCGGCCCGCGTCCTGCAGGCCATGAAGATCGCGCAGCCCAGCCCGGCCGTCGTCGCCGATCCGGAGATCCTCGCGCGTCATCCCGGTTACGCCAAGGCCGCCGCCGCCGCGATGGCCGTCACGCCCTCGTCGACGCGCATCGGCCTCGCCGTCTACCTCAGCCGCGCGACCGTCGGCTGGACGCCGGAGCTGCGGAAGCAGTTCTTCGGCTTCCTCGACGAACTCGCGCTCGCGCAGGGTGGCAACTCCCTGAAGGGCTTCGTCCGCAACATCCGCAAGGAAACCCTCGCCTCGATGCCGGAAGCCGAGCGCGCGGGCTTCGAGCCCGTCGCCCCGGTCGTGAAGGTCGAACCCCTCCCGGCCGCCGAAGGACCGGGTCGTCTCTGGACGCACGCCGAAGCCCTCAAGGCCTGGGAAGACGCCAAGGCCAAGAAGACCTTCGATTTCGCCAACGGCCAGAAGATGTTCGCCGCCGCGCTTTGCTCGCAGTGCCACCGTCTCGGTGAAAACGGCGGCGCGCAGGGTCCGGACCTTTCCGGTCTCGGCGCCCGTTCCGCGCCGGCCGACGTGCTCATGAGCATCGTCCAGCCCAGCGCCGTGGTCTCCGACCAGTATGCCAACTCCATCATCGGACGCGTCGACGGCGGCAAGACCATCGGACGCATCCTCAACGAGGAAGGCGACAAGCTGCAGCTCTCGGTCAATCCGTTCGATCCTTCGGTGCAGATTTCGGTCAACCGTTCGGACATCCTGTCGATCGACCGATCGCCGGACAGCCCGATGCCCGTCGGCTTGATCAACTCCCTCAATGCCCAGGAAGTCGCCGACCTGCTCGCCTATCTCGTCTCGGGCGCGAACCCGAAGGACGCGCTGTATGCTAAGTGAGCGCCACGCGCTCACTTCGAGGGGGCAGGTTGACAAGGTGACCCGTGGGCAAGGGCAGTGAATGATGAGGGCGGCTTCGGCCGCCCTTTTTGTTTGGTAGGGCTGACCGCCCCGGTCAGCCGTGGTCGAGCGGGCCGCTCGACCCTACCTAAAGACAGCTAGGTCGTGACGCGGTCCCGACCCTACCCACGTCAGGTGATGGCGGTTAGCGGTTGGCGGTTGGGAACAACAGAGAGGAAGCCAAGGTAGAGGAAAAGTTCCCGAGGGATATTCCCTGGTAGATAGACCTCAGATGTTTGTGGTTTCGTGAGCTGATGCGGTGTTGCTGGCTGACGACATGCGTCGCACCCTCCTCGCTCTGGTCATCCTTTGCTCCTTCGGTCCGCTCCATGCCGGGGCGTCGAAGGAACTCGCTCCCTTGTTGCAGGCGGCCGAAGCCGGCGACGCCGAAGCCCAGTATACGCTCGCCGCGACGCTATATCATGGAGGTTCGGCCGAGCAGGCGGTGGGTTGGCTGAAGAAGGCGACGGAGCGCAAGCACCCCAAGGCGTGGCGTCTCCTCGGGGATTTCCACGCCAAAGGTCTCATCGCGAAGGGCAAGGCGGACTTCCGGGACGCCGCCGCGTGTTATCAGAAGGCGGCCGCCTTGGGAGATGCGGCCGCGATGGCGAAGCTGTCGGAATGTTATTTCGAAGGCCGCGGCGTCGGACGGAACGCCTTCATGGGCGTGAAATGGCTGCGGGCGGCGGCTCACGCCGGGGATCGGGGCGCGGCGCGCCTGCTGGCGATGCGCCTGGCGGAAGGCGACGACGTCTCGCGCGACCCGGCGGAAGCCTATCTTTGGCTGATCGTCGGCACCGAGGGCTTCGGTCAGGGACTCTGGGACGTGAAGCGGGAACAATTCCGGACGAAGGTCCCGGCTTCGCAGCGCAAGGCGACCGAAGAAGTCGCCCGTAAGGTCCTGCAGCGGACCCAGCCGCGTCGCTGAGCGACGGCGGACGGCTTAATAATTGAAAGCTGTGCTCACGCCGAAGCCGTCGTAATCCCGCCAGCCATCGGGTCCGCGCGTGGTCCGGCGGAGATAGAAACAGCGGAGCTCGCCGTTCTCCCAGGGCCGCAGGGTCAGGCCCAGCGGCGTCAGGCGGTTCTCGGTGACGCGCTCCTGGGTGAAATCGAAGAAGACCTCGTTGTTGGCGTAAAGCCCGCGGAAGAGCCCCTCGCGCCGGAGCGTCCAATCGAGCTGGGGGCGCACGCGGATACGCGTCGTATATTCATCGCCGCCGTCGCGCCAGCGCCATTCGACGCGGTCGCGGAAGGAAAGGGTCAGCGCGTCGTTGAGCCGGAAGGTCGGGTTGACCTCGAATTCCAGACGGAGCCAGTCGGAGCGCACGGTCTCATCGGCGTTGAGGGTCTCCAGCGCCGAAAGGTTGGCCTGCAGCTGCCACGTGGCGTCGAGGTCATAGCGTACGCGGGGGCTGACGATCCACGTATGGACGTCGCCCACGCCGTCGTCGGCGCGCAGGTCGGCGAAGTTGCCGACGCTCCACCGCTCATCGAGCCGCAGCCAGACCGTATGCTGATACCACCCTTGGACGCCTTCGGCGCGGAGCAGGAGGGGGCAGAGGGTCAGCCAGCAAAGGAGACGCATGGGGAGGATGAGAACGCCCGCGGGAGGGCAGACAAGCCTGCGCTCTCCCGGATCATCGCAGGGCCTTCAGTTCGGCGAGCATCAGCTTCAGCTCACGGAGGATGAGGTCCGAGGCGTCGGTCTGCACATGGCAGGTGCCGAGCCACGTCTCATAGCCGCCGAGCTCATGTTGCGCCGGCGTCGGCAGGTAGCCGTGGCGGCCGTTGGCGAGGCCGACGACCATCGTGCGGGCGAACGGACTGTCGGCCTTGAGCGCCAGGCCGATCTCGGCGAAGGTCTCGAACGGGATGCCCACGATGGCGAAGTCTCCGATGCGGACGACCTGCAGGACCGCGTCGACCGTATCGTCGGGGCGTTCATAGGCGGCGATTGTCCGGCGGGCGTACGGCTCGGCCAGCGCGGGCAGGTTCTTGATCGCTTCGGGGTCCTTGAGCGCGAGCACCGCCTTGGCATACAGCATCTGCTCCTTGCTGGGCCGGCGGTATTTCAGCTTCAGCACGCGTTCGGTCATGCCCAGCACCGGTCGCGGATCGTGGGCGCCCAGGCTGCGGCCGGCGAACCAGACCGCATCGGCGGCCTCCTGCGCGACGATGCGGGCCTGTTCCATCGGTTCGCGGGGCGGGCGGACCGTGCCGAACGGAGTGTTGTTGATGTCGCCCGACGTGCCGTTGGACATCATCGCGACGAGGGCCGGAGCGCCGAGACGCTGGGGCATGAGCCGGGCGAACTCCCCGTAGTAGTCCGCCGAGATCCGTCCGCGCGGCGTCGCGCCGACGTAATGCAGCGAGTAGTTGGCGAAGAGCCCGAGAGGTTTCTTGCGGGCGTCCTGCACGGAGAGGAAGGTGATCGCCGGGTCGGTCGGGCCGGCGGGCCGGTCCAGCACCGTCGGGGAGTTCGGCGGATTCATCTTCACCTGGTCGGTGCCGCCGAAGGGGTTAGGCTTCATCTGCCCGGGCTTGAGGAGCCAACGGCGGTTGAAGACCTCGTGCGGGAGCGGCTGGACGCCGACGGCGACCGCGGCGGGACGGAGGGCCGCCTGGGCGCGGAGGATGGATTCGGCGATGCCCTCGACGAGCCGACGGCGGTTGACCTGGCCTTTGCGCGCCTCGCCTTGGGCGGCGTCGTCTTTCTCGGAAGGCACCGCCGCGCCGGAGTGCGTGTGCGTCGACGAGATGAACATGCGGTCCGTCGCCAGCCCGGTCTTCGTCGCCGCCAGGGCTTTGGCTTCGACGAGGATCGCCGGGGCGACGCCGAGGTTATCGACGACCACGAGCGCGAAGCTCGTCTCGCCGTCGGAAAGCACCAACGCCCGGGACATCAGCGGATCATGCACACCTTCGGCGGGATTAGCCGAGAAACCGCCGGGCATGTTGACGGGGAATTCGGTCGGCGAGACGTCGACGGCCGCCGCGCCGGCTTTGAGCGGACGGGGTTCGGCGGCGGTCGCGCCGGCGACGGCCAGAAGGAGGGCGCAGAGGAGACGCATGGGGCGGGGTGGGGAGTTTCTAACCGGACGGCCGACCCTTGGCACGGGGAAAACGAGACGAGGGAGCCAAGCCGAGGGCATTGACCGTCTCTGGCGGAAGGGTAATCTGCCCGTATGTCACGACTCACGGCATACTCCCGACGGATCTACCTCGCGGCCTCCGCGGTCGTGGTGGCATGCATGCCGCTCGTGACCCTCGCCGAGAAGCAGGGCTGGAATCAGCGTCCGTTGCATCTCGTGCAGTCGTTCATCGCCGTGCCGGTCGCCTGCGTGGCGAGCGGGCTGTATCTGTGGAGCCGACGTAGGCAGCCGGGCGAAGGTGCTTTGCGCGCGCTCGCCTGGCTCGTGTTCGTCGTCACGCTCTTGTGGGTCGCGTTGCTGGCTTACTTGATATGGTTCGCGGATTACAGTTGGATGGATCAGAAGTAGGCGCGGCCTAAGGGCCGCGAGGGGGCGCGCTTGCGCGAGGGGGCACGTGGGCACGGTGACAAGGGGGCAGGGGGCCGACGATGAGAGGCTCGGAGGCTCAGGGGAGGAGGTGCGAAAGTGCAAATCGGCCTGCGGCCTGTGCAAAAGTGCAAAGGTGTGGAATGAGAAAGGGGTAGGGGTTGGGGCAGGGGTAGGGGTAGTTAAGCCCAGAGGGAAACCGGAGATGTAAGACCTGAGTTCAACTAGCCCAAGCTCTGGCCCTGGCTCTAGCCCTAAACTATCCCGTCATCGATTCAGCCCTCTGTCATCGACGCAGCCATCTATTGTTTAATTTTCAGGTGGCGGGTGGCAGCCTCGGGTGGCGGGAAGATGTCTGTCTCAAAAGGAAACCGGAGACCGGATGATTGGCTGGGGTGTATGTCCGAAGCATTAGTCCCGGTTTCCGGTCTCCCTTTGAGTTCTTTGGCTGTTCGACCCCGTCATCGACTCAGCCATCTGTCACGTGGGCACAAAAAAGGGCGGCTGGCGCCGCCCCTTCATTTCCTGGCCAACGGATCAACCGTTCAACCCATCAACTCTTCACGCAGGCAGCGTGAACGCGGGGAGCTTGCGGATTTCGCCGCCGGCCATCGCGGACTCGTGGGCCAGGATGCCCGTGCAGGTCCAGTTGGCGGACTGACGCGCGTTCGGGAACGGCTCGCGCTTGGCGATGAGCGCCTGGATGAACTCGTTGGCGAGGTGAGGGTGGGAGCCGCCGTGGCCGCCGCCCTGGGTGAAGGACAGGTGGTCTTCGCCTTCGCCGTAGACGCCCTTGGTGGTGAAGCGCTGGATCTCCTTCGGCAGGCGATGAGCGTAGTCGGGCACCTTGACCTTGGCGGGAATCTCGGGCTCGGGCTTCTTCGCCGTGTGGAGAACGGGCTCTTCGCCTTCGATGAGCGGCCACTCGAAGGACTTCTTCGAGCCGTAGACGTCGATGGATTCGCGATACTGGCGGGCCGTGTCGAAGAGCGAGCGGATGATGCGCGCCGACACGTCGGACTTGTGGAACTTGATGTGGGCCGTCTCGACCGCGAAGGGCGAGTTGTAGATCGGGATCATGTCCTCGGCGATGCGGCCGGAGCCGAAGCACGAGACGTACTCGGCGTCGGCGCGGGTGAGCGCGAGCATCGGGCCGACGCAGTGCGTGGCGTAGTACATGGGCGGCAGGCCGGGCCAGTAGCCGGGCCAGCCTTCCATGTCCTGCTGGTGCGAGGCCTGGAGGAACTGCAGGCGGCCGAGCTCGCCGTTGTCGTAGAGCTCCTTCACGTAGAGGAACTCGCGCGCGTAGACGACCGTCTCCATCATCATGTAGCTCAGGCCCGTGGCCTTCACCAGCTTCACGATCTCCTCGCACTCGGCGATGGAGGTCGCCATCGGGACGGTGCAGGCCACGTGCTTACCGGCCTTGAGGGCGGCGATGGACTGGCGGCCGTGGTCCGGGATGGGCGTGTTGATGTGGACCGCATCGATCTCGGGGTCCTTGAGCATCTCCTCGAAGGACGTATAGCGCTTCGCGATGCCGTAGCGGTCGCCGATCTCCTTCAGCTTGTCCGGGTTGCGCTGGCAGATGGCGGCGATCTCCGCGTTGGGGTGCGCGAGGTAGATCGGGATGAATTCGGCGCCGAAGCCGAGGCCGGCCAGCGCGATGCGAATCTTCGGGGTGCTCATGGGAGTGGCTTCATTCAGCCCAAACGGACCGCGGACGGAAGCCGATTTGCTGGGACGAATCCGACGGGGCCGGTTCGCAAACCTACCAAACAAGAAGGCCGCCCGGGTGGGCGGCCTTCGGAGGGGAAGGGCGGGACGCTTAGACCTGCTCTTCGATCTTCAGGGCGCGGTAGCCGCCGATGCTCTTGAAGTAGAAGAGTAGCAGCAGGTAGATCGCGGCCATGGTCAGCGGCAGGAAGGAGTCGGCCTTCAGCGTGGCGCGGTCACCGGCCTGGCTGGCTTCGAAGACGGTCTTCTTTTCCGCCGTCATCGGGTGATCGGCGGCGGCCTTCTTGGCTTTGGCGAGGTCCTCGGCCTTGGCCTCGGCGGGATTCATCTCAGCCAGTTCCTTCTCGGCCTTTCGTGCAGCTTTAGCCTCGCCGAGCTTGGCGCCATCGACAGCCGTGGCCGGCTTGAAGGTCAGGAACTTCGATTCGGAAGATGCCTTGTTGGCCGTATACACGGCCGGGGAGTCCTTCGAGAGGGCTTCGGCCGTGAAGCGGTCCTTGGCGTAGCCGAGGCCGGGGCTGCCGATCAGGCCGGCGGAGAGCATGCCGATGCCGCCCATAATGGACATGGCGACGGCTCCGGAGCGCGGGAAGCGGTCGCCGACGACGGCGAGCATCGTGGGCCAGAAGAACGTCTTACCCAGGGCGTAGATTCCGAGCGCAAAGAGCGCCACGCCAAAGCTGTTCATCTCCGAGGCGAGTTGGAGGCCGCCGAAGGCCAGGAGGGCCGAGGTCACCAGGATGCCGATCGGGGAGAATCCAAGCTTGGACTCGATGAAGTGGGCGCAGAAGCGGAGGCCGAACATGATCGCCGAGGCCCAGATGAAGAGCAGCTTGCCTTGCTTCTCTGTGAAGAGATTTCCGGTGATCGATTCGATCCAGCCGTCGGTGCCTAGTTCAACCGCTCCGACGAGAGCGTGGGTGACGAAGAGCACGAAGAGCAGGAGGGAGCCGAAGGTCCAGCCCATCGTCAGGCCGAGGCCCATGACGAGGGCGATCGTGATCGCCAGGCCGGCGGTGTTGCTGAGGTGGAGGGCCGACTGGGCCTGCAGGGCGATGAGCGCGCAGACGGCGATCGCGGCGAGGCTTTCAAGCGAAGGCTTCTTGATGAGGCGGCTGACCATGGCCGTGGCAACGAGGAGGATGACGCCGATGACATTGGCGGTCATGGTTTCGAGGCCGAGGGCTCCGGCGAAGAACAGGGTCAGTAGGTAGCAGACGACGGCGCCACCGAGGATGCCGATGTCCTTGGTCATTTCGCCAAGGTCAGCACCCTTCTCGGCAGCTTCCGACTTCGGGAAGGTCTGGCCGAAGAACATGATAGCGTATGCGACGGTCGGGACGAGGTAGAAGGCGAGCTGGGTCTTCCAATCGAGCTCGAGGCCAGGGATGCCGAAGATGCCGTTGCCGAGCAGTCCAGAGGCGATTGCTCCAACCACCATACCGAGAGGCCAGGAGGCGTGCAGGATGTTGAGGTAGTGCGTGCGCTGCTTGGGGAAGATCGTGGCGACGAGCGGGTTGGCCACGGCTTCGAGGGTGCCGTTCGCAAAGGCGAAGATGAACATGCCCCAGTAGAGGAAGCCATATGCGTTCTCAGGGCTCGAAGCGCCGAAGGTGACGAAGGCGGAGAGGATGTGGCCGAGGAGGGCGACGGCGATGAGCTTACCGTAGCCAATCTTATCGACGATCATGCCACCGATAATGATACCGAAGCAGAAGCCCGAGAAGCCAGCGCCACCGATGGCGCCCAGCTGTCCGTCAGTGAAGTTGAATGCGGTCTTCCAATCGCCATTGGCAAGGATGCCTCCGCGAAGGGCAAAGCCGACGCCGGCGGCAAGGATAGCCATGAAGCCGGCCCAGAGTAGGCGCTTCGCATTAGGAACCGTAGTTTCTGTGCTCATAGTATGTGAGGGAGGGGGTACGGCTGTGAATAAAACCCATCAGGCCCCCTCTGTCGAGAAGGCATCTGGGGGGTCGGGCCGGCCCTTAGGGCTTGGGGGTCAGGCCTTTAAGTGTCGCCGGAACTCGGTCGGGCTGACCTTCATCGCCCGGCGGAACTGGCGGGAGAAATCGCTGGCGTCGTAGAACCCGGTCTGGTGGGCGATCTCGGAGGGGCGGAGGGCGGTGGTGCGGAGCAGGTCCGAGGCGGCCGCCACCCGCATGCGCACGAGGTAGCCGCGGGGGCTGACCTGGTAGGCCTTGTGGAATTTGCGCTCGAACTGGCGGACCGACATCCCGGTGAGCTTGGCCAGCTTGGCGATGTTCAGAGCGTCGGTGAGGTTGTCCTTGATATACTCGGCGGCGGCTTCGACCTGCAGGAAGGGCTCGAGCAGGGCCTTGGTGCCTTCGTAGCTGCGGACCGTCCCGCATACCCCGCAGGCTCGGCCGGCGTCGTCGAAGAGCGGGACCTTGGTCGTCTCATACCAGACGTGCTCGCCGGCGGCGTTCGGGAAGAGCTCGATGATGCGGGGCAGGGGCTGGCCGGTCTGGCAGATCTGCTGGTCCTTCTTCTTGAAGGCCTCCACGAGTTCGGGCGGGAAGATGTCCCCATCGGTCTTGCCGAGCAGGCTGGCGACGTCAGGGAAGCCGCAGCGCTGGGCGAAGGCCAGGTTCGCCATCGTGAAGCGCCCAGCCAGGTC
>Ga0222714_10003192_pt1 | contig 16877 bp, 10 predicted proteins | sample C33_3DmetaG_FD_165048 | JGI IMG/M metagenome (GOLD analysis project Ga0222714, IMG submission 165048) | Estuarine water microbial communities from San Francisco Bay, California, United States - C33_3D | ecosystem: Environmental > Aquatic > Marine > Unclassified | place: USA: California...
CAGGTGGTACAGTTTGCCGCGGAATTAGTGGCCCATGATGCGCGGAAACAGTGGTACAGTTTGCCGCGGACAACATGGTACAGTTTGTCGCGGAATGAGTGGTACAGTTTGACGCGAATTTTGCACACAACCCTGTTCTTTGATTATGATGGCGGTATTCAAGGTCGTCGCGAGAAGTCCTTTGACGGATTTACACGTATACAAACGCGCCATCAAAATCAGTTAGGTAGTGAGTCAACATATCCAAAGCGATATCTCACCGAGACGGTCGAATATTTTGCGCCAACGAAAATGGATTTTGAGGCTCGAAATAAGCACGAATACCTGAAAGGCTTGGTCAACAATAATTATTCGTTGCTTCATGAGAAGCCATCATCTAATAGTGCTGAAACCGTTACGGTGCTTTCTCGCCAGACAAGCAATTATGAATTCCGAATTGTCACCACATCGGGCACGAATAAAGGAACCGTGGGCAGCATTGGTGGCAATTGGTTAGTCATGGATTGGGCCAATAAGCAAGAGACTCAAACCGTATTCCCTGCGGTAGTAAGTACGGAAGCCGTCAACTACCCAGACAAAGAAGATGCAAATAATTACCACAGTCAGTTGTTTGAACTCTCGTATGACAAGTACTTCAATGTTACGCGTTACCAAGATAAAGGGTTTATGACACCAGGATCGCCAACATTAGATACTGTGGATGTTATCATCGACAAGTACTTCAAGTATTATTACCAAGATAATCAGTGTAATCTCCTGGGTGCACCGGATCTATTTGATGGTGTTGCACATGGGTACATAATCAGTTGTGAGGACGCTTCCTTTGACAACGATACCATTTGGACCGTGCCGAGCACAAGTGACTGCACAACTGATTTGTTTTCCCTGGGTTCTTGTGATGACGGTGCCGATATGTTCCCGTCCCAGCATAAGAAACTGGTCATTGACACTAATTATGTCACCCAGTTAAAGCTCAACGCGCAGTATTCATCATCTCGTATTGCTGTGATGACCTATGAGACACCTGGTGCATCGGTCGCAAATAGAACAAATGTTTTAAAGAAACACGAAATCTATTTAGGTAGTGTAATAACTCCTAACATTTTGAGGTCCAGTGAAGTTGTGAGCTTCACAACAGGTGGTGAGGCGATGAGCAGATACAAGGTGTTATTGAACAATAGCCAAGACTATGCGATCAGTGACCTTTCGTACGACACGTATGGTAATATCACATCGGTTATAGGTGCTGAAAACCATCAGGGCCAACGTGCAAGCTCATCGTTCACTTATGACCCTACGGATCATCAATTCGTCTCAACCGTTACGAACCAATTTGGTGAAACGGTATGTTCGGTTTACGACCACAACAGTGGCAATTTGTTACAAACCGTTGGCATCAATGGTCATGGTATGTCATACAAATACGACAAATATGACCGAATAGTCTCTGTCTTCGCTCCAAGAGAACTCAACACTCCAAATAGCCCTGCGACCATTGAGTATAAGTATTACTTCGGCAATGGAATTTATCCAGTGGCATTAACCATTCACAACAATGAATTTGACGTCAGTGATCCGGCGTATATGCCCTCGTTAACGACTTGCACCTATCAAGCCATTGATAGGCCCGCAATTCCTGCAGGCGCTCCAACAACGGCCACCTTTACCGATGGTAATGGGCAAGCAATTCAGGTTAAGTCGTACAAGAAAAACAACAGCGGCACGGATGGATTTGTGGTTTCGGGATTCCAAGCAATGAATAAGTTTGGGAAGCCTGTGACCACCTACGAAGATTTCTTATCTACCTCTTCCGCCACTACGTTTGCTTTGCCAGCGTCCGCACTTGACAAGGTGGTCAAGGATGTGCAATACGATTATCAATACCGACAGATCTCTGCAGACAATTATGTGGCCTACGCCACAGGTGGCTTAGGTCAATGGGTGACCAGCACTGTGGAATATGGGTTTGATAACCTTCTTGGTACAGCTCAACCTGAGTTCTACACGCGAAGCACGACGCTGAGCAACTCGGCTTCAACCAATCCTACTCCAAATGTTTCTAGTTCTGAGTATGTTGATGCGCGTGGACGAAAGATCGGAGCAGTTCAGCATGCTGCAAATGAACTAGTTACAAAGTTCCAGTATAATGCTATTGGTGAGCTCTTGACCGTCATTGATCCAATTGGAGCCGCGACATATTATACTTATGACCTTGCAGGTCGTCAACTTTCTGAAAATCACCCAGATCGCGGGCTGTCAACCCTTACCTACGACAAAGCGAGCAATGTAATTGAGATGACCAACCCAGCCACGGACGCTCAGAATGATGCCATTCACCTGTCGTATGACTACAACAGATTGACATCTAAGGTCATGCCTTCTGCAGGAGGCGCTGTGGATCTGTATAATGTGCAATATATCTATGGCAACCCTGGCGATGGCAATAACGGCGCTGGGCGCGTTGTAACCATCAAGCAGGGAGGCACTTTTAAGGAGGATAACTACAAGTACGATGAGCTCGGTCAGTTAGCCCAAGAGGTAAAAACCTTTGACGTGCCAAACGTGGGGCCAAGAACTTTTGCTACTTCCTACAGGTACGACTCTTTCGGACGCATTCTCAAATCTATCTACCCAGATGGTGATCAGGTTACATACAGCTATTATCCTAGCGGGGAACTTTCTCAGGTAAGCTCCAATGCGAATGGTATCGTTCAAAGTATCATCAGTGAAATCTACTACGACGGCAGAGGAAATATCAGTGCGTTGCATTACGGAAATGGAACCCACACTACTTATGACTATGCTGATAGAACGTGGACTTTGATGGGCTCTACGGTTACAGGGTTGCCTTCGGGTGGTACTACGCCGGTTTCCTTGCTTGACCGCAACTATGAGTACAATAGTTTGGGCGGGATAAACTCCATTGAGCGGAATATGCACACTTCCTTGGTTCAAGGTGGTGAAACACAGCATACCTTCAACTTTACCTATGACGCATTTAACAGGTTGCTAGATGGTAGCATGACCATGAACAACGTTTCGGGAACGGCCTACCAGGTGGCAACCGCCTTTAATGATGCTGGCGGGATAATATCTAAAACTTCGTTGGTAAATACAGCATCATCTACTCTTTCTGGGAATGCGTCGACTATGGATTTCAATCTGGACTACAACTACAATGAAGCAAAACCGCACCAGCTTGAATCGGTTTTTGACCAAGTATCTGGTAATACGCAGCAATTTGTCTATAATGAATCTGGAAGCATCAAGCAGATTCAAGACAACACCCAGAATCAAGAGTTCTATTGGAACGAAGAACAGTGGCTTAATGCCGTCCAAAACGATCAAGGTATTCACCACTACGTTTACGATGACAAAGGAGAACGCATCATGAAATCTTCGGTGATTCAATCCAATGTGTATGTCAATGATCAGGTTGTCAATACAATTCAGGACCTAGAACCCTACACTCTCTACGTAAATCCGTACTTTGTCATCACTGAATTCTCTAATGCAGACAAAGTGAGTAAGCACTACTACATGGGCACACAACGCGTAGCTTCTGAACTAGCCGTTCAGACTACCAGTTACAGCCCATTAGTGAGTCATTCAGGATCTTCTAGCAGCGCAAGCTCCTCTACAGAGTCTTTTAAAACACAAACGAATACTGGCTCAACGCTCAACCAAGGTTTGGAAAGCGCGCTCCCAGAGGAATCATCCAACCCATGGTTAAACAACCTCAACGAGGCATTATCTGAATTTGGAGAAGACCAGCTTACACTGGAAGAAACTCAAAAAGACCTTCCAACCATTGAAAGCATCTACCCAGACCTTTCGCCCACTACTTCGTACAAAACCACCACTACTACACGTGTAATTTACTGGTACCACCCGGATTACATCGGCAACGTAGATTTGGTTTCCGATAATTCCGGTGAGGCGTATGAGTTCTTCCTCTACAGCCCATGGGGAGAAAGCTTGTACGAGTGGAACTCAGGTACGGCTAGCTTTAGTTCGCCGTACCGATTCAACGGAAAGGAGTTGGATCAAGAGACGGGGTTGGCTTATTACGGAGCGAGGTATTATGACAACCAGTTGAGTATGTGGTTGAATGTGGATCCGTTGGCAATGTCAGAGCGTAACCGAACTATGTCACCTTATCAATTCTCTGATAATAATCCAATAAATGTCATGGATCCCGATGGGACCACTGGTATTGCCATTATGGATAATGAGAATCAAACCATCACAGTCAAATCGACAATGATTTTCTACGGAGATGAAGCTGATATGGCAACTGCAGAAGCAGCGGCTTGCGAAATTCAAAATATGTGGAATGATGCTAATGCAAAAGTTACAATAGATGGGGTTGAATATTCGGTGAACTATGAAATTGATTACGGCGTTGTGAGTGTGGATAAGGCAAAAGAAATGGCGAGTGGGAACACTGATGCTAGTGTCAACTTTATTAGAATTGGAACGAACAATAAAGAGAATAGAAGTTTCATGCTTGGTGGTAATTCAGGGCATTGGTTGGTTAGTGACAAACTGGGAACTTCTACAACAGCCCCTCATGAATATGGTCACGGTCTTGGAATATCCGAACATAGCGATGGAGACCAAAGAGGGTCTGGTAGAGCACCTGATATCATGTCAGCCAGAGGGACGCAAGTCGATCCTCAATTTAGGTATAACCCCAATAAAGAAGGTAGTACAATGAATCCAATTTATAGGCAAGTATACCAAGAAAATGTCCAAGCCACCTTCAATGGAGTACAATTTGACGCAAACGGTAGAGCAAACATAGGGAGAATGTCTAACCTAATTTTAGATAAAAATGGAAATGTCATGCGGTGATAGATTGACACCCCTAATATTGACGATTGTATTGATGTCTTCTTGTGTTTTTACAAATAAAAATTTTAAAAAAAGAGAAGCACTAGAACCGCTTTGTCATGATTGGAGGATTGATTCGCTCGGATGCGAAGGAAATAGGTCCCTTTCAATATTTGAAGAGATTTGTGACTCCACATATCTATCTTCTGATAACTCGTACGTAAAATTGCTAGCTGATTTAGGCAAGCCGAATAAACAGACAAATCAAGATTCACTTAATATTTTGAAGTACTACTTGAATGCGTTCTGCGATGATGGTGAAGTTGTAGACTCAATGGATATTTGTTACTTAGAAATTCACTTTAACAAGAATTCATACTTCCGACATTTTGTTGTTTGCTATTAGGTTATGGGTAGTGTATCAGAATTGGGTAATGTTTACTCTGTCAAAAGCAAATAAAATCAGGAAGGTTTGAGGATATTTCTTGGATCAAGAGTAATGTGATTCGGATCAAAAGGCTTTTGAGATTCGATGATGGCAAAGATGGTTCGGTAATGTTTACTCTGTCAAAACGCATATAAGGTGATAGGTTATAGGTTTAATGGTAAGGAAGTAGATGAGGAGACTGGATTGGCTTACTATGGAGCACGTTACTATGACAATCAGCTGAGCATGTGGTTGAGTGTGGATCCGTTGGCGGGAAAGTATCCTTCGTATTCACCTTACGTGTTTACAGTGAATAACCCTGTTAAATATATAGATCCTGATGGCAGGTGGGTTCCTGGTGTAACTGATGAAGGACAGGTGCCGAATACTTCCGAGGAAGGAGATAACATGGAAACTCTAATGAGTCAATATGGAGTTACAAAGGAACAAGCTACTGAGATGATGGACTACTATTATGTGGGTGAAGGGCACACAATTTCAGGCGATCGGGTGAAAGCAGCTACTGGAGGCGAAATAATGAAACTACAATTAAAGAATGCTTCTGGAGATGACATGAATCACCAGCTTGCATTTGCATTTACTCTTACTGATAGTCGCGAAGAGAGTGAATTCAATATGAATGATTACTTTGCTGGTATAGAAGAGACTTCAAATAATTCAGCCCAAGGAACATTCAATGGATTCGGAACTACTCAGAATCCGCCACAAACAACAGAAGTGAATTGGATGGGAAAAAAACGTACTATCTCATTTGATTATGCCAATAAAAGTGATGGTAGAGCGCAGAGTTTGGCAATCCATTTTATTCACATTACTCTTTTTCAAGCTCAAATAGTATTCTAATCTTCTCATGAAGTTGCTGATAACACTGGTATTATAGAATTACACGTGATTCTAAACATGTGTTCGGAATTTACCGGACAGCACACACGCGATTGCCAGAGGGTTAATCCATAGTACAAAGTGTTCAATTCCACGCTTATGTCGTGCCGTGAACCTATGAATCTATTAATTACACCTTAATCCCCACTAAAAAGATCCGAATTCACACCATTAACCACCGAATAATCTCCTGAATTCGTCTCATTTTGCTGAATAATGTCTTGATCGCGCATCATTTTCACATAATTTTTGGCTTGTCGGTCTTTAATTCCAAGACGTTCTTTGAGTTCGCAAACCAGATTTCCATAGGAAAGCGTTGTGTTTTGAGAGAAAATGTCGCTCGCTATAGATTGAAGTTCTTTCAATTTGCGGCCATTTGAACTAGCTTTTTGTTGATCACCGACATAAACATGATATTTCAAATCATCATCCCAACCTATGATGACTTGTGGAATATCCAAAGGACTTCCATCACGTACTTTTAGGGCTTTTACTATTGAGTTCTGCTTGTCATCATCTTTCTCAATTGAAATTATGCCGGCTGCTTTGCGCTGAATCTCAGATCCAAGATGACCACGTAGTTTATAACCACTAGGGCTGAGGTGAAGTACGCAAACGATACACGTTCGGTAGATCGCTGCCAGCCGAAACAATTCTTCAATTAGGTATACAGATCGCTCTTCATCGTTTACACCGTCGATAAGGTCTGCGATACCGTCTATGACCACCAGGTGAATACCTCCGTAGGCGTAGTAGAATCGATCCATAGAATGGAGTATGCTGATCATGCGGTCTTTTCGTCCCATGCCCACCAATCCATAGGTGCGAAACCAGGGCGGGGGAGCTTGGCATTGGGCCCTTCGGACAATCTGCCTTAAGTTCCTATAAAGTTGCTCTTCAGATTGTTCGGTGTCATAATACAGAACGGCCTTTTGCTGTTCATTTCGGGCTACTTCAAGACCTAATAGGTCTGTATTGGTAAATTCTGAAACCATGGTCCCAGCTAATAAAGCCCCCAGGTAGTTTGACTTACCGCTACCCTCTGAACCCGTAATGGCCATTAGGTTGCCGGCTGAACCGACGGGAACACTATTGATGGCCACAACGGCGTCAGGCACTATAGGCGGATGGTCAAATTGAACTTCAAAACTGGAGAGCAAATTCAAGGTGTCTTGATACAGGGCATCCAAGACATCGGTAAAGAGCTTCATCAAATCTTCACCGCTGCGACCCATCTTGAAAAAGTCCGAGATGTCCTTTTGTTTTTTTATGCCTTTAAGGGGAAGTGTGATTTCCTTAACCTCAAATTCTTTAAGAGCTTCCATTTGCTTTTTGGATTCCCGTTGTCCCGTTTCATCGCAGTCGTAGAGTATGACAATGTGCCGAAACCGGTAGTGAAGCCTTCGAATGATCTTCTTTGGAATTGCTTTCGTCTCAGAGTTAAAGCACAATGCATTAAATCCGCGTGCCGCAAGGCTCAGGACATCTTTTTCGCCGGAGGTAATGAACAGAATGTCCCCCTTTTGCGGTAATTGGTTAATGCCAAATACATAGCCCTCGCTTAAATCGCCTGCGTAGAAAAAGCGTTTGGCAGATAGGGGGCGGTAGATTTTAAGGTACCGCGTACTTAAGTAGCCGTAGATAGGCTCATCGGGTTTTGCGTGAATAGAGTACTCTTGCCCCATTTTGTTTATTCCCTTGAATTCAGCAATGCACTTCACTTGGTACTTCTGGAGCAGCTCCGCATCAATTCCGTACATGCCCCAGTAGTTAAGCTCAGACGGCCCGAATTCTTTTTCAATAGGTGGGATGAATTGCTTTGACACGTCATCTCGACTCTCCGATAAAGTCAAAGGAGGGAGTTCATTTGCCGTCTTGATTTCTGGAAATCGTCTTTTGAGCTCTCGAATACGGTCGTGATTTTCGGCAAGATTCAGCGCGAGCTCTCGGTCAATGATTTCCATTATTTGGATGAACTCGTCCCCTAGGGTTTGAAGGTTGAAAATGTGCCCCACAAAGCCAAAGCAATCACAACTGTACTCGGGATTACCAAAATCAACCATCAAAACCCTTCGAGACTCTGAATCTTGGTATAGGTTACAGGACGGTTTGGTGTCTTCGTAAAATGGATTCAGGAACGGTTTCCTAAGGCCTGGCCAGTTTGAACGCAAGAAGTGTTTGAACACATCCAGTCCGCCGTCAGTCGCTTGAAGTATTTGGTCCTTATTCAGCCCCATGATCATTTGTTGTATTAGAAGTTGAATATTGATTGTTGCGAGCCAAGAACTCCTCTACATCCTTAAGCCGGAAGTAGTTCTTCTTCTGGTGCTTGGTATGCTTCAGCTTGCCTTCGGCCAAGTACTTGGTCAATGTCCTACGGCTCACTTGAAGGATGGTCATCACATCGTAGGTGTCTACCCACTCATTTGACAACTGTTTAACAGGGTTTTGCAATCTGAGTAATTCCTCATGCACCTTGTCGATCTTATCGCAAAGTGCTTTGAAAGCTTTGTTCTCAATAGTCACTATCTCCATGTGTCTTGCGTTTAATTACTGGTGCAAGACTAGAGCGCGCTCTTGGCGCGATTTAGGAACTCCTTAATGACTCCGTAAAGATTTTAAGTACTATTCCATGCTTCTATCGACCAGCGCGAGCACAGAATCTCGGAGTTCCAATGAGAATTTCGCTAGCTCGATTTTACGCGATTTCATTTGTGTAAGTGCTTTCTCCGCCCCAGATAAGTCTACCAAAAAAGTCTTACCGAAGAAGTCCCACAAGCTCTTACGGGTAACATTGGGCCCAAAGGCTTTCATCTCGTCAAGACCTGCTATTAGCTCTATTAGCTTTATGGGCTGCAAGGACCATTTAAGTTCCTTAGGACGCTCTTGGGCAAACTCAATGACTGACTGACCCTTGATCGGTCGTTGACCATGTATGGCACTTGCCTCTGGAAGGAATTGCTTCGTCCAATTCTTCAGAGATAGTTTGACCCAACGGAGCCCTTCGCGCTGAATATTTAAGAATAAATGGGCTTTTTTTTAACAAGATCAAGATCAGCGGTCGGTTGAATCCGTTTCGAATACTTTGGAAAACTGATTTGAGCAAAAAGGATTTCCTCATTCATGGGGTGTAGAATCAGCGCAAGCTCCTTGATACGTATTCTGAGGTGTCGTAACTGCTCGAGTTGATAACCAACTTCTCCCGCTGACAACGCTAGTAGGTCCAATTTAAATTGAGTGTGCAGCTTAAGTAAACGGCTTCTGTATTCAGCCACTGTGGCTGTGCCGTTGAAGACAAGGTTAGTCCTTTCATCCTCTAAATCAAGCAAACAATACTCCCTAATAGGCGGTCCTGCCTTAAAGGTTATTTCTGCTCGACTGAGTTCATCGAAGAGCGACTCTGTGTTTTGTAGCATCATGATTTTATCTTCTAGATTGGAAATCGAGGAAGATATTTTGGCTAAATGGCACAGGCGTGATAGAATTATATCATGCCTAGTAATGTCAAGAAGGCATCAAAGACAGGTGTTACCAAATCAGTGTTGAGCTATTTCAAAAAAAAAATGAGAAGAGAGAAGTCGAAATATTTCAAAAAAAAAACAATTTTGTTGAGTTAATCGCTTTGAGGTGATAGAATTGTATGACGATTTTTTTTATCGTTCAATATAGCTTCGCAGTGTATTCATAGTATTAAAAATGACTAATTAAGTTAAGTGCTATAAATTAATAATGAAAAATTCATACTTATGATTCATATAGATATTTTATTTCAGAACTTCTTTTAAAATTTAAATTAATCGCGCGAATTATTCGAAGCACAAATTTGAATTCGAGAAACCCTAAAATCAATTATTAAATGAAAAAAATTCCAATTCTTTTTCTGGTCGTAATTTTTGGCTCTAGTTGTAGTAAGGAACTTACGTCGAATTATAAAACAATTCAAAACTCGAACACAGATACACTTCAGTTCGTGTCAATTCCAACTTTTCCAGCCTCAGTTGTACATGTTTTACATCGAGAATATGTTTTGGCAAATTCCGATGTCGAGCTGACTTCTGAGCTTATGAATCAGGATTATATGGATCACATGGAGACCAGATTGTATCAATTATTTCCTGATGAAGCTTTTTCAGGGCTGATGGATTATACAGACGGTCTCCTTGGGCCAATCATTGAAGGATTTGGCAGCTACGAAGATTCAGTTGATATTTATGATAGTGATACAATTCCAAATTTTTACTCTGAGCAATCGGGAATGAATTTAGATTCAACCGAATCATATGAATGGATGGCTTTCGACAGTTTAGCAATTCGATGGCCAAATAATCCTGCAACATTGAGTGAGATTCTCTCACTTGATTCAACTATGGCATACAATAAAACTCAAGTGAATTGGTGTAATGTGGGATATGCTTATTTCCTATCGCGTATTGCCTCTCCATGGGCCGCATTTAGGGTTTGGCAATCTATTCAACGGGCTTATGATAGGGAATCAAACTACTACGGAATTAATACGTACGACACTGAGGGCGATGCTTACAGACATATTGTTTGGAATTTACTTATGCGCAGATATGTTGGTAATACTATAGCTTGGGCGACTTCAGGGGCAAATGAGCTATGTGGTGGAAATAATTGTGCAGGTTCTCAAATGGATTTCCATAATAATTACATTGGGAGAATCGTAAAGTATGAGGCGTTCAGAGACCGATGGAACACTTCGCCATGGGCTTGGCAAACATGGTGTGACAATGCATATGTATGGGTTCACAACAGCTCCAACGGGATTCACAAAGGAGGGAATTGGACAAATGCTGGTGGAACACCTATAATTAGTTGTAGTGCGATCCGTACAGATCAGAAAAACACTCCCGACAATAAGTATATATATTTTAAATAATTAGACTATGAAAATATTTCGATACGTATTGATTTTTTCAATAATTTCATTATTTTCATGTGAGGATAATGATATTTACGATTATGAATTTCAAATTGTGAATGAAACAAGTCAGACTGTGTATGTTCGTTGGTCGATAGACGGTGTAAACTTTTCGGATACAATTTTAGTTCCTAATGCACAACCCATTGCTTCTGCCCGTAGAGCTATTAATAAGGACAGTAAACTTAGCTTGAATGAATTAAATTCGTTCTACAGTTGTACTGTTTACTCGATTGACTCTATGCATACTTGGGATCTGTCAGATTTGAATAGTTACACTTTAACTACAAGTACGGAATGCATGGTGCCTTACAACAAGTTGTATGGTGAGACCTACACATATTATGTGACTAAATGACATTCTTGTGATCAAGGCTTAGAAGGATTGAAATTTACGGAGTTGAATACTTGTGGAGTCTATTCAGAATAGTACTTTATCTTTTGAATTTCCGTCAACATATTGAAGAACAAGGCAATCCATTGCCAATGATAGGAGAATTTTATGGTATGGTCAGTAAACTGAAAGGAATTGAATAATCATTTAAAACAAAATAATGGGAATTATAATTGGTGATATTGATTTGGCTCAGTCAGCCATTGACTCCAAATACAAAATTATTGTTCTGGAGAAACTGATTGGGGAGCAATTGATTTTATAAATACATATTTAATTGCAAAATAATAAACGAAATAAAATATCGCAAATCACTTCAGTATTGTATGAAGAAGCGAAAGTTTGTTTCGTGTATATACAAGTTATTTTCTATGGTAAAACGACACAACGCGACACATCAAATGGAAGAACAAGTATCATTACACGAAGTATTAGTAAAGACTTCATATACGACACAAATAACTGAATCTGATACTAAGAACTTGGACAATCCAGTAGGTTTTGGTTCTGGTTTTATAGTTCAATATGACAGCGACAAATTTTTTGTAACTGCTGACCATACAATCCACAAAGACGACTATAAAGGGGAAATTGAAGAAAGAACATGGAAAGACTATGTAGTTTCAATTTTCAATAATTACACAGACCCGAACAATTTCATTTCTACATTAATAACACCACTAGACGGATTTTATTATATGGAGCAGTTTCATTTAGACAAGTCAGACAATTTACCGCGACCAGTGGACATATGTGTATGCAAAATGAAAGCTATTCATTTACAAAATCCTTTCTTGACCGACCAAGTGACATTTACAAATGGAGAGAAAATTAACGCTGGTGAACATAAGTTTACGATTCAAATGGAGTGCTTTGAAGAACCAAATAACGCCAAAAAATATTTTGTTTTTGGAAAAGTTAAAACAAAGCTAATTGACAATATTTTAATGGAATCGCAGAATACGTTAAAGGAATCTTTAAAATTTGAAACTACATCAGGCGACTTTTTGCTATTTAATACACAAGAATTAATAACAGACAAAGAAGATTGGGAAGGACTTAGTGGCTCACCAGTTTTTAGTGAAGATGGTAAATGTGTTGGAGTATTAAGCGATGTGCTAGAAAACTCAAAATCTATTTGGGTTATCCCTATTTCAAAAGTGAAAATGCTTATCGAAGTTGCAATACAACAAGAAGTATCAAACGACTAATTAGAAAAATAATTTGAACATACCAAGAAATAAAAGATTTTATTGGAAAAGAAAACTTCAATGGACTAAAAGATAAATTTAAAGATTTCAACCGTGATCATAACTTAAAAGTGCTACTTCACATTATTCATTCCAATTCAGATATAAATTTATATGAAGACCCAGCCAAAAGCACTGTTTTTATCAAAAAATCGCAAAATATATCAGTTGTTAACCAAATGACCAAACCTTGAAATGACGCAGAGAAACAGAGCAGCTAACAGCCGTTTTGCAAAAGATGGGTTTTCGTGCTTCTTTAATGGTTAAGTGCTGGTTGACAGTTTTGTGCTCTGAAGCCCACCCGAAAGTGAAAACCGAAATCGTTAGCACTCACCCTAAAAACCGACATCACCGAAAACATTCAAGGACTAATGAACAAAACAATTACATATAAAGGGACAAGGTGGTATAAATGTGACTTGCATTTACACACGATTGCAAGTCTGTGTTTTCAAGACAAACAAGTAACAGCAGACCAATGGGTTAAACGTGCTATTGAACAAGGCTTGGACTGCGTTGCTGTAACTGACCATAATACAGGTATTTCATTTGATGATATCAAACAAGCTGCAGAAGGAACAGGATTAACTGTTTTTCCTGGAGTTGAAATTACTTGCGACCCTTCAAAGGTTCATCTTTTAATTATTTTTGATGTAACTAAGACGTCAGATGACATTAGAGATTTTTTAGTTAGAGCTGATATTCGGGCAGATGATTTTGGGAAACAAGAAGCTGCAACAACCCAAAGTATTTTTGATATAGCTAAATTAGCGAAAATTGATGGTGCAATCGTTATCCCTGCACACATTGACGAATATAATGGACTTGGTTCAATTAGTGTTGGAAATTTGAAAATATTTTTTTCAGATTACGACATAAATGCAGTTCAAATTGTACACAAGGAATTTCTTAATCCTGAATTTCAAACCACTGGTAATACAGAGTTAAAAAAAATATTAAATGAGTATTACAACGATCCATCACCTGGGATTGATGATGCCACAGTTAAAGGCTGGTATACCCCAGTAAAGTATGCACATGAGCATGATTTAGCGATACTTACCTTTTCAGACAACCCTCACGAACCAAAGAACTCGAAACACGGTCTTTGGGGAATTGGAAGTCACTTCACCTGGATTAAAATGGATGAAATGCCATCCTTGGAAGGGCTAAGACAAGCGTTTCTATTGCCAGATTATCGTATTAGAAATGAATTTGATTGCCCTACTTCTCCTTATACAAAACCTGAACTTTGGATAAAATCAATTTCTATATCCAACACAGTAATTACAGAAGATGCAACTCCATTAAAAATAGAATTCAGCCCACAGTTGAATACAATAATAGGTGGAAGAGGTAGCGGGAAATCAAGCGTTCTAAGATTTATAAGAGGTGTATTTAACCGCACGGTAGATATATCTGATTTGCCTGAAATACTTAATGACCACAATGAATTCTATAAAGTAGAAGGTGGTCGACCGAAGAAAGGTGTTCTAACAGAAACATCACTAATTGAAATAGAATTTGTTAGAAATGATGTATTGCATAAAATTATTGCATCGAACATATCTAACTCTGTCACTCAATCTATACAAATAGAAAGACTCGATGACACAGGCAATTGGGAAGTTGTAACTGATGACAGTTACATTGATTTTTTCGAGTTTGAACATTACTCGCAGAAACAGATTTATGAAATTGCTCAAGAGCCTAATGCTTTAAGGGAAAGAATTGACAGTGCTATTTCTGGACTAGAAAGAATCAAATCAGATAGAGAACACATTAGAAGCCTCTTTTTGGAGAAATCAGCAGCTATAAGAACAATAGACATATTGTTGGCTGGAAAAGGTAAAATTGAAACAAGAATCAGAGACCTTGATTTGAACATCAAGAAGTTGCAACAAAGTGGTATTTCTGATCTGATTGCAGCTAAGGAAAAGTTTTCTAAAGAAACTGAGTTTATCAACTCATTCCAATCTGAAATTGAAACGAGAGAAAATCTATTAGATGATTTAGCTACGAATATTGAAGTTTCGGATATAGATTTTTCAAATTTCGATGAACAATATTCTGAGGTTTTAAAACAATACACTCAAAGTGTTATAGATGGATTTACAAAAATTAAATCTGAATTATTGAACCTCAAAGAGCAGTCTGCACTTCTAAAGACAGCATTTGAACAATCTGTAAATGACTCGTTATGGAAAGAAGCGTTAAATAAGAACACTGAAGAATTCAATCTTAAAAAAGAAGAACTTGAAAAGGAGGGAATTGACGCTATTTCAAGTTACGAAAGATTTACAAAAGAGAAATCTGCTTTAGAATTAGAACTGGCTGAAATAAACGATAAAGCTATAATTAGTTCAGCGGATAAAATTGAGCGAGATAGGCTTCAAATTGAATACCTACAACTCTGCAAAGAAATAGCAACCAAAAGACGTGTTTTTGTTCAGGGGATTGTTACGGGCGACAAAGTCAAGGTAAATATTAAGCCATTTAGAAATCAATCGGACTATGAAACACGATTGAGGAAATTACTTCAAAGGGAAAACGCATCTTTTCAAACTGACATAGATGCACTTATTGAGATTTGCTTTAGTGGAAATGTAGAGCAGAAAATTAAAGATGTAAGGAGTGTATTTACGAAAATTAGAGCGAATGAGGATGTAAGCTCAACTGTAACAGGTCATTTTGTCAATTTGGTCAAGAACTTAAACGATGCACAGATAGATGAAATTGAATTATTGTTACCTGAAGATGAAATTGAGATTCAATATAAACCAACACCTGCATCAGCTTTTAAATCACTCTCAACTGCTTCCGCAGGACAAAAAACAACAGCAATTTTAACCTTCATTTTATCTTATGGAAAACTACCATTAATTCTTGACCAACCAGAAGATGATTTAGATAATCGTCTTGTTTATGAGTTAATCGTTGACAGATTAAAGCAAGCCAAGGAAAAAAGACAACTAATTGTAGTAACGCATAACGCAAATATTCCAGTTAACGGTGATGCTGAATACATAGTTTCGATGGACACAGAAAGTAAGGCTTTAAAAGTTTTGCACACTGGAACAGTTGAACAAAATTCCATTAAAAAGGAAATTTGTGATGTAATGGAAGGTGGCGAAAATGCATTTGAAATGAGGTCTAAACGTTATAAATTTATTAAGTAAGATAACCAGCCAACGAACATGACAGACAGCAAATAAGAACGTACGAAAACAATAGTATGGAGTAGCTAAGTGCTAACATTTGTTTTGCAACATGGCAGGTACAGTTTTTCTAAGACAGTTTAGTGCAAGGTTCAAGTTCATTTTTTCAATTTCGCATTTGTGCTGAACACCCGTCACTTCGAAATGCCGAGAACCGTTAAACAGCCTTGCGGAGTTTCCCAAACACCTCAATAATGACCTTCAAATGAATTGGGGTCAAAAGTTATAAGGCTTTTGTTATTTTTTAACTTTCTGCGTCCTTCCACTTGATTTTTCAGCCAGTGTCATTACTTTACTTACAGAGATATCTTGTTTAAGCAATTTTGCAAGGCAAATAGTGAATTGACCATCTGTGGATTCGTCAGGCCCTTTTTGAGTACCGACTGGTAGTTATAGGTGTCGGTGTCCGAATACACTTCGTTGGGCGAAAAAATCTTGTGGACCGCATGGCGGCGTTTGTTGTAATCCTCCACAGACCACTCCATGAAGTTGACGACATCCTTTCTCTACCAACCTACAATATTATTGTAGGTAGCTGCTGGAAGCATCCAAAAATCCAATCCAAACATTATTAGGGCCTAAGAAACAATGTGATTAGATCACACTTTTTACTAACTAATATGTCCGGGGGCCAATGCCTCTTCTTCTGCTACTTTGTATAGCTCGACTGAGGTTGTAATAGCCTTAAAGTCTTAAATCTAACTAGTAAATGATTCAGAAATCTGTTTATCTTCGCAGTAGGGTGAAGATTTGCGCAACATCGGAGAAGCCTTCTGCCGGCAAATGTTGTAGGCTAAATCGTAACCCCACTGAGAAGCATTCATTCTAAGATTGCTGATTATCAAGATATTGGAGGACAAGGTTCGAATCCCTCTTCTTCCGCAGGTACAGTAGGCAGATCAATTTT
>Ga0222714_10003194_pt1 | contig 16873 bp, 29 predicted proteins | sample C33_3DmetaG_FD_165048 | JGI IMG/M metagenome (GOLD analysis project Ga0222714, IMG submission 165048) | Estuarine water microbial communities from San Francisco Bay, California, United States - C33_3D | ecosystem: Environmental > Aquatic > Marine > Unclassified | place: USA: California...
TTTTTGGTTAGAAACATCGTACTCTTGTTTTGGTTCTGGTAATCGTACTACAATTTTTGTCATTATCTTCTACCATCCGGTTGTAAATCTAATCGTAAAGTTCCAAATCTCCAATTTTCACTGATTCCTGTATTGGCTATGGTAACATTTGCAAATCTTCCTCTTGCTCTGGTATCTATTTTAGTCGTAGAAGGTGTAATCGTAAAAGGACTCAATGCAGTATTTGTACTAGATTGAGAAGGATAATTTTTAACAGCTAGTGTCATTTGTATATTTCCTTGTAAATCTTTGAAGTCAGGAATAAATCTTCGCATTGCTAAAAAAAATTCACCATTCGTTCCTTGTACATCTAAATCAAAATCATACGAAGTTAGGGTAGAAGTAATCGCAGTGGTTGTTCCATTTGGATTTACTTGATCCGTTCCTACATGATGTTCAAATAAGATACTTTGACCTAATCCACTTTGTCCTACAATGACTGGAAAAGTTCCTGTTGCACTACTATTATATTTCGTTGCAAAAGGATTAGGATAGACTACTGCATCAATCCAAGAAGTTCTTGCTTCCGTTCCAATATACCAAATAGGTAATTGAGGAGAACTTTCTCCATAATTAAACACCACATATTGATCATTAAAATCAGAAGAAGTAGAAGTATAATACCAAATCGCTTCGGTATGTAAGTTATCAATACCTGCCGCAATTTGCTGTCCTTTCGTCACATCAATTTGATCATACACATAGTCTTCTACGGAACATGGTAAAGATCTAACTGTACCATCAAATGCAAAAAATCCATTAGTACCCATCCAATAGGCAACACCATCTATTTCAATAACCGCATTTTTACCAATTAAACCACAGTTCGTTCCTACTTGTTCAAATCCAAACGTAAAAGGAGCACCAATATACTTCATGGTATATAAAGCATTATCCGTCCAAACGAGAATATTTTCTTTTGCTTTTATAGCACCCACAATTTTGGTTCCATCTTGTAATCTAAACGTTCCAGCTGTATTGACAGCGGTCGGAGCATAGTCATTAATATTTTCTTGATCCGAAAATCTAATAAACATATCATCTTGCGTAGATGGAGTTCCGATTGTTGTTTCGGTTCCAAAATGAATTAAGTGTCGAGTCGTAGGAGATACTAAACTTAATCTAGTTGCAGTTGGATTAGCAGAAGTAGAAAAACCAGAAGTAGAGGTAGAAGCTCTAACCGTTAAAGGTGCTACCGCTCCAGCATTCCAAGTAAACGTTTTACCATTAGCAATCGTTGCAATGAGTACTTGACCATAATTATCTAAGGACCAAAGACCAGGTTCTAGGACAACATCTTGTGCAGAAGACGCATCTCCCCATCCACCTGCTCCCCAGCTATCTGTTCCCCAACCATAACCATAGGATTGTTCTGCAGGACCTACATTCTCATAAGGTTTTACATCCATACTTCCACCCGTAGATACGGTTGCAGTTGCAGCTGTACTTTGAGTAATTGTAAATACGGTATTGGATGAAACACCTGTAACTTGAAATAATTTATCTTCAAAATCTGCATCTACATAACCTGTACCAGCAGGTAAAGTTACATTATCTAATAATACAATATCTCCAACAATTAAACCGTGATCCGTTCCTGTTGTAATCGTACAAAGTGTTGAAGTATCTGTTGTTGCAATGGTTGCTCCCGCTAAGGTAGTACGAATGGGTGTAATGTCATAGAGTTGACCTTCAAAATAAATTAATAAAAATTTATCGGTACCTAATCCAACATATCGATTTCCCGATATATCTACAAAGGCATGTTCCTTTCTACAAACGCCCACAATAGTATCAGTAATTAAAGAAGCCCAACCCGAAACTTTTTCTGGAAGGCCATAACGAAATCGTACATTATCACAATCAACCCAACGGTTGTCTGCTCCCACTACGGTATTTTGTTTATCAATTCCTGGTAAAAATTTAACCTGCTGAAGAGGCATCTAACCTCCTATACTTTATCTTTATATGCCCAGCCTCTTGTTGCATTGACATATACCAAAGTAAAGGCTGCTCCATTAGTAGACACTACTAAATCAGAAGCAGAACTCAATATATTGGAACCATTTCTTCCAATGGTTAAATTATTTGAACCGAAAGCATTTCCACTATCAATAAAAGTAACTTCATTACCTATAGCTGGTGAAGCAGGTAAATTAATAGTTACTGGAGCCCCGATTCCAGCTCCTGAAGTATCAATTAATACTTGGTCTCCATTTACTGTATTATAAGTAGAACCAGGTGTAATATATCCTTTTTTTCTTAATCCTAAAGAAACATTTGTTCCATCGGAATAAAGTAAATTCGTAGACTTAACAGGAAGTGTGATTCCTGTTCCTGATAAGGTTTTAACGGTTAGAGTATAGAAAAAAGAAGTTCTATCCGTAGCGTCCTCTACAATAAACACTCTTTCTGCTCCATCCGGCATAGTAACTGTTCGGTTTGCAGTTAATGTTCCTGTTAGTTTAAAATATAAATTTTTTCCATTGGATACTGCACCATTCGCTAATGATAGTGCAACATTAGAAGATGCTACATCTAAACTTAAATAACCAGAAGCTGCTTGTTCCAGTTGTTGTAAATTCGTATTCGTAATAGTACCCCAGGTTCCTGATTTTTCTCCTGTGGTGATAAGCTCTAATTTTAAATCGTTTGAATATGTTGATGCCATATGTTTTTATTCTTCCGGATCAATTGGGATCCATATTTGACTTACTCCTGGTACTATTCCGTTCCATACTATAACAGAAACAGGGTTGGTTGCAAGGTTAAATCGATTCCCTGTAACCCCAATTTTTTGATCAGGAATAGTAGTTATATTGCCAATACTAATATTAAATCTATTTCCATTAGGCGTTGCAACCGTGCTATTACCAATAATTCCTGCATCGGAAAATGGGACTTGAGAAAATGTACTAGCTCCAAAAAACATAATATATCCTTACGGTGTAGGTATCCTTACCCAAATTTGATTTACGTTTGGTTCAATGGAACTCCATATTCTAATATTAGGTTGACTTGTTCCTATATTCAATTGAGTACCTGTTGGTATTATATTTGCTTTTGCCACAATTGTCACGGATCCAGTGGTTAAATTAGATCGGTTGCCTGTTACAATTGCAGTTGCATTTGCTTTAGCTGTTGCATTTCCAAGACTTATATTAAGTCTATTTCCTGTGACTGATAGATTTGCATCTGCGGATACGGTTACGGTTCCTGTACCAATATTAAATCGATTACCATTTGGTAATACTACGGCATTGGCAATGGTAGTTACATTACCAACAGAAGTATTAAGTTGATTCCCTGTTACAGAAACAACGGCCCCTGCTGCAGTTGTTACGGTTCCTGTTGCAAGATCCAAAGCACTGCCTGTTGCTTCTACTAAGGCATTTCCAATAATGGTTGGATCTCCTGTTCGAAGAATAACTTGATTACCTACAACGGAAACATTGGCATCTGCAGTGATAACTACATTACCAATAGCGGTATTAACTTGATTTCCTGTTATCGGAACAACACTACTAATCGAGAAGGTAACTGCTCCCGTTCCAAGATTAACTTGATTTCCTGTAACAGGTATATTTGCATTCGCTTGAACGGTTACCGTTCCTGTAGCTAAATTATATCGATTACCATTAGGTAAGATAAGAGCATTACCAACGACGGTAACATTTCCAACGGATGTATTAACTTGAGAGCCTGTGACTGCTACATTGACATCAAATATAGCCTCGGAAGCGAAAGGCGCTTCGGAAAACGATACCGCCCCGAAGTACATGGCTACGCTCCGTTATCGATTACTTCGTTGCCTGCGGCAATCCATTCTTGAATCGCTTGATAATCTGTGTTTGCTTCGTCTAGTGGTACATTTGATATAATTCCATTTGCAAATATAACTTTATATACGTTTGAAAAAACATTTGTTTTTGTACCATCATCATTTAAATAATAAATTTTTTCTACACTAGTAATCATAATTATAACTCCGCATCTGCTGTAAATTGAAAACCCCAACCAGATCCACCTGCTCCTGTCCAACCAACGAAATATCCTATGCCAGACTGACTTATTCTTGCCAAAGTAACTGAAACGTCTGAAGAAGGAGATCCTGCTGTAGTTGTTGTATCTGAAACTGCTCCACTTGTTCCTGTTAAGGAATAACTTGTAACAGTTGGTAACACTCTCATTTTTGTAAAAAAACGATATTGAACAGGTTGATTGCCATAAGAATTTGCTAATCTTCCACCAAATAAACCACCATATCCTGTACTAGCTCCAGCAAATGTACCATCTTCATATGATTTCGTATAATACCTTTGACATCTTCCTAAATTCACATCATAAGGTAAGAACTCAAACTCGGATGCTGTATCACCTGCCTCTAATTGTACGCCTGTGATGTTGATATAATTAGATGTAGCGTCTGCAAGATTGACTTGTCCTACTGCTCTGTTAGCATTTACTGTTGAACCCCAAGATGTTTGTAAAGTTCCAGATGTAAAATCTGTTCCAGCCGCTAAATGAAAATTTATTCTAAAGCTTTCTGCATTATCATTATCTAAAACACCAGTAGTATCACCAGCGAAAGTAACTGTTTTCTTTTCCCAAGTGTCTGCTGAATTAATTGTATAAGATTTTGAAATTGATCTACTATTATCTAAATCTCTTAATTCATAAATATAAGTTCCAGTTTTATTTGATTTAACCCAAAATGATGCTGTAACACTTTCAGCATTAGCAGTTCCTTTTTTTAAATATTGTAACATCTGACCTTCAAGTCTTTGTTGTATTTGTAAATCACTATTAGTATTTAAACTTGCATTTGCAGTAGTACATTCCATTTTTAATGAAGTTGCAAAACCTTGTCCTGTTGGAACATCAGTTGATTGTGATTGTGTCCAAGTTCCAGCAGTTCCAATTTGAACTCTTATTCTATCCAATGTATTATAACCAGAAGTAGTAATTCCAGCTACACTTGTGCTTCTTTGAGCAATACTCATATCTCCGTTAATAATAATATTTTTAAAATTAACAATATCCGATAGTTTTTCATTCGCGATGGAAGCATCTGGAATGGTGTTTGCTATGTTTGTAATTCGTGTAATTGCCATGTTATGCTCCTATAATCGCTTTAATTTCTTCTTCGTCAAGACCTAATGCAGCTAGTTTCGCTTTAGCGGATTCTTTTTTTGCTAATCTATTTGCTTCTGCGTCTTTGATTTCTTGTTCTACAATGGGTATCATAGCTTTAATATCTTCTTTAGAAATTGGTGTTGTTCCATTGTGCCATTCTATTTCACAAGTAGCTAAATCATTTCCTCTCACAGTTACTTGTGCTGTTGGATTTATTTTTTTTATTGATTCTATAATCATTATCCTGCTATCTCCATTGCTAATATTGTGCTTACAACATTTCCATTACTTATATAAACAATATTAGTATCTCCTGACCTAAACTGTGCTTTATAATTAACGGAAGAAGTTGTGTTAGGAGAAGATAAATGAAGTGCAGTAAATCCAGCAACAATATCATCACCAGCTGCACCTCCTGAATATAAATAACCAAAACCATTAGAACCAGCTACGTTTGTTCCATCTTTTGCAATAGTTAAATACATTGTTGCAGTTGCAGCTACATAACCACTTGCACTTACTAAAATTAAAATTTTACTTGAAGTAGATGAAGGAGTTATATTTATACTTAATCCAGTGTCAACAAAACTTGTTGAACTTGTTGTTGTAGTTGTATTAATTGTATCAGTAACAACTTGTAAAACTTTACCCATTCCAGTAGCACCCGTTGTGTAAGTAATGTTACCAGCACCATCAGACGACAATATCTGATTGCCACCAGAATCTTGTAAACTATCTACTTTTAAAATACTTGTCATAATCTATGCTCCTAATAATTTGTATGCACCGAAATTGCTATCATTAGCTGCTCTTGGTGTTCCACTATTTGTATCTACATAAGCATATATTTCATAATAATCTGCAACTGCAGCATCTAAAACGGTAGCATAAGAAAGTGTAACTACATTAATATCAAATACCGTCAATGTTGAAAATTGAGTATATCGAAGTAAAGTACCATTTTTATACAAACCAAGATATGCGTCTGCAATGTCATTTGTTACAGTAGAATTTAATCTTATAGAACTATAAATATAATATTTTCCAGCTTGACCACTTGGTATTGTAAATTTATCTGAAGCAAATGCACTATCTGTATCATAAGTTTCAGTAGCAAAAGTAACTTTAACCCAAGCATCATTTGTCAAAGTTTGTGTTGAACTTGCGTATGCTTCAAAAGCAGGAGTATTCGTTATCCCGTTTCCTGATAAATTAACACCTGTAGGAAAGCTAACCGTCTCCCCACTTTGACCAATGGTAATGGTACCTGATCCAGAGGAAGTTTGTATGTTAGATACTTTTAATGTTCCGTTTGCCATCTTAATCTCCTATTAATTTATATGCATTAAAATATGTTGATGTAACACCTGTTTCTCCATCAACAAAAGGAGAACCTGAAGTATCATTAATTCTTGCATATCCTTCTAAATAATCTGTTGCAACTAAATCTAAAGCAATTGCAATAGAAATAGTCATACCTGATTGAGGATTTGTTGCACTTGGAATATAATTTTCTTGTACAAGTGCTGAACCATTTTTATAAATAAATAAAGATACATCTTGAATTGTATTTCCTGAACCAAGTAAACCAGCAACTAAATTAACTTGATATTTACCATTACTTCCAGTAGGTACTGTAAATCTGTAATTGGTTGTACTATCAAAAACAGAATCTGTATCATAGATTTCCGTTCCAAATTGAATTTTAGTTGTAACATTATCTGTTAGAGTTTGATTAGGACCTAGTTTTACTAAAAACGAAGGTTTATTAGCAATATTAGGTGCAGAAAAAGTAGCACCTGTTGGAACCGTAATCGTGTCCCCTGAAGCACCTAATGTAATCGTATTGGTATTCGTACTTCCTATTTGTAAGGTCGTTGTTCCTGATACGGTATCAATAGTATTGGTTTCTAGTTTACTCATTATAAAATTACGAATGTACTCCCTGCTGGTATGGTGATCGTTCCTGAAATAGTCACGGGTCCTACTAACGCACCGTTGTTAGAACCTGTCATAGAAATATCAGACCATGTTTGATTATTTTTTATAAAAAAATTAGAAGCAAGCGATGCTGCACTTACGGTAGAATCGGTTGGAGTTCCAATGTCATAGACATCTCCTAGTACGACTCCAAAAAAAGTATCTGAAGAAGATGGGTTGGATGTAAAGGTAATTTGTGAACCTGTAATGATAAACGCGTTTTGCGGATCTTGAACTACTCCTGAAACAGAAATAATACAGTTGGCTTCGTTCTGTGGAGATATAGCACTGCCGTTCACCGTTAAGTTAAACGGACCTGGTGTCGACCCAGTGAATGAACCACTGATGTCATCTAGTATACTATATCGCCCCGACTGCGGAGCTTTTCCTACGTATGCCAATGTCTATCTCCTTACTGTTTCGGATTCGCTGCTTTGATCTCTGCAACTTTTGCTTGCCAAGCTTCTAAACCATTTTCTGTGATGAATTCCATTTGAGCTTCCATGGATCCATACGCAGCTTTTCTAGCGCTAACAACCTGTGCATTTGCTTCTACAATGTTTGCAGCAGCTTCTACATCAGCAAGTTGTGCGTCAGTTGGTTTAGCAATAGCAAGGTTCCATTCTTTGATGTATGGGCCTTGGCCATCGTCTTGGAGCAAAATATCCTTCATAAAGTCAACTTCTGCTATGCCATTACTAGCTGCATATTGTTTAACTTTTGTTGATAATTGTGCCATGTTTTTTATCTCCTTATTGGGTTGTTATATCTCTATTCTGGTGGATTATCAACTACTTGATTGCCTTGTTGAATCCACTCTTGTATAGCTTGATAATCTGTGTTTGCTGGGTCTAATAATATATTAAACATTCTTATTCTCCATCTGCTGGAAGTGGAGTATTTCCTTTTTCTAGCCATTCTTTATATTCTTTTGCTTCAACTGACATGCTTTCAGTTTTTCCATTATAAATTCTATAAACAACATCAGTTGTTTGTCCTGTTTTTCTAGGTAATAATTTCCAATTAGAGTTTTCCATTATAATTCACATCCTGTACATAATATTGTTCTTGTATTAGAAGAATCTGTGCCTAATCCTGTAGCATTTCCAGCAACAAGACTAGCCGCACCTACATCTACTATATTTATTACATCTTCGGTAGCTGTTGCAAATGCAATTCCTGTACCTGTTAATGCACCATTTGACCTCATAAATAAAATAGTACCATCATAACTAATTCCTGTTGGTGCAGTTCTTGCTCTTACAGGTAATTGAAAATGTATTCTTCCATCATCAGCGGCAAGACATATACCACCAGTAGTATAGGTTTTAACTTGTATAGATGGTAAATACCTTAAACATCTCTGTAAATTCACATCAACAGGCAAGAACTCAAAATCACTAGCAGTTGTTCCAGCTTCTAATTGTACTCCTGTAATCCAAAAGTTATTAGATGTACTATCTGCAAGATTGACTTGACCTACTGCTCTGTTGGCAGTTACATTTGATTCCCAACTTGTTGCAAGAGTTCCAGATGTATTATCACTACCAGCCATTAACCAAAAGTAAAGTTCTAAACTTGCTTCATTATTATTATCTAAAGTTCCTGTTGTATCTCCAGCATAAGTAATTGTTTTATTTTCCCAAGTATCAGCAACATCAATTGTATAAGATTTAGCTATTGTTCTATTATTATCTCTATCGTACAACTGAACAATATAAATTCCTGTTTTAGTAGATTTAACCCAAAATGATACTGTTAAAGACACCGCATTTGCAGTTCCTTTTTTTAAATATTGTAACATTTGACCTTCAAATTTTTGTTGTAAAATAATATTATCACTTGCACCTAAACTTGCATCTGCTGTAGTAATGTCTATCTTAAATGAATTTGCAAAACCTTGACCACTTGGCACATCAGTATCTTGAGAAATAGTTACTACTGCGTCTGAATTTTCTGCATATCTCCATCTATCACAAGAAAAATAACCATTAGATGCTACAGAAGCTGTAGAAGTACCTCTTTGAGCAATACTCATATCACCATTGATGATGATGTTTCGGTAAGGCAAGTTATTAGCAACTAGACCTTGCGGTAATTGATTCTCAACCTGGTTTGCTAAATCTACTTTACTTAATGCCATGTTATGCTCCCATAATTTTATATCCACCAAAATAACTAGACATTTGTCCGCCAGCCGTAGCTCCTAAAAATGGTGATGGATTTCCACTATTTACATAAACTTCAACATAATCTGATGAACCATTCATATCTAAAATAATATTAGATGTTTGTTGTCCAGCAAGACCGCCACTATACAAAAGACCAACTGACCATTTTGTTCCATTTTTATAAAAATAAGAACCTGTTGGTGAAGATGTGGTTGTTCCGTCAATATAAAGACTTGTAAAGAAAAAATATTTTCCAGCAACTGTAGGTGTAAATCTATAATTTGTTGTGTTGTCATAACAACTGTCTGTATCATACAATTCACTTTGAAATTGTACTTTAGTATTTATATTTTGTGTAAAAGACTGATTTGATGAAAGATATGCAAAAAAAGATGGAGCATTTTTCAACGCAGCATTATTCAACGTCAAGTTACCACTGCCATCACTGGTCATGATGTCATTGCCGTTGAAGTCCTGGTATTTATCTACTTTTAATATTCCTGCCATAATTCTCCTATTCTATTATCTTGTATCCGCTAAAAAATGTTTGTGAGAAAAGAGTACCACCAGTTCCGCTTCCAGTTTGGTCATAACATTGTGCAAAAATTTCAATATAATCTCCAGCATTTAAATCTATTATTGAACTAATAAAAAGTGGAAATCTAGCAATTTGACCTTGAACTGACATTTGATATTGTGCAACAGCATAACTTGTTGTGTTATTTATTTTAAATCTTAATTCAACACTTTCTCCATCATTTCCTTCTGTATTAAAATCAAAATAACCATATGCTGTAAAAAAATATCTTCCACCTTTTCCACTTGGAACTGTAAATGTTGTTCCATCAAAAGCACTATCTGTATCTATTTCGTTTGTTGTCATTCCTGTAACTTTTGTATTAACATTTCTTGATAATGCTAAAGAAGAAGTTAATCTTCCATAAAACATAGGAGTATTAGTTCCACCAAAACCTGTCTGCGTACCATTATTAGTAATCGTAACACCTGACGGGATACTAATCGTCTCTCCTGACTGACCGAGCGTCAAGGTTCCCGAACCAGTGATCGTTTCTATGTTTGTTGTTTTAATAGTTCCCATCTTATTATCCTAATTTATTTTCTTGCTGTTGTTTAAATGCTATCCAAGCATCTTTAACATCTTGTGTCCAAGCTGTGTTGCAAATGTTTTGTACTTCTTGTGGTTGATTAGATATGTCCATATCTGGTGTTAAAACATATCTATGTGCGTTTCTTGAAATCTCTTGTCCATCTTCAGAAATAATAAGTAACTGTTTAACTTGAATATGTTTATATGTTCCTACTACTTCTATTTTATCTATTGTGTATGTTTTAGTTAGTGCCATAATTTTTTCCTTTGTTAAACCACATATTGTCCTGCAATATTAATAGTAGAACCTTGTAAGGTTATACCTGCGGTATTACCAGGAATACCTATTCCATTTGTTCCTGTTACAAAAAGAGTTGTATTATTTGCATTCATTATTAAATAAAATGAAGCAGTACCGCTAGTTGACCAACTTAAATTGTATGTAAAATAAAATCCACCAGGAACTTGACCTGCATTTAAAGAAGTAAAAGGTAATCCCCCATATTGTAAACCAGCTCCTGAAGCAGTTATACCAGAATCAATTTTTATACTACCATTAACAAAAACTCTATTTCCTATTTTAGTGTATCTCCCATAAGTGTCTGTTGCACTATAAACTGGAGTACCTGTAAACCCTGAAACTATTATAGGTGTCCAAGTTCCTTCTTCGTAATCGTCTAATAAGTTAGAAGCTGTAGCCGTTGTTACACCTAAGTAAATTCCTTTAGATGCAGTATTAAATAAAATGTTATCGGATAATGTTAAACCTGTTTGTGTTCCATTATTTGTTAATGTAACGCCTGAAGGAATATTAATAGTTTCTCCAGAAGCACCTAAAGTAATCGTTCCACTACCTTGTGCACTTTGATGTTTAATTTCGTCTACGTAAATTGTTCCCATTTATACTACCGTTAAAGTTCCGTTTACTGTTACTGTTCCTGTGAATGCAGCTGGACCACATACCATCATGTTATCTCCTGAAGCTACTGTAATGTTAGAAGAGATCGTTGCTTTATTTTCATAGCCACCATTGATAGCTTTGATCATTCCATACTCAATAGAATTTGCGCCTGCTGTTGTTTCACCAATCGATTTACCTTGGTATACAACATAGATATTATCGGTTCCCGATGCGGGTGCCGATGTAAAACTTAATGTAGTACCACCTGCTACAGTGTAAGAAGAAAAAGGATCTTGACGAACATTTCCAATGAAAACTTCAATTTCATTAGTGTTCGCAACAGATTGAGAAAGAGTAAAATTGGTAGTAGTACCATCTCCACTAAATTGAGATGCGTTCATTGTGATTAAATTGGTTTTTGGTGAATTTCCTAAATATGCCATTTAATCCTTCTCCTATGAGCTAATTGAATCTACTGCTCCAACAATGCAGTCAATTGATGTCGCTGTATCGCTTTTCACGTACAACTCGTCACCACTTTCTAAAACTATTTTTGATCCTCCGTCAATTAATTCTAGCGAACCGCCTGAAATGATTGGAACTGTTTTTATTAAATAATAATCTGTCGCGGATCGTTTGATATATACATCCGCATTTACTGTAGAACTAGTTGTGTTAGCTAAACGAATACTAATTAAACAATCATAACTATCAACTGCTGCAGTATTTAGTACTGATACAGGGGTAATCCCAATGTTTTGATTCAAATAATTTCTAAAATTTTGTGCCATATGTGTTTATACTATAACGCTATTGCCATTGCAACTGCGAATCCTTCTGTTGCTCCGGATGATGGAGTCGCCCATTCAGGTGCAGTCGCTCCTGTATTGACTGTTAATACTTGGCCAGCTGATCCAAGTCCTAATTTTGCTGGTACATTTGCTGCTGAAGCGTATACAACATCTCCTTGAGCAGTTGTAATCATGTCAATAGTTTTACTTGCAGGGTAAGTACAAAATACACTTTTAGTTCCTGATTGAAAATCAACTGGGCTTGTATTGCCGTTTGAATTACTAATAATAGTAGTTCTTTGTAAATTGGTAGAAGAACTTAATGTTCCTAAACCAACTTCCCATTCATCGGTACCTTGATTATGAATTGTATAGTAGGTAGTATTTCCAGTTCCTATTCCACTATCAAAACTAACATAACCAGATTGTGCCCCAGCTAATGTCCAAGTTGTTTGACTTGTTCCAGTAGACGTACTTGTTTCGTTTACTCTGTCATTTAAAACTAATGCCATTAATTTAATCTCCTATTAAGAAGTGATACTTAAAATTGCATCAGAACCAGAAGGTGTTCCCGAAGTAGGGCTAGGAAAGGTAACTGTAAAAGTTCCATTCGAACACGTTTTAGTTCCGCCAAAATCTAATACTACTACTAATTTATTTCCACTAGTTGTGTTATATATTGTTCCATACGCCGCTGCAAAACTTGCAGGTGTTGGAGTTCCCCAAACAGTATCAGCAAAGTCAACTGTAGCAACGTTGTTCACGTTAGACACAGCTTGTGAAGCTAAAGTATTTCCACCAGCAGTGTATTGACTTCCACCAGCAGAACTTACTTCGCTAGTTGTTAAGTAAACAGTACTTGCTGTTGTGTATGGGTTAGCAGTATATAAAGCCAATTTAAAAGTATTACCACCGCTTTGAAATTGATGCGTTCCTGATAATAGTTCCACTGGAAATGAATACGGTACTATATTTGCCATTTTTTATTTTCTCCTTAATTAATAACTTGATGATGGATCAGATTTAAGTTGAGTACGAATAACTCCATCACCATATTCGTCTCTGCGTCTGCGACCTTGTTGCTCAAGTGCATACGAAAGTAAAGCTTTTTCATAAGCTTGTGAATAGTATTGTAACATATCTGCAGGACCTTTCAAGTACCCATATGCATTAACTAGACAAGCATATAATAATAAATCTTGGTATTTATTTGATAAATAAGTGCCAGTAGTACTATATGGATTTGTAGAATTAGGTAAAGTAGTGCTAGTAATACTTCCCGGTTCTTTATTATAAGCCAAGGTAATACTATATGTTTTATCAGGAGTTGGTGCAACTACCCAAAATTCTTCATCCCAATTAGCATAGTATTTAGGTATATTAACGGAAGAAGTTCCCGGAGTGCTATAATATTCAGCCATAAAACTAGTATCTCTTTGTTCTAAAAAGAATTGATTACCATTAGAATCTGTTAATTGAGCATACCTAATGAATCGTAAATCAGAAGGAATTGTTACATATCTATTTCCTACCACTAAATTAGAAGTAGCATAAAAACGTTCTTGATCACTATCTACTTCTCTATAAATTTTATTTTCAGCATTTATTATAATGGGATTTAAAATAGCACTTGTAAATATATTTGAATCTACCTCTGTATAATTTCTAATATCGTTTTCTAAATTTGTTAATGTGTATGCCATTTTATACTGCTCCTAATGTTACAGGTCCTGCGGAACAATTTACTCCGCCACCTTTTACATTCCCTGTAATTGCATTGTTACTACTTGTAAAGAAAAAATAATTTTCTGGTTGTGTTAAGTTTCCAGCGGCGGTAGTTATTACTCCACTAGAATTAATTTTACCTATTGTAATAGTAAATCCATTTACATTATCTATGTCACTTACTCCATCTAAAGTAGGAATATTTGCAAATTGTTGTAGGTTAGGAGTATTGGGTCCTCCTGATCCAGCTGTTATTACTTGTGCTGCTCCACGCAAACGAACTACATCTCCTGTAGATCGTTGATGATTTACAGAATAAACATTGATGTAAGTTGTACCAGAATAAATAATAGTTTCAAAAGGATTTGGAGTTAATAAAATAAGTTGAGGTGTATCTGGAGATTGAACTCTTGGATTTCGTAATGCTTGTGGATCACTTCCTACTGGTTTTGGATCTAGCTGTGGTTGTTTTGCTTCATACTCAGAATAGTGAACTAAAAAACCATTCCATTCTCTTACCATTTCTCTGTAAGGAAATCTCATTCCAGAACGATCTGAAATAGCGTAAGCTTGTTTTCCTCTTGCAAAAGTTCCCATTATCCCATTACTCCATCACCATAAAATGTATTAGGTGAAATAAAGGTAGAAGTACCTTGATTGTCTGCTTGTTGTGCTCTTAATAATTCATCTTCATAAATTAATCTTAAATTTTGAGTTAACTCTGGAGAATATTTCATACTTAAATAATAAGTTAAACCAGACATCATTGCTGGATAAAAACGATTTACCACATCTGCTGTGTTTGTATAATTTCCAACATCTTGAATTTTAGCCATATAATAAAAACAAAATTGATAACTAGAAGGAGTAGAACTACTAGAAAATCCAGACCCTGGTGTAGTGTATAAATAAATACTTGGACTTGTTTTTCTATCTACATAAAACTGAGAAGGAGTTCCTTGTGCTAATTTATTAGGTGTTGCATTATAAGCGGATCTATCTATTTGAGTTAAAGCGATGTCTTGTGGGTTAGAAGTATCTGTATTATTTCTAATAAACGCCTCTAATGTTTCACTAATATCAGATGGAAAATTAACACTATCTGTTGCATAACTATATTCAGCTTGTCCTAATACTAATGGGATTCTAGCTAATTTTATTTTCCATAAATGAATTCCTCTATTCTGCCATTCTTGAAACATGATGTTTAAAGATCGTCTTGCTGATTTTAATTGATAACCGGTCCGCGTTCCTTTGATATTAGTTCTTTCATAAGCTTCTTCTATAATGTCATCAATAGTTGGATTGAAAGAAGTAGTTCCAGAAGTAGGAGGAGTAATAGTAGAAGTATTTCCCATTCCCGCTAAAGTAGATGCGTAGTAAAACAATACCGGAGCGCCGGTCGTTGCTACCGGAGCGACAATGATTTGAGTATATGCACCAGTGCTACCAGCAGTACCAACAGTTGTTACACCGTTTGTGTATGCTATACCTCCAGATGTATTAGTACCATCTTTAGTGGATGAAAAAGCTAAAGTGAATCCAGTATTACTAGAATCACTTTGATTAAAAATATAAGTATTACCTTCTTGTAATTCTAATACAGGACTAACAGTGCCATTAATAAAAAATTTATTAACTCCTGCACTGAAAGCATTTTGTCCCGTTGCAACGGTTACTGTGTAAGTTATCGTCGCCATTAAAAGCTCCTAACCGTAAAAGAATGTAGCTTTAGTTACACCTGCTGATAAATCTGCATAACAAGAAGTTTCACATCTAATTCCATCTCCTGGAATTGGAACGTAATATGCATTAGTTTGTCCAGCTGTTGCTGCACCAAGTGGTGTATCTAAAATTAAAACAGTTGTACCACCTGAACCACCATCTTTAATAGTAATAGTTCCTGCTGTAGAATCTGCTACATAGTAAACTCCTAACAATCTAGCTGGCCCTGCAAAAACATCGCCGTCAGCAATTAGATGAGTGGATTTTACGTTAACAATATATGTACCCATTTTTTCTCCTAATTGTTAAGAGCTCCCGAAGGAGCTCTTATAATTTTAATAATTATACTACAGCAATACCAGTAGTAACGTCTATAAAGTCAGTTCCATTACCAAAACAAAGTGATCCAGTAACTCCTGAACCAGTTGCATCAGAAACGTAAATAACTAAACCAGCTGTCGCTGTTAAAGCTGCTACTTGCGCTAATGTATATGAAGGTGCAAGAAAACCATTATCTGATTTTACTGGACCTGAAAAAGTTGTTTGTGCCATTTTTATATTCTCCTAGTTTGTATGATACAGTCTCTAGGCCGTCGACTATATGCGTCTGTATCAAAAGTTTATATATAGTAACTGTAATATAGCTTAATTTTTAAAAGAGTGCAAGGTATCCTTATATGAACTTGCTAATTTCAATGATGTAGCTTGTTATTATTAAGTAGCTACCGAAACTTCTGGAGCGGCGTTCAAAATAGCAGCTTCTCTATTTGCTATTTTTCCCTCTTCTGACTTGATTTCAAAGACAATTTCTTTAATTTTATTATCTATTTGAACCATGTCCAGAGTATACTTGCCATTATCAAGATACTCTTGTTCCCACTTCAACTCCAAGGACCTTTTCTGTTTGTATAGGTCGTGTATCATTTATAACCTCCTCAAAAGTTATACGTTTAATCTTAGGGTCATAAGACACCCCGAGATTTTCCCATTTTATACTTTTTTCTCCTATTTTGTCAAGTATAGCATTTTCAACAGATTCAGAATTATCTTCAGCCAAAACTTCAAATTTAGCATGGTGACTATAAGCCCAAATGTGTACTAGGAATTTTTTCATGATTTGCTTTATGTAGCACATAAAAAAAGGGAGGTCAACAAGGACCTCCCTTTTTAAGAAAATATAATCTAACGATTATACTGCGTCAGATCCGAAGATACCTCTAGGGTCAGAGAATCCGAAAACGTATCTCTCTCTAGCTTTGTATCTAACATTTCCAGTATCGAAGTCACCTTCCATAGT
>Ga0222714_10003202_pt1 | contig 16849 bp, 17 predicted proteins | sample C33_3DmetaG_FD_165048 | JGI IMG/M metagenome (GOLD analysis project Ga0222714, IMG submission 165048) | Estuarine water microbial communities from San Francisco Bay, California, United States - C33_3D | ecosystem: Environmental > Aquatic > Marine > Unclassified | place: USA: California...
GTGAATTAACTGCTGAATGGCAATTGCTTGCAGATCTCTCATTTGCTGATTTAGTTCTCTGGATTCCAAAGCGCCAAGATCAAAAGAGTTGGCCTGAAGGACATAGAGCTGTAGCTCAAATTCGCCCGATGACGGCAGCTACTGTTTTTACTCACGACTTAATTGGCAATGAAGTCACTTGGGGGTCTCGTACAGATTTAGATCAAGCGCTATCAAGCGGTGAAATCATTAGAGATAATAGAGCTGAACAAGTTGGAGAGATAGAGATAAAGGTTGAGTGCATTCCAGTCTTCTTCTTAGATCGCGTGATAGCTGTAATCTCGCGTCATAGAAATCTAGAGACTATGAGAGCTCCTTCAAGACTTGAGCTAAATTATCGTGAGATTGCAAACCATATATATCGCATGATTGCTGAGGGAAATTTTCCTGTAAAGGACAATGTCTATCTGGCAGAGGCTGCTCCAAGAGTTGGCGATGGTTTGGTTCGGATAAATGTTTCAGGAGAGGTGCTCTTTGCCAGCCCAAATGCACGTTCTGCCTTAAATCGAGTTGGTTGGGATAAAGACCTTGAAGGGCAGAATTTTGGCCAGGTTCTAGATTCTCTTGTGAGCCCAAAATCTCCGCTAAATCCAAAAGAAGAAAATTGGCAGATCAGTATGAGTGGAAAGCAATTAAGAAGAGAAGAGTTTGAAAATAGCGGCGGGGTATTAGATCTATTAGCTATTCCGTTAACAGAGGGTGATAATCGAATTGGAGCTGTGGTTTTAGTTCATAACGTCACAGAGCTAAGAAGAAAAGATAGAGCTCTAATTAGTAAAGATGCCACTATTAGAGAGATTCATCATCGAGTAAAGAACAATTTACAGACTGTTTCAGCTCTCTTGCGCCTTCAAGCACGGCGTATCGAAGACCCAAAAGCTAGCGCTGCAATTGAGGAGGCGGTTAGAAGGGTTGTATCAATAGCTTTAGTCCACGAAACCCTATCTGCCACCTCGCAGGATTTAGTGCAATTTGATGAGGTTATTACCAAGATTATTCAAGGAGCATCAGAGTTAAATATCAGACCGAATGAAATCCAGATCAAGAAGGTGGGGGAATTTGGCCTCATCTCATCGATGGTGGCAACGCCTCTTGCCTTGGTTTTAACAGAGTTGATTCATAATGCTTTAGAACACGGCCTTAGTACTAGCGGTGACTTAGTGGAGTTAAGAATCAATCGGCAAGCAGCGTCAATGACAATTACTGTTACTGACAATGGAGCTGGAATTCCAAGTGACTTCTCACTTGAATTAAATACTAATTTGGGTTTGCAGATTGTTCAGACTTTAACTAAAAATGAGTTAGCCGGGAAGATAGAATTTATTAAGCAAAATATTGGAACGCAGGTACAGATTTCGTTTCCGCTAGAGCGTTAAAGATTTAATCTTCAAAGCTAGTTTCAGCTAAACGAGCGCGATTTCTAGCAGCGCGACGTTTCATAGCTCGTCTTTCATCCTCAGATAACCCGCCCCAAACTCCAGAGTCTTGACCGCTCTCAAGCGCCCATTGCAAACAATCTTGCCTAACGACGCAAGGAATGCAGATCTTCTTAGCCTCTTCAATTTGAGCGATTGCAGGTCCAGTATTTCCAACAGGAAAGAAGAGTTCAGGGTCGATATCGCGACAGGCAGCGCGGTGGCGCCAATCCAAGCTCATAAGACCTCATCAATCTTCAGGCAAGGGGCAGTTCGGGGAAACCGAGATTGACCATTCTTGCGTCTTTGGGTGTAATGCAAACCAGATATGGGCGCGATTACCGAGTTATTATCCACGCTAAAACATCTTTACTCAAGAGTCTTTGCAGGCGATTTTGCAGAAATTAGTGAGATAGAGCGCTAGAGCTCTTAATTTTTTAGATTTTGAATAATTCTTAGATCAAGTGCCCCCGACAGGATTCGAACCTGTGCACCCGCCTCCGGAGGGCGGTGCTCTATCCCCTGAGCTACGGGGGCTCTTTGGAAAAGATTATCAGTGATTCCTCTGCCAATATTGGCCCATGAAAGAACGAGCGTATTTTGCAACTGGTTGCTTCTGGGGAGCAGAGCGAAGATTCTGGAATTTATCTGGAGTAATCTCAACATCGGTTGGATATATGGGTGGAGATACTAAATCGCCAACATATGAAGAGGTCTGCACTGGAAAAACAAATCATGCTGAAATAGTTGAGGTAGTTTTCGATTCAGAGCACATTTCATATCAAAGACTTCTCGAAGAGTTCTGGGTAATGCATGATCCAACTTCACTAAATAAACAGGGTGGAGATATTGGAACTCAGTATCGAAGCGCAATATTTACTTCTACCCCGCAACAGTTAGATGTTGCCCAAATGACTCGACAGGTTTACAACGATGTCCTTAAGAGCGCAGGAATTGGTGAAATTGTTACTCAGATTCAAAGCGCAGCTGGACATGAGTATTTCCTAGCAGAGGAGTATCACCAAAGATATTTAGAGAAGAATCCCAATGGATATGACTGTCACTCAAGTACTGGGATTGCATACCCAGCTTTGAAGGCGTAAGGAGATAGCAATGTCATATAACGAATCTGAACTTCCTAAAATTAATCCCAAGACTGGAAAAGCTTTTCCTGTTCAATTAGATGATGAGAATTTAGCTAAAAGCTTAGATCCACTTTCCTATGATGTGCTGCGTAAAGCTGGAACTGAAGTTGCATTTACTGGAAAGTATTATGAAAGTGAAACAATTGGAGTTTATAAGTGCAAAGCTTGTAGCGCAGAGCTGTTTAGAAGTGAAACTAAGTTTCATTCGGGTTGCGGCTGGCCCTCCTTCTATGCTCCAACAAACGATGATGCAGTAGTGCTATTAGAGGATCGCTCACTTGCGCCAAGAATAAGAGTTGAGGTGCGCTGCGCCTCTTGTGGTTCACACCTCGGGCATGTATTTGAAGGTGAAGGTTATGCAGTTCCAACAGATCAACGTTGGTGTATTAATTCAGTGGCGTTAACACTTGAACCAAAGAACTCCTAGGCAGTTTCAGTAGCGCGCCAGCAATACCAAGCTAAGTGGCTGCGATATGGGCTATAACTCTCACCTAATTTAAGAAGCTTTGCTGGCTTTATCTCACCTCTCATGCGATGCACTCTCTCCCAACCACGCCTGACTCCAAGATCTCCCACTGGCCAAACATCTTGTCTGCCTAATTGAAAGATTAAAAACATCTCAACGGTCCAGATTCCAATTCCAAAGAGCGGCAGAAGCTGCTCTTTTATTTCTTCATCTTCTAGGCGATGAAGAGAGCTCATAGAAACCTTTGAGCTAAGGGCAGCTTGGGCTAACTCCTCTAAAGCCCGAGCCTTTGAGTTTGAACAACCAGCGCCCCTTAACTCATTTCTACTTAATCTACTTATTCCACTCGGTGAAATCCGTCCGCCTGAGAGGTTCTTAACTCTTCCAATGATTGTTGCTGCAGCTTTAGTTGATAATTGCTGAGAGAGTATTGATGAAGCAAGTGTGGAGAAATTACTTTCTAAGGGCTTCTTTGAGTTAAGGCCAATTGGACAGGGCCCAAATTCTTCAATGATGGGCTTGAATCTGGGATTTCTCTTGGCAATCTCTACGCCAATTTTTTGAGATTGCGCCAGCGTGATTGCCATTAGAAGGCAGGGTAGCCATTTTTAGTTTTTCAGTCTATTTTTAGCCGCTTACAGAGTTTTACATTCTGAATCGAGCTCTTTGCATAAGGGGCTTTGAAAGGTTTTCATGGCAGCCGGTATCAAGGAAGTAGCTAGTGAGGCGGGAGTCTCTATCGCCACAGTCTCGCGAGCTCTCCGAGGGTTAAATCATGTTAATCCTGAAACACGTAAGAAAATTCTTGATGCTGCAGAGAAACTTGGCTATCCCATCCCGCAAAGCTCTGCTAAAGCTTTATTTGGAAGAACTAATTCAGTTGGAGTAGTGGCTCCATTTATCTCTAGATGGTATTTCGCTCAAGTTATTAATGGCGCAGAGCAAGCTCTTAGAGAAGCAGGTCTTGATCTGCTTCTCTATAACTTCTCGCAGATGAAAGGGCGCGAGCGATTATTCCAACATCAATTGCTAAAAGGTCGAGTAGATGCCTTAATTGTTATCAGTCTTCCTCCAACTGAGGAAGAGTTTGATTCGATGTTAAGCCTTGGAATTCCAATCGCACTTGTTGGAATGCATCATGCACAGTGTTCTAGTGTGGCTATTGATGATGTTGCAGGGGCAAGAACAGCAACTCAGCATTTAGTTAATTTAGGCCATAAGAAGATTGCTCTTCTCTCAGGCCGTCCTGATGATCCATTTGGTTTTAGCGTTCCGCAAGATCGCCGCAAGGGATTTATGCAAGTCCTAGCTGAGAGTGATTTGGAGTTTAAGCCATCTCGAGAAGTCTTTGGTGATTTCACAATGCATGGAGCAAGTAGAGCTATGGATGATCTACTAGCAAGAGCGGATAGGCCAACAGCGATATTTTGCCAATCAGATGAGATGGCACTTGGTGCGCTACAAGCTATTAGAAGAAATGGTTTAAAAGTTCCCGATGACATTTCAATTATTGGCTTTGATGGCCATGAAATGGCAGAGTTTTCAGACCTAACAACTATTGAGCAACCAGTCTCTCTTATGGGGGAGATGGCTGCATGGTCGATTATGGAGCGCTTAAAACTTCCCAAGAGCGAATCTCATTCGCTTACCCTTCCAACTACCTTGGTAGTACGAAACTCCACCAGGCGCTTGGAGGCCTAGAAATTACAAGCCAAAATAAATTGGATTGGTGGGCCAACTCTGCCATTTATTAGGTTTATCCTCGCTCCTTTCAAGATACTAATGGTGATGGCGAGGGAGATTTAGTTGGCGTCATTTCAAGGCTTACCTACTTAAAATCACTTGGTATCGATGCAATATGGCTAAGCCCCTTTTATCTCTCGCCAAATAAAGATGGTGGTTATGATGTTCAAGATCCAAGGGCGGTTGATCCAAGATTTGGAAGTATGGAAGATGCTGTTAATTTAGTTAAAGCTGCACATAAATCTGATTTAAGAATCATCGTTGATCTAGTTCCAAATCACTTCTCAACTGAGCACCAATGGTTTAAGGCAGCTCTTAAGTCTCTACCTGGATCTTTAGAACGCTCGCGTTTTCACTTTTATGATGGACGAGGTGAAAGTGGTGAGATCCCGCCAAATAATTGGTGCTCAAAATTTGGAGGTCCTGCCTGGAGCAGAGTTATCGAGGCAGATGGCAAGCCTGGTCAGTGGTATCTACATCTATTTGACTCAACTCAAGCCGATTTAAATTGGGAAAACAATGAAGTAAAAGAAGACTTTGAAAAGACGCTTCGATTCTGGCTTGATAAGGGCGTTGATGGATTTCGAATTGATGTTGCTCATGGCCTAGTTAAAGAGGAGATCTTTAAGGATCATAGAGATCCAGAAGGTTTGACTCGAGCTCTTCGCCTTGATGTTAGTGATATGGATAGATTCGAGCGCGAATCACTTCTTGCCGATGTTCCATTCTTTGATAAAGAGGGAGTACATGAGATTTATCGCAGTTGGCGAAAAATACTTGATTCCTATTCAGGCCAGAGAATGAGCGTTGCTGAAGCATGGGTTCATCCCAGCTCCAGGGCAATGCGCTATGTAAGAAGTGATGAACTCCATCAGATATTTAACTTTGACTTTCTAATCGCTCCTTGGGATGCAGAGTTTCTAGTAAGTGATATCAATAAAACTCTCTCTGAAGTTGGGCAAGTCGGCGCCTCTCCTACCTGGGTTCTTTCAAATCATGATTCACCAAGACTTGTATCAAGACTTGGTGGTGGAGAGTTAGGAAGGCAGAGATCAAGAGCGATGGCGCTACTAACCCATGGCCTTCCTGGTGGTATTTATATTTATCAAGGCGAGGAGCTAGGGCTTGAAGATGGCCAGCTTGTAGATAAAGATCGCTAAGATCCAGTCTTCTTTAGAACCAAGGGCGTAGATAAAGGAAGAGATGGCGCGCGCATTCCAATTCCTTGGAGCTCTCAATTACCAAATTATGGATTTACAACTACAAAACCTTGGTTACCAATTCCAAGAACTTGGCAAGATCACTGCGTCGAAGCGCAAGTAGATGGTGATAGCCACTTAGCTCTCTATCGCAAATCACTTCATATGAGAAAACTTTTATCGCGCCAGCTTCCGACATCAAATGAGATAACTTGGATTGATACCCCAAAGGAAGTTCTAGCCTTTAGCCGAGGGGATGATCTCCTCCTCTATGCCAACACCGGAGGCGAGAGCCTTGAGCTAAAGCTCAAGAGTGATAGCCAGATCATCCTGGCCTCATCTGCTCAGGCTCAATTAAAGTCAGGCACGCTCACCCTGCCTGCTGAGAGCACGGTTTGGCTCGGGAAAATAACAAAATAGTTAGTTATTTACCGCCCTTTTTCAGAGCCTACCTATTGCTTGGTTGAGGGCTCCAGAGAAGGATGGTCTCTAATTCCTCAGAGAAATCTGTGGAACTTCTATGGTCCTTTCGAAAGGGGAAACTATATGACCGCATCATTGCGGCGTCGACGACTTCTGTTGGCGACATCTTTATTCGCAGCGCTATCACTTGTATTAAGTTCCTGCTCCAGTTCAGATGATTCTGCTGGTGGGGAAAATTGTGATGCCTATGAAGCTTATCAAGGCTATGACGGAACAGAGGTAGAAATCTATTCCTCTATCCGTAGCCCAGAGGCAGAGATTTATCAGGAATCATTTGCTGAATTTGAAGAGTGCACCGGAATCATCATTAGCTGGAATGGAACTGCTGAGTTTGAAGCACAACTTCCAGTTCGTGTTGAAGGTGGCACAGCTCCAGATCTTGCAGTCTTCCCACAACCAGGTCTACTAAAGGCAATGGTTGCTACTGGAAAGATGTTCCCTGCAACAAGTGATGTATCAGCTAATGCAGATGAATTCTATGGACCAGATTGGAAGGGATATGGAACCGTTGACGGAACCTTCTATGCCGCTCCACTTGGTGCAAACGTAAAGTCATTTGTCTGGTATTCACCAAAGACATTTGCTGACAACGGATGGACAATTCCAACAACTTGGCCAGAGTTACTAGCTCTCTCTGACCAGATTGCTGCCGAAGGCAACGTTCAACCATGGTGCGTTGGCTTTGGCTCCGGAGATGCAACAGGTTGGGTTGGAACTGACTGGATGGAAGACATCATGCTCCGTGTTAATGACGCAGCAACTTATGATGCTTGGGTTAATCACACCATGCCATTTAATGATCCAAAGGTCGCAGCAGTTCTTAAAGAGGCCGGTAAGGTTCTAAAGAACGCTAAGTACGTAGGAAATGTTTCAGCAATTGCCACAACTACCTTCCAAGAGGGTGGAGCTGGAATTGTTGATGGATCCTGCGCAATGCACCGTCAGGCTTCATTTATCGGCGGAATTCTCTCTGCTGACTACGGCGCAACCATTGTTACTCCAGAAGATACTGATGTTGAAGGCGGAATTACTACCTTCTACTTCCCAGGTGTGACTGCTGATCAACGCCCTGCCCTTGGTGGCGGAGAGTTCGTTGGCGCATTCTCAGATCGCGGTGAAGTTGGAGCAGTTCAGCTTTATCTCACATCTCCTGAATGGAATAACAAGAAGGCAGCACTTGGTGGCTGGTTCTCAGCTAACAAGGGTCTAGACACTGCAAATGTTGCAGATCCAGTAAACAAGAATGCGGTTGAAATTCTCAAGAATGCAACCATCTTCCGTTTTGATGGATCAGATGCAATGCCTGCAGCAGTTGGTGCCGGTTCATTCTGGAAAGAAATGACTGCTTGGGTTGCTGAGAACAAGTCCGATAAGGCTGTTCTTGATGCAATCGAGAAGTCCTGGCCTAAGTCTTAAAAAGACTTCGGCGCCTCAGTGGCCTAATAGCTCCTGAGAAGTAGTAGTTGTAAGGGGTGTAGCACTTAGAAAAGTTGCTACACCCCTTACGCAAAGTATCGCTCTTTGCAATAATGCTTATAGAAATTATAAGAATTCCAGCAGGGATTAATTACTCAGGGGGAGTTGAGGCTCGATGCTTGAGTTAGCAGCACGCCAATCTCAACTCGAACAGGCTGCCTCAAAGTTAACTGGGCTTGTAATTACAGTAATTGTCTTTGCAATCGTTGTCAGCCTTGCTTTTTACTTAGCGGAGAGAACCTCAGAGCGAGTACAGAGATTAGTTAAATACTTACTCTTTCTAGCTCCAGCGCTCATATTTCTCTTTATAGGATTGATTGCTCCTGCTATTAGGACGCTCTATTTATCTTTCAGAGATGCTAGAGGAGATAATTTTGTTGGTTTAGAGAATTACATTTGGGCCTTCACTCAGCCTGAAATTCTCCAGATTTTACGGAACACAGGTATCTGGATGCTCGTTGCTCCAATAGCCTCAACTGCTCTTGGATTAACTATTGCAGTTCTCACAGATCGGATGAAGCGGCCTGGGTTAGTTAAATCTCTGATCTTTATGCCAATGGCAATCTCCTTTGTTGGAGCCGGAATTATCTGGAAATTTGTCTATCAATTCCAGCCAAATGATCGAGTTGCCGAAATTGGTCTACTAAGCCAGATAGCTGAATGGCTAGGTTTTGTTCCAACAAATTGGATTTTAACCGCTCCCTTAAACACCTTCTTACTCATAGTTGTTTTCGTCTGGATTCAAACAGGTTTTGCCATGGTGATTCTCTCTGCAGCTATCAAAGCAATTCCTGAGGAGATTTTGGAAGCATCGATGCTTGATGGAGCAAGTGGCTGGAAGAGATTTGGAAGAGTGACTGTTCCTATGATTCGAGGAACAATCATCGTGGTTTTAAGCACAATTACTATTGGCGCGCTTAAGGTATTCGACATCATTAGAACTATGACTGGTGGAAACTTTAAAACCAGCGTAATTGCCAACGAGATGTATAACCAATCATTTAGAGCGCTGAATTACGGAACTGGAAGCGCTCTGGCAATCATTTTGTTCCTAGGAGTTATTCCATTAGTTGCCTATAACGTGATGCATCTGCGACGTGAGAGATCGGAGCGGTGATGGCAAAGGCGATAAAGAAAGGCAAAGTCGAAGCGGTAAAGAGCCACCTAAGCTCTCCCTGGGCAAGCTTTGTTGCAATTTTGATAGCAGTACTCTGGACGATTCCTACCTTTGGTCTCTTTGTTACTTCCTTAAGGCCACAGACTGGAATCAACTCATCTGGATGGTGGACAGTACTAACCAAGCCTGAATTTACTCTTGAGAATTACAGCAGAGTCTTGTTTGAAGGTCGCGGCGCCACTCCTCCATTAAGTCAGTACTTTGTAAATACCTTTGCCATCGTTATTCCATCGACAATTATTCCAATAACAATTGCAATCTTTGCAGCATATGCCATTGCATGGTTTGACTTTAAGGGAAGAAACTTTATTTTCTTTGGAATTTTTGCGCTCCAAGTAATTCCACTTCAGATGTCACTGATTCCTTTACTGCAGCTCTTTTCAGGCGGACTTCATATTGGCAGCGTTACTGTGATTCCAAGTTTTGGTATCACTGGAACCTTTATTCCAATTTGGTTAGCTCATACTATGTTTGGACTTCCGCTTGCGATATTTCTGCTACATAACTTTATTGCGCAATTACCAAGAGAGTTGATGGAGGCTGCAAGGGTTGATGGCGCAGATTACTTCAAGCTCTTTAGACAAATAGTCTTGCCGCTTAGCATTCCGGCAATTGCATCCTTTGCGATCTTCCAATTCCTATGGGTTTGGAACGATTTACTTGTTGCTCTCACCTTTGGTGGTGGAAAGCGAGATATTGCACCTCTCATGGTCAGACTTGCCGAGATGACTGGAACTAGAGGGGGAGATTGGGAGTTATTAACTGCCGGCGCTTTCGTTTCTATATTGGTGCCGGTGGCTGTTTTCTTTGCGCTACAGAGATATTTTGTGCGCGGTTTGCTAGCTGGATCAGTTAAGGGTTAGCACCTTTCATTTAATTTGATAGCAGTGGCATACTGCCACCTATGGCCGAAGTTGTTAGAGCCCCTGGGTTAAATGAGCTAAGAGGCCGAAAGAGCGCTAAGTGGCGATTTTTCCCCAGCGATGTTCTTCCCCTTCCAGTTGCTGAAATGGATTTCCCGATAGCCGAGCCAATTAAGCAAGCACTTCGCGACATGGTTGATCGCTCTGATACTGGTTACTTAGGTCCCATGCCAGAGCTGTTTGAAGCATTTTCTAAATTTGCAGATACTCGATGGGGATGGAAAGTTGATCCTGCTCACATTCGCACCGCAACCGATGCTGGCGTAGCAGCAGTTGAAGTCATTCGCACCCTTCTAAAGCCTGGCGAGAAACTAATGGTTAATTCTCCAGTTTATGAAAATTTCTGGACCTGGCCTAAAGAGGTTGGTGCAACTTTAGTTGATGTCCCACTAAAACAAGAGGAAGAGAATTACGATCTTGATTTAGATGGTATTGAAAGAGAATATAAAGCTGGAGTCAAAGTTCACCTGCTCTGCCATCCCCATAATCCTGTTGGAGTTATCTTTGATAAAGAGGTTTTGACCTCACTTGCCTCCTTAGCTAAAAAATACGGCGTAGTAATAATTAGCGATGAAATTCATGCACCTCTTGTCTATAAAGGGCGCAAGTTTCATCCCTTCATGGCCATTAGCGATGATGCCCGCGAAGTATGCGTAGCTATCTCTGGCTCTGGAAAAGCATTTAATCTAGCTGGACTCAAATGCGCTTTAATCATCACAGGCACAGAGGAGCTAAAGCAGAGAATAAATGCAATGCCTGAATCTGTTAGCTATCGAGCCTCTATTTTTGGGGCAGTTGCAGCAACGGCTGGCTTTAGTCAATCAATTGATTGGCTAGATGGAGTTATTGCAACACTTGAAGAGAATAAAGTATTAATAAGAAATTTAATTGATAGCAAGATTCCATCTATTGCCTATCGAGAACCTGATTTTAGTTACCTAGCCTGGCTTGATCTCTCAGCTCTTAACTTAGGAGATGACCCAGCAAAGCATCTTTTAGAGAGAGGAAAAGTAGCCTTTAAGGGCGGCTATATGTATGGGCCAAACCATAAGCAATATATTCGCTTTAACTTTGGAACTAGCCCTGAGATTATTACTGAAGCATTTGATCGCATCCTAAAATCTCTATGAAGAGCTATGACGCGATAGTAATTGGTAGCGGACATAATGGGCTAGTTGCCGCTTGCTATCTAGCTAAAGCTGGAAAGAGTGTTTTAGTTCTAGAAAAGAGCGCCTCACTTGGGGGAGCAACAACTAGTGTGAAAGCTTTTAAGGGAGTTGATGCCAAACTCTCTAGATATTCGTATCTAGTATCACTGCTACCAGATCAAATCATTAAAGACTTATCACTTAACTTTGAAACTATTGGCCGTAAAGTGTCTTCATATACTCCTTACTTCGATGGCGAGAGTGATAGAGGGCTATTGATCAATTCAGATTTTGATCAAGAAAGTAGGGATTCACTATCTGAGTTAACAGAAAGTGATGATGAAGCTATAGCTTGGGAGAGCTTCTATCAATCTATTAAAGAGTTTGCTGAAGTTGTTGCTCCAACCATGTTAGAACCAGTGCCAACAGAGTCAGAGATAAAGGAGCTAGTAGACCCACTTACCTGGATAGAGCTAGTTGAAAACACCTTAGCTCAGAGCTTAAATGACAATTTCTTTGATGATTTAGTAAAAGGTGTAGTCCTTACCGATGGCCTTATCGGCACATTTACTAGCGCTGATGATCACCTAGCTAATAAGTGCTTTATCTATCACGTTATTGGAAACTCAAGTGGGCAGTGGCGCGTTCCAAAAGGTGGGATGGGAGTTCTAGTTGATCAACTACTAATTATGGCAAAGCAATTAGGCGTTGAGATAGTTGCCAGCCAAGAGGTTACTTCAATTACTAAAGGCGAGAGTAATCTTTTAATTCAGACTCAAGATGGAAAGAGCTATGAAGCAAAAGTCGCGCTAGCAAATTGTGCGCCCAGAGTCTTAGAGAGAATCACTGACTTTAAGGCGCCACCACTTCGAGATGGTTCGCAGGTGAAGATAAATATGGTTTTAAGAGAGCTTCCTAAGCTAAAAAGTGGGGCTGATCCTAAAGTGGCCTTTGCTGGAACATTTCATGTAAACGAGAGCTACTTTGAGCTAGAGCAGGCTTTTGCTCAAGCAAGCCTTGGTCAGATTCCCGATGTGATTCCTTCCGAGCTCTACTGCCATACCCTCACCGATCCAACTATTCTTCATCCAGATTTGATAGCTGCTGGATATCAGAGCCTTACTCTCTTTGCCCTCCATCTTCCAGCTTCACTCTTTGATAAAGATCATGACCGGATTAAGGCTCAAGTGAGCAAGAGAATTTTGGATGGTTTTAGCCAGTTTTTAGAGAGGCCTATTGAAAGTTATTTAGCTAAAGATAGTGACGGCCATCTCTGTATTGAGGTTAAGACCCCGCAAGAATTAGAGAAAGAGCTGGGACTACCTAGAGGAAATATCTTCCATAGCGATCTTCAATTTCCCTGGAAGCAAGATGGGGATGGTAGAAAGTGGGGAGTTGAAACTAGTTCGGAGCGAATTTTCCTAGCAGGCGCTGGCGCGCTTCGTGGCGGCGGGGTTAGTGGAATTGCCGGACATAACGCTGCTATGGCTGCGTTGGAAACTTTGGCAAGGCTGACATAGAATTAGGTCATGATTAAAGCAATTAGCAGAATTTCAGCACTTGTTGCTCTAATTCTTGTTGCTATAAAAGGGGCTCTCTCATTCTTATCTTGGGTTGAAAAACAAGAAGATGTTGAAGCGGTCTGGTCTGAAGACGAGGATTTAGAAGAAGCTTTCTAGTGAGTGATACTTATATTCCTGGAACCTGTAATCTAGGTAAAGCTGAAGTACGTAGCCGCCAGGTTGTTGCGCTAGTTGGTTTTGTAATTTCACTGATTCTAGCGATTGGCTTAATTGCTAGCTCTGCCCCTCAAGCCTCAGGGCTAACTCTCTTTGCCCCGCTTATTATCTTCTCAGTCGGCTTTATTCAATCAAGGAAAAAATTCTGCCTCGCCTATGGACTTGCTGGAACTTTTAACCTGGGAAAGCTTGGTCAGATATCAAAGGTGGCGAATCCAGAAGATAAAGCCGCAGATCGCAAAACCGCTCTTTTAATCATGGCTCAAGCAACAGCGCTAGCGCTAGTGATAACAGGGGCCATTACACTCCTACTTCTGTAATAAATTCAGGCTTAACTCTCAGTTAATTCCTGAGGATAACTCTTGCCTACGCCTTAAAAATAGGAGTACTTTGGCATAGTTACAAGCAAGATAATGCTCTAAAGAAATTAAGGAGAGCGATGAAGATAATAATTCATCACCATGGAGAATCGTTAGCGATAGATTTTCAAAAGATTGCAGTTGAACGTTTAGAGAGGCTAAGTAGATTTAGTATTCCAATTGAGAGAATTGATGTAGATGTAAAACATGAGGCAAATCCCAGATTTGGAAAGAGCTCTCATAGAGTAGTTCTCACCTCCCATGGAAGTGGGCCACTTCTTAGAGCAGAGGGCTCAGGCTTTAATGACTTAGCAGCATTTGATGAAGCGGCTGAAGCTGTTGAACTTCAACTGCGTAAGCGCCATGAGCGGAGTAAAGATATAGATCGCACTAGCCTTCGAAAGCTTCGAGGCTCAAAGGATTAGCAATATTGCTCATAGCAAGTAAGTGCTCCCTTAGACTTATCTTCTAACTTTTCCTCTAGGAAGGCAGAGCGCGTGATTGAAAATCTTGATAAGGCGCTCTCTCTCGCGCAAGAGGTATTAGCTAGCCCAGAGTCAATTAGGCGCATCTGCATTTCAGGAAGAGCTAAGGGAAAACAACCAGAACAAGTGCGTATAGATATTCGCCCAGTTGTTCTTAAAGCAGGCCTTCATTGGCAGGTAGTTAGCCATGATGGAAAGCGTGACACTACAAAAAATCTTGCCTTAAACGAGCTCTCTTTAGCCAAATTATTTGAACTAGGTTATGCAAACATTTTGATAGAGAGCACTAGCCAAGAGATAAGTCTTCGATTAACAAAGTCAGGCGAAGCTCAACTTTCAACAAAGAGAGTCGAGTTAGATGCAGCTGAGCTATCTCACGATAGGTCTAAAGAGCGGCTATTGAGCGCAGATGATGAAATATTTATAGAGCTCGGTATCTCTGACCATAACGGAAAGTTAAAGCCCAGCAGGAGCGATAAGTTCATTCAGGTTCAAGAATTTCTTAAAATCTTAAGCCATAGCCTTGATGAAAAGAGAGATAAGAGCCAAGAGCTTAAAGTAATCGATCTTGGCTGTGGCCATGCATATCTAACCCTTGCAGCACATAAGTACTTAATTAATCAGGGATATAAAGTGAAAACCTTAGGTATTGATGAGAGGCAAGAAAGCAGAGAGCGAAATATAGCTCTTGTTGATAAGTTAAAAATGAGTAAAGAAATTACATTTCAAGCAACGAAAATAGCAAACTTAGAGTTAGCCAGAGCTGATATTGCAATTGCTCTTCATGCCTGTGATACGGCAAGTGATGATGCAATCTCTTGGGCGGTAAAAAGCGGGGTAGAAATGATCTTGGTTGCCCCTTGCTGCCATCATGATATTCAAAGACAGATGAAGCACTCTCCAGCTCCATGGAATATCGCCACTAAACATGGAATTATCAATCAGAGAGTTGGAGATATTCTTACCGATTCAATAAGGGCTGCGGTGCTAAAGATTTTGGGATTTCGCACCGATATCATCGAATTTGTTGCAGGGGAGCACACACCTAGAAATCTGATGATTCGCGCCTTTAAAACTGGAGCGCCAGCGCAGCGGGGTGATATTGCAGAGTTAGAGCAGATAATTGCGCAGTGGAAGATTGAGCCTGCCTTAATGGTTCGCCTTAAAGATGAGCTCTCAGTTAGGCTTGGCTAATGTCGGCAAAGCAATCTGGTGGAAAAGTTTTAGCATCACTTCCTACTGGCCAGAAGGTTGGAATTGCATTCTCTGGTGGCCTTGATACCTCTGTTGCAGTTGCATGGATGAGACAAAAAGGGGCGCTGCCCTGTGCCTACACCGCAGATCTTGGTCAATACGATGAGAGCAATATTGAAAGTATCGCCTCAAGAGCTAAAGAGTATGGCGCAGAGATTGCTCGCCTTGTTGATTGCAAGAACTCTTTAGTTGAAGAGGGCCTTGCTGCTTTAGCATCTGGCGCTTTCCATATTAGAAGTGCTGGAAAAATTTACTTCAACACCACTCCACTTGGAAGAGCTGTTACTGGAACACTTCTAGTTAGAGCGATGCTTGAAGATAATGTTTTAATTTGGGGAGATGGCTCAACATATAAAGGTAATGACATAGAGCGTTTCTATCGCTATGGCCTGCTGGCAAATCCTGAGCTAAAGATTTATAAGCCCTGGCTTGATAGCGAATTTGTCGCAGAGCTTGGTGGTAGAAAAGAGATGTCAGATTGGCTTAAGAGCCATAACTTGCCTTATCGAGATAGCGCTGAGAAGGCTTACTCAACAGATGCCAATATCCTGGGAGCTACTCATGAGGCAAAGAAGCTAGAGGAGCTAAGCACTTCAATTGAGATAGTTGAACCAATTATGGGAGTCAAGTTCTGGGATCCCGCAGTAGCAATCGCGCAAGAAGATGTGAAAATAACCTTTAAGTCGGGAAGACCAGTTGCAATAAATAATAAAGATTTTAGTGATTCAGTTGAGTTGATGAAGCAGGCTAATTTAATTGGTGGCCGCCATGGCCTTGGAATGTCAGATCAAATTGAGAATCGAATTATTGAAGCAAAGAGCCGAGGCATCTACGAAGCACCTGGAATGGCGCTGCTATTTATTGCCTATGAACGCCTGCTAAGCGCAGTTCATAATGAAGAGACTCTGGCTAATTACTATCAATCAGGAAGAAAGCTAGGTCGCCTCCTTTATGAAGGAAGATGGCTAGATCCACAATCGCTAATGCTTAGAGAATCACTAACTCGCTGGGTGGCATCGGCTGCAACTGGTGAAGTGGTCTTGAGGTTAAGGCGAGGCGATGATTATTCAATTATTGATACAAAAGGTGAGAACTTTAGTTATCACCCAGAGAAACTCTCAATGGAGCGGACTGAGTCAGCAGCTTTTGGACCAGAGGATCGAATTGGGCAGTTAACGATGCGTAATCTAGATATTGCAGATACTAGGCAGAAGCTTGAAATGTATCGAGATCAGGGCCAGATTGGTAAGGGAAACTTTGATTTAGTAGAGATTGAAAATCAGGGAAAAAACGAGAAGAAGGGTAAATAAATGACAACGAGTGCGATATCAACGATTCTCGATAACTTTTTAGAGGAGGGAATCAAGCTATCGCCAATTGGAGCAACCATGCTTGGTGTTCCTGGTCTTGATGATCAACTAGATGACCTTTCAATGGAAGGCAATGAGAAGCGAGCAGAGCTAACTCGAAAGACTCTTGCTGCAATTAAGAATGAAACTCCAATTAATGAGTTTGATCGAATCGCCAAAGATGTGGCAGTAGAGCGGCTAACCTCCGAGTTAAACCTCAATGACACCTTTGAAGCGCGCATTCTCTTTAATCTAATCTCATCTCCCGTCACAAGCATTCGTCAGGTCTTTGAGATGATGAAGGCAGATCAAGCAGAAACGGTTTCAAATGTAACAAAGCGTCTTGCTGGAATTGAAGCAGCTTTTGCTGGGTGGAAATCATCTTTGGAGTTTGCAGCAGAGAAAGGGAAATTCAATTCTCGTAGACAAGTTCTTGCAACCGCTGGTCA
>Ga0222714_10003208_pt1 | contig 16830 bp, 19 predicted proteins | sample C33_3DmetaG_FD_165048 | JGI IMG/M metagenome (GOLD analysis project Ga0222714, IMG submission 165048) | Estuarine water microbial communities from San Francisco Bay, California, United States - C33_3D | ecosystem: Environmental > Aquatic > Marine > Unclassified | place: USA: California...
GTGAAAAAGCAGAAAGTAATAATTAAAAAAAAAAGTTTATTTGACCACATAAATCAAATAACTTCAGTTCAACATAAAACTTATTGGAGTAAGTTATCAGAAGATGACAAAAAAACTTTCAGTAATTTTATGGTGAATAGATTTTTATCAATGAATCCAAATTGGTTAGAGTTAGTCAATGAGATTCAACGATACAATATAAAACCAGAAATACTATACAAACTATACATAGACATTTTACCAAAGAAAAAAGTTTGGTTAAAATATGTCAAAGGAAAAAAACAAATGGTTGAATATCCCAGATGGGCGTTAGAAATAGTTTCTAACCACTACCAAGTTAATTTCAGAACAGCCAAAGAACATATCGAAATGTTTCTTTTGACTGAGGGTGGTATGTATGAATTAGCAGAACTATTCAGAAAATACGGAACAGACCCAAAAGAAATAAAAAAACTTGGTTTACCGATAAAATAATACTTGACATTTACATAAAAAATCATTACATTAGGAGAGATAATGGAAAAGACTATTAAAGAGAGTTCTACATTTAAAACCACAGAAAATGGTGATGTTATTTCATATATGGAAGAAACATATCCAGAAATGACTTCTGAGTTCAAAACAATACAACGAGAACAATACGAATTATTTTGTAGAAAACAATACGACTATGGCCCACAAAATATTGCCGTAGGAACAATTTTAAAAACCAAAGAAGATATTAAGTTATCATTGTTAGGATTATGGTTTCGTATCAATGATAAAGTAGAAAGAATCAAAACTTTACTAATGAGAGGTGGAGATTCTGCAGTTGAGGGAGAACCCGTAACTGATAGTTTTTCAGATGTATCAAATTATGGAGTAATGGCACAAGTAGTAGCGAGGGGTAAATGGGCAAAATAAGTTATAGTCAGTTTTCAAGGTGGGTGGAATGTCCATATGCTTGGAAGTTGGATTATGTAGACAAACAGAGAACTTTCAAAGGTAATATTTATACTATCTTTGGTTCTGCGATGCACGAGTGTCTTCAGTTATATTTAAGAGTAATGTATGCTGAAAGTATCAAAAGTGCTAACGAACTTCCATTAGATGATTTATTAATGGATGAGATGAAGAAAAATTATCTTGAAACAAAAGAAAACTTTGATGAAGATGAAAAGTTAAGTAGTGCAGAAGAATTAAAAGAATTTTATTTTCAAGGTGTTCAAATTCTAGATTACTTCAAAAAGAAAAGAGCATCATATTTCAGTAAGAAAGGTTATAGTTTGGCTGGTATTGAAAGACCACTTAATTATAAACTACCTAAAAACCTAAACTTTGTAGGGTTCATTGATGTTATCATTAGAGATGAAATACGAGATAGACTTAAAATTATTGACATCAAAACTTCCACAATGGGTTGGAACAAATATATGAAGGCTGACAAGAATAAATCTAATCAGTTATTATTATACAAACAATTTTATTCAAAACAATTTAACTTTCCAATTGACAAAATAGATGTTGAGTTCTTTATTGTTAAACGAAAACTATATGAGAATGTAGATTTTCCACAAAGAAGAATCCAAACCTTTATCCCGGCTAGTGGAACACCAAGTATCAACAAAGTAAATACTGCGTTGAAAGAATTCATTGATGTATGTTTTGATGATGAGGGTAATCCATTAGATAATGGTTACGAAAAATGTCCACCCGCTAAAAAGTGTAGAGCTTGTAAGGATTTATAATGGTATCAGGATACGATTTAAGAATAAACTTATCTTACTTTATAGGTAAGTCATATGAGAAAGAAATAATGAATAAAATTAATGATATTTCAGAAAAATATCCAGGATTTGATGTTAGGTTATTTTATTCAGAAGATGATAACTTAACTTCAATGTTAAAAGATTTTGCTAAAAAATATGACGGAAAAGTTAATTTTAGTATTAGGATAGCCGGAACTGATTATCAACAAATAAATGATGTATGTTGGTATCAAATACTTTCAGAAAAGGATTATAATAAATTCAGAGAAGAATTACCTTGTTCTGGTCGTTGGATTTACAATCTTAATAGTATTAGTAAAGACAATCTATTAGAGGGTATTAAAAACTTTGAAGTTTTATTGAGGTATATTACTGAACCAAAGATAGTTAAGAAACAGAAAAGAAATGACTAGTGATAACATAAAAGTAGCAATACTTGGTTCAGATACTTATGAAAACATTAAAAAAATTAAAAACCACATTTACTTGTGGAAGGAAGACTTTGGAGAGAAGTTAGTAGTAATTAGTGGTGGCGGTAAATTTGGTGCTGAAAAGTATGTAAAAGAAATTTGTTTGGAATTTGATATTCAATATCAAGAGATACCACCATTTCATTATAAGTGGAATCAATATTGTTTATTAGGTGAACATAAATATAATAAAAACTATAATATAAAGCATTATTTTGTTCAAAACAAATTGATAGTTGATAGTGCGGACTTAATTGTATTTTTTGAAAGTGGTGATAAAAATACTAAATTAAAAGACCTAAAAAGATACACAGAAAAGCAAAAAAAATCACTTTTTATTAAAACTTGATGATATTTATTGTATATGGATATTACAAAACTAACGAGTGTAAAAATTTTAAATGAACTTTATGAAAAGTTTAAAAAAGAAAATTCAGATATAACACTTCAGAAACTAGTAAATAGGAGTATGGACTTATATCTAAAAGATGAAAATTATAAAAAATTAATTACTGAACACGAAGAACTAATAGAAAGTGGAAGTAGTTTATAGGAGTTAGAATGGTTCAAAACAAATTGTTACAAGCAAGTATTGACAAATATAAAGCAGAAATATCAGAAGCACTAGCTATACTTGAAGTGTATTTTCAAAAACCAGTTGCTATTGGGGAACACCCAGATTTATTGACTGAAATAGATAAATATATTGAAAAGTTAGAAGCCGCTACCGGTAAGTTAGAAACACTTCAAAGATATTTTGATGAACACGCTGATGTTGATACGAATAAAAAGTTATTAAAAGGATAGATAATGAAAAAAAAGAAAATCTTGTTATTTTCTGATGACTTACGAATGTCATCAGGAGTTGGAACAATGTCCCGTGAAATAGTATTGGGAACAGCTCATCATTTTGATTGGGTTCAAGTTGGTGGTGCTATCAAGCATCCAGAAGAAGGTCAAATGTTTGATTTAAGTAAAGATGTCAATAAAGAATTAGGTATTGATAATGCAAATGTTAAGGTATTTCCGGTTAATGGATATGGTAATCCTGATTTGTTAAGACAAATGATTAATATGGAACAACCAGATGCTATTATGATTTACACAGACCCAAGATTTTGGATTTGGTTATTTCATATGGAGCACGAGATAAGACAAAACATACCTATATTCTATTATAATATTTGGGACGATTGGCCAGCACCAAAATATAATGAAAATTATTATGAAAGTTGTGATTTGATTATGAACATTTCAAAACAAACTTGTGCTATAGTTGATGAAGTAGCTGATAGAAAACCAAGAACCGATTGGGATTCTACTTATGTTCCACACGGAATCAACACCACACAATTTTATCCTATTCCACCATTACACCAAGAATATGATGAAATGGTTGAATTAAAAAAGAGAATATTTAATATTCAAAATCCAGACGATATTGAGTTTGTATTGTTTTATAATAACAGAAACATTAGAAGAAAAATGACATCTGATGCTTTATTAGCCTTTCAAGAGTTTAGAAATAGAATACCAAAAGAAAAACGAGATAAAGTAGCATTTCTTCTACACACACAACCAAGAGACGAAAACGGAACTGACTTACCAAGATTGGTTAAACATTTAATGCCAGAGTGTAACATCACATTTAGTCAGAATAAATTAAGTTCCAAAGAATTAAATCATTTATATAATATTGCAGATGTAACTATCAATATTGCGTCTAATGAGGGATTTGGTTTAGGAACAGCAGAATCATTGGTATCCGGAACACCAATCATTGTTAATGTTACGGGTGGTTTACAAGACCATTGTGGATTTGCAATAGATGGAAAATATTTAACATCAGAAGATTACATCAATGGAATTAAATCTCTACACGATTGGAGAAAGTGGGAACAAAATGAAGACTTAACTCACGGAGAGTGGGTAAAACCAGTATGGCCAAGAACAAGAGCTTTACAAGGTTCAGTTCCAACACCTTACATTTTTGATGATAGGGCCGATTGGATTGATGTAGCAGATAACATTGAAGATTGGTTCAATACACCACACGAAGAACGAGAAAAAGTTGGTGAACTAGGAAGACAATATGCACACCTAGAAGAAGTTGGATTTACTGCAGAAAATATGTGTGGTAGATTTATAAAAGATATGGATACAGCATTTAAGAATTGGAAACCAAGAAAGAGATATGAGGTGAAAAAAATATGAGTAAACCATTAGTATTATTTACAGCACCGGTTGGAACACGAAGTGGGTATGGAGCTCATTCGCGAGATATAGTTAGGTCATTGATTGCAATGGATAGGTTTGATATTAAAATATTTCCTGTTCGTTGGGGTTCAACACCACAAAACGCACTAAATGAAAAAGACCCTAATGATATCGAAATTATAAAACGATTATTAGTTAATCCAAATATGGAAAGACAACCTGATATTCACATTCATTGTGTAGTTCCAAATGAATTTATGAATGTTGGTAAATATAATATTGGTATTACTGCTGGTATTGAAACAACAGCGTGTCCACAAGATTGGATTGAAGGTTTAAATCGTATGGACTTGAACATTGTTCCTTCTAACTTCTCAAAAGAAGCTTTAGAAAAAACTATCTATGATAGAATAGATAATAATACAAAACAAATATTAGGTAGTATTAAATCTGAAAAACCTATGGAAGTTTTGTTTGAGGGAGCCGACACCAACATTTACAAAAAACCAAAACAGATTAGTAAATCACTAAAAAAAGAATTTCAACAAATAGATGAATCATTTTTATTCTTATATGTTGGACATTGGTTAAGTGGTAGTATTGGTAATGATAGAAAAGACACCGGTATGTTGGTTAAGGTATTTTTAGAAACATTTAAAAATCATAAGAAAAAACCAGCACTATTAATGAAAACTAATTCAGCAGACTTTTCAGTATTGGACAGAGAAGAGATGAGAAAAAGAATTCGTGATATTAAAAATAGTGTTAAAGGAGATGAGTTACCTAATATTTATTTATTACACGGGGATTTAACTGACGAAGAAATGAATGATTTGTATCATCACCCAAGAGTTAAAGCTCACATTTCTCTAACTCACGGAGAAGGATTTGGTAGACCATTATTAGAAGCAAGTTTAAGTGAAAAACCAGTTATCGCTTCAGATTGGAGCGGACATAAAGACTTTTTACCTAATGACAAAGCTCTAATGTTACCAGGTAATTTGACAAAAGTTCCACCCGAAGCTTTTCCAGAAAATATTTATGTAGAGGGTTCTCAATGGTTTTCAGTAAATTATCCAGTAGCATCAAATACAATGAAAGATGTGTATGATAATTACAAAAAATACAAACCACTAGGAAAAAAACTATCGTTTGAAAATAAAAATAAATTTAGTTTGAATGCGATGACAAAAGAGTTTGAAAAAATCCTTGATAAATATTTACCAGAATTTGAACAACAAGTTAGTTTAAAATTACCAAAGTTACAACCAAAAACAACAAGTAATATCAAACTACCAAAACTAAAGAAGAAATAATATGAGTAAAATAGAATCAGAAATAAAAAAAATCAGAGAAGATTTAAAATCAATAAAAGATGATTTGAAAACTTACATTAATCAAAATAAATTAACTGACGAAACATCAAAAGAATATGTTGAAGCTTTGATTAATAGTGTAAGAGGAAAAGCAATTGACAATCCACTATCTATTGAAATGTGGAAAGGTAATCATTATAAACCAGAAAAAGAAGAACTTTCTAAAGAGTATTTAGAACATTGGACTTGTGATATTTGTGGAGAACATACTCACGAAGTTGAATATGATTATCTCGGTAATGGAACAAATCATTTGGGGTGTGAATTAAAAGAAGAAATAAATATTAATCACGAGATAGCCGCTATGGAAGCTGGTGTTGATGTTAAAAGGGAGAAAAACTAATGGAAAGAGTAATAGATTGTCCTTGTTGTAAAGATTCGGATAGTTGTTTTGAAGAAGTCCAAGAACAATTCAGTTCTTTTATATGTTTTAAATGTGGATTTATGAGTGATAGTCGTTTCGAAAACGATAGTTTACAGACGATTGAAAATGAAAAATCTACACCAAAATTAGTAACAGATTTAAAATTTCACGATAAAGAAAGAGATATTATATGGTATCCTTCAGTTATCAATATGGGAGCATTAGGTATGATATTTCCAGAAGGTAATCCAAAAAATTGGAGATGGAGATACGCAAAAGTTGTTGAAATACCTGAAAATGAAAGAGAACAATACGACGGGTATTCATCAAGACTTGATGTTGATAACGCAAAAACATTTGATAAAGATGACTTTTTATCAGCGTGTAAAGAAATGGGAATAACAAAAGACTTAAAAGGAGATAAATAATGTCAAAAGATATATTCTATAATACAGATGCAAGAACATCACTTAAAAATGGTGTTGACAAATTAGCTAACGCAGTAAGAGTAACATTAGGGCCTAAGGGTAGAAATGTTGTGATTGAAAAACAATTTGGTTCACCAAATGTAACCAAAGATGGTGTTTCAGTTGCAAAAGAAATACAACTTGAGGATAAATTAGAAAATATAGGTGCTCAAATGGTTAAAGAAGTAGCATCTAAAACTTCTGATATAGCGGGTGACGGAACAACAACAGCTACAGTTTTAGCTCAATCAATTATTTCAGAAGGATTGAAAAATGTAACCGCTGGTGCAAATCCAATGGAAATTAAAAAAGGTATTGATTTAGCAAAAGATAGAGTTGTTAAATTTATTTCAGAAAATTCAAAAGATATTCCAGATTCTAATCAGATTGCTCAAGTAGCAACTATTTCAGCAAATGATGATGAAGAAATTGGAACAAAGATTGCAGAAGCAATGGATAAGGTTGGTAAAGACGGAGTAATTACCGTAGAAGAATCTAAAACAGCAGAAACTTATTTAGAATTTGTTGAGGGTTTACAATTTGATAGAGGTTATTTATCACCTTACTTTGTATCTAATTCAGATACTATGGAAGCAGAATTAGAAGACCCGTATATCTTGGTTCACGATAAAAAGATTACAAATATGAAAGATATTTTACCTTTACTTGAAAAAGTAATGCAATCCGGAAGGTCTATTCTTATTATAGCAGAAGACATTGAAGGTGAAGCTTTAGCAACATTAGTTGTTAATAAGTTAAGAGGAACTTTCAATGTGGTAGCTGTTAAAGCACCTGGTTTCGGGGATAGAAGGGGAGCAATGTTAGAGGATATAGCAACACTAACAGGAGCAACCGTAATCTCTGAAGAAAAAGGATTTAAATTAGAATCAACTACTTTAGATGAATTAGGAACTTGTAAAAAGGTTGTTACTGATAAAGACAACACGACTATTGTTGATGGTGGTGGTGATAAAGAAACTATTTCAAACAGAGTTAATGAAATAAGAGTTCATATTGAAAAAAGTAAATCAGACTACGATAAAGAAAAACTACAAGAACGACTAGCAAAATTAAGTGGTGGTGTAGCAGTATTAAATGTTGGAGCCGCTACCGAAGTTGAAATGAAAGAAAAGAAAGATAGAGTTGATGATGCTTTACACGCAACAAGAGCCGCTGTTGAAGAAGGAATTGTAACAGGTGGTGGAGTTGTATTACTTAGAGCAAGTAAAGACTTAGAAAACATAGAAACAACACCAAGTTTACAAGTCGGTGTTGATATTATGAAAAGAGCATTGGAAGGGCCAATCAGACAAATATGTTCAAACGCTGGTGTGGAATCATCAATCGTTGTTCAGAAAGTTCTTGAGAGTGAAGATGATTTTGGTTATGACGCAAGAAACGAAGAATATGTTAATATGTTTGAGTCGGGTATTATTGACCCAGCTAAAGTTTCCAGAGTAGCCGTTGAAAATGCTTCATCAATATCTGGATTGTTATTAACTACGGAAGTAGCCATTACAGATAAACCAGAAGAAAAATCTGATTCAACACAACCACCTATGAATCCCGGAATGATGATGTAAGATGAGTTTTTTAGCAACACATAGAGCAAATATTAAAGATAGACAAGGTATTCAATATTCAGAAATGAGGCCTGGATACATTGTTGCATTTAGATATGTTGATAAATCAGGAAGACAAGAATTAGAATTAGTGTTGGTGACAAATGTTTACCCGTTAAAAGGTGGAAAAAAAATAAGAAAAATGCACGGACTATTATTAAAAAATATGCCAATACCTATTTTTAACAGACTCATTAATAGATTTTATACCGAATATAAAACTAGAAGTGTTGAATACCTTGTTGACACAAATTACATTGATAAAAGTTTACAAATATTAAATTTTGTGTTTGAAGGTGGTGAAGACGGAGATAAAACTTATTACAGACATCTTAAACGATTTGACAGATATGATTTATACAGAACTTATTCATTAGACAAAATGACTGGAATTAAAAAAGTAACATATGACTTTTCAAAATTTGACATTCAAAGAAAATTAATTGAGTTAGAAATGAAAAAACTACCAAAAGAAGAAGCACCAGAACAACCAGAAGAAGAAATAAAAGAAATTAAAGAAAACATATCTGAAAAACAAACTATCAAGACTGAAAAAACAAAAAAAGACATAAAATTAAAAAAACTAAGAGAAAAACAATTAAAAGCCGCAATGAAAGCTTTAGAAAAAGTTATGGCAAAATTAAAAAAAGAACAAAATATAAAATTTGAACTAAAACTTAGAGAAAGTAATTTAGATACGGGAGTTAAAGGTTAATGAGAATATGTTATAAAATATTAACACACAACGAAACCGATAGTTTAGAAAAACTATTAGACTTTTTATTTGAAAACATTAAAGAACAAGACCACATTATAGTCGTTGATGATTTTTCAGATGCACCAACAAGAAAAATACTTTCAAAATATTCTGAGTCAAAACAATACGATTATTATCAACACGAGTTAGCTGGTGATTTTTCAAAACAACACAATTACGCCAATAGTTTAATTAGAGAAGAATTTGATTATATTTTTTGTATTGACGCAGACGAAATACCAAACAAATGGTTGATTAAAAATATACACGAAATTTTAGAATCAAATGATGTAGATTTAATTTGGTTACCAAGAGTAAATACCGTAGAAGGAATTACAGAAGAACACATACAGAAATGGGGTTGGAGAGTAACGGAACAAGGGTGGATAAACTTCCCAGATTATCAAGGTAGAATTTATCGTAATGATAAATCTATTTATTGGATAAATCCAGTTCACGAAGTCGTTGAGGGAGCAAAAAAAGTTTCACATTTTCCACCACAAGAAGAATTTTGTTTATATCACCCGAAAGATATAAAAAGACAAGAAAGACAAAATAGGTTATATGAAAACATATCAAATAGATAATGATGTAGTCCAAGACTTTGAAGAAATAAAACCAGTAGCCAATGAATTACTAGATATTGTAAATACTGAAGAATGGAGTGTTGGTTATAATAATTTATTACTTTTACAAAAAATAAAAGAAATAAAATCAGGAGTATTTGTTCAATGTGGAGTATTCAAAGGTTGGACATTAGTTCCAGTACTTTTGTATTGTAAAAAATATAATTATGATATTGAGTTTCACGGATTTGATACTTTCGGTGGATTTCCTAGTGATGTAGTTTCTAATTCAAATGACGAACCCGCACAATTTATAGACCTTTTTGAAAATGGAGCTATAGACCAAGAACATTTTGATAAAGCAAAAGAAAGAACAAATAATTTCAAAGGACTAAATCATTTATCAGAGGAATACTTTTCAAATATAGGGAATGTTTTAACATTTGAAAATCACTTTTCAGATTTATTTGTCAAATATCATAAAGGAACATTTTCAGAAACCACAGAAAATTTTAACAAAGAAATAGACATATTACATTTAGATTGTGATTTATACCAAAGTTATTTAGATGTTTTGAGTAACCTTTACAAAAATGTAAAACAAGGTGGTTCAATAATTTTTGACGAATATTATTCGTTAAAATATCCTGGTGCAAGAATAGCCGTAAATGAATTTTTCTTTAATCAACCAGTTGATAGATTTGAAAAATATATCACAGAAGATTCATTTGAAAGGTGGTGTGTTGTAAAATGAAAATATTATTAATGGGAAATGGTTCATCAGTTATGGACAATGAATTTGGTGAAAAAATAGATAATGACTTCGACTTAGTTTACAGAATTAATAGATTCAAAACTAAGAGTTATGAAAAAAATGTTGGGACAAGAGTTGATGCTTGGTTTTTAGCAGATAATGGTGTTCAATGGTTAGAAAATGAAAATGAAAAAATTGAGGGTTCTAGTCGTTGGAACGAGTTCGGTTATGTTTATTTTATTAGTCCAAAATTTAAACACAATATTAATTTACAAACTGATGAGTGTCAACGAGTTTTAAAATTTTGTAATCAATATGAAGATATACAATTACTACCAAGTCAATTAGAAGATGATATTAATTCAGTCGTAAACTTTTCACCAGCATGGCCAACTAGTGGTCTAATAGCTATTCAGTTTTTGACTAATAGTTATGACCAAATTTATATTCACGGATTTGATGGACATAGTAAAGAGTATAAATATATTCATTACTATGATACAAAAGAAACTAGAACATCAAAACACGCGTGGAGAAGTGGTAGAACAGACCATAATTTACAAAAAGAAAAAGATTATTTAGATTATTTAGTTAAACAAAAAAAGGTTATAAGACTTGAAGACGAATGATTTACATATAATATTACATTGTTTACCAAGAGAAATAGATGAACTAGACAGAATAGTTAATCACTTAAAAAGGTCATCACATTTTTTAGAATCAAATGATGAAGTTATTTTAGACTTTACCCTAAACCTATCAGATAAATTAACCGATTGGGAAACAAGTCAATTACCAAAAGAGTTTTTCGCCGATAAATTTGAGATGATGAAACAAAGATGTGATTGGACTTCTAAAAATATTTTTGAAATAAACGATAGTAATAGATGTTTAGGAATAAACGATAAGAGAAGAAATAGTATTAGAGAAAATAATCCTAAAAACTTTATGTATTTAGATACTGATGTTTATTTTTCAATGTTTAATTTATCTTATTTGTTTAGAGCAATGGAACAAATTAATAATAAATATTATATTTTAAATTCACAATTGTTAAGATTGTGGGACGAAAGTTGGAATATAATTTCAAATGAAAGATATATTCCTATGGGTTATGATTCTAAAATTTGGTTGAACTATGACCCGTTCAAATTAGATTCAGAAGTTTTTGAATATTCATCTACAATTGGAATTAAAGAATTAAATGGATTTAAATTTGGTGGTGGTTGGTTTAATGTGTTTAGTTCTAATTTATTAAAATTAATTGATGTTCCAGATTCATTAAGTTCATACGGATTAGATGATACATTTGTAGAAGAAGGTTGTCGTATGATGCAACAAAAAGGATATGATATAAAACAATATACTTTAGATAATATGTTGGTTTGTGAAAACAGAAAGTATAGAGATTTAAATCCTTATGTAAATTACATAGCAGACAAAACAAATTCAGATGAATTTAAACAAAGATACAGAGATAATGCTAACAAATATTATCCAGAAGAACTACGAAAGTTGAGTGAGAGATTATGAAAGAAAGAATGTTAATAACAGGTGGGTGTGGATTTATTGGTTCACACTTTACAGATTTCCAAATGGGTTATGTAGATATGGAAGTGATAGTGGTGGACAAACTTACATACGCTTCTAACATTGATTATTTACCAGGTAATGCTAAACTAATCAAAAAAGATATCAATGATTTAACTTATGATGATATTGGTGAAATACAATATTGTGTAAACTTTGCAGCTGAATCGCATGTAGATAATTCTATTGATGACGGAAGTCCATTTGTCAAAACAAATGTTAATGGAACATTTAACTTACTAGAATTATGTAGACAAATGAAAAACTTTAAGAAGTTTGTTCAGATTTCAACTGACGAAGTTTATGGTGATGTTAAAGAACCTTCAATTGAAACAGATGTTTTAAAACCAAGTTCTTATTATTCCGCCACAAAAGCTGCGGCTGACCAAATTGTGCTTGCGGCCGGTAAAACATACGAATTACCTTATCTAATTACACGCAGTTGTAATAATTATGGTGATAGACAACACGAAGAAAAGTTTCTTCCCAAGCTCTTTAAGTGTTATAAAGAACAAATGGCTTTCCCGTTATACGGAGACGGATTGAATAGACGAGAGTGGATTTGGGTTGGAGATAATATAAGAATTATTGACTTGTTAACTCATAGTTCAAATCATTATGGTATTTACAATGTCGGAACAGGTGACATTTGGTGTAATGTTGATATTGTTGATAAAGTAACTATGTTGACTGAGGGTGGAGTTAACTTTCAACAAGTTGACGATAGACTTGGACACGATAAAGCATATTGGTTGGATTGTTATAAATTAGAACAAGAGTTGGGTTATTATCCAACAATGGATTTAGAAAAATATTTAGAGGATACATTTCAATGAGTTTAATATTAGATTGCACATTAAGAGACGGGGGTTATTATACTAATTGGGAGTTTGATGATGACTTGGTTAAAGAAATGGTCAAGTGTTTAAACTTTTCAGAAGTAGATTACATTGAATTAGGTTATAAATCGCCATTACCCGGTGGTAGATTTAGAAAATGTAATGATAAGTTTATTGAAAACCTTTTAAAAGATGTTGAAGTTTTTGGTAAACAATCTAAACTTGCATTTATGATTGATGCTAAAGATTTCATAGAGGACAACAAAGTAAATAAAAGATTATTACTTGATGTTATTAAACCAAAAGATAAATCACCATTTACACTTTGTAGAATAGCAACTAATTATAAAACATTAGACAAATCATTAGAAATGTTAGAAATAATTTCTGATTTAGGATATTACACAGCATTAAATCTGATGAAAGTAGCCACATTGACTAATCTTGAAGTAGGATTAGCACTTCAAAAGATTGGTAAATCTAGTTCTGATATGATATATGTAGCAGATTCATTGGGTTCATTGCAAGGAGAAAAACTTACAAAATTATTTAAAAAATTTAGAGCGACTTGTGATGACTGGGATAAATGGTTAGGTTTTCATCCACATAATAATTTAGGATTAGCCTTTTCTAATTCATATCAAGCAGAAAAATTTGGGGTGGACATTGTTGACGGAACAATTACCGGTATGGGTAGAGGTGCTGGTAATTTAAGAATAGAACAATATTTAATGTGGAAGAAAAAACCTACAAAAAATTTATTAGACTTAGTTCAAAGAAAATTTGAACCAATGAAACAAAAATCAAAGTGGGGTTGGAGTCCAAGTTATATGTATTCTGGGATTAATGAAATACACCCTTCTTATCCACAAGAATTACAAACCTACCACATTTCAGATTCCGAAATACAAGACAAATTAGAAGAATTATCGTTTAGTGGTGGTAAGGAATTTTACAATCAAGACGAGATAAAACCATTATCAGAAAAGTCAGTAAGTATTGTGATACCAGCAAGATACAAGTCAAGTAGATTTCCTGGAAAACCAATTGTAGATATTGACGGAACACCAATGATTATTAGAGTGGCTGATATAGCATCACAAGTCGTTCCAAAAGAAAACATTTATATTGCAACAGAAGACGAAAGAATAGCAAAAGTAGTTGATGATTATGATTACAAAGTTATTTTGACTTCTGATAATTGTTTAACTGGAACTGATAGAGTTTGTGAAGCATCACAAGAAATAGATAGTGATATTATTGTAAATATTCAAGGTGATGAACCATTGTTAGACCCAGAAGATATACAAAAAGTTATTGATTGTAAATTAGAAAATATGGATAGTGTTGTTAATTGTATGAGTAGATTTGATTCATCAGAAGCAACAAACAGAAATATTCCAAAAGTTGTGTCTAACTTCAACAATAACTTGGTTTATATGTCAAGAAGTGCAATACCTGGAACAAAAGAAGGACACTCAAAATTAGTTCATAAACAAGTTTGTATTTATGCATTTACAAAAGATGAGTTAGATAAGTTTTATCAGTTTGGATTAAAACACGGAAAAACTCAAATAGAGTGGTCAGAAGATATTGAAATTTTAAGGTTTTTAGAATTAGGAATAAATGTAAAAATGTTGGAAACATACGGAACAACACAAGCCGTTGATATTCCAGAAGATGTTGATAAAGTATTGGAGATATTAAATGAACGAAAGTCATAAATATAAATTAATTTATTTTCATATACCAAAATGTGCTGGTGTTAGTGTTAGAAGAGCTATTGGAATCGATAAATCAACACACCCGTTTCCACACAAAAATGTGTCAACTGCATTAGCCATTGATGTTAGGTATACAACCAATGATGATATTTATAATTCTTATCACAAGTTTTCTATTGTAAGAAATCCTTTTGAAAGAATGGTATCTTTATATTCATTTAGAAAAAAGCAAGGGGATTTATATATTCACGCAAATTTATTTGATACCAATTTGGGTCCAGACGGAACAGAGTGGGATTTTAATCGTTGGATAAAAAGTCCTATTATGAAAGGGACAACGGATGAGGGCATTGCAAGAATGTGTAGTGATGCTTATTTCAATTCTTATTGGGCTTATAAATCAAAAGACAGAGGATTTATGGGTAGAAATTATTTAAGAAGTCATTTAGAATATCTTAATCAAGTTGATTTTTTATCCAATCCATTGACAGGTGGTAGATTAATGACAGATACAATACTTCGTCAAGAAAATTTAAATGAGGAGTGGGAAGCAATGTTTAAGAAATTAGGATACACACCACCAAAACTTCCACAAAGAAATACATCAGAACACAAACACTATTCACATTACTATGATGACGAGTCAATTTGGTTAGTTTCTAAAATGTTTAACAAAGATTTAAACTTTTTTGGATATGAATTTGAGGATAAAAGATGATAGAAAGTATTACAAGAAGCGTAAAACAAGATTTACAGAAATACGAAAGTGTTCCAGAAAGAATAGAAAGTTTAAAAGATAGATATCACGGGGAAACTTGTTATATTGTATCAGCAGGGCCTTCTTTAAAGAACTATGAACCCGAATATTTAAAGTCAAAATTAGAAAATAAATTGGTATTTACGATTAAACAATCCTATTTATTATTAAAGGAAATTTGTGATTTTCACATTTTAAATTTCACAAATTTTGAACCATATCAATGGTTAAATGAAACAATAGTAGCGTGGGAAGTGTTTGAACAATATCACCCACAAATGATTTTAGAAAATGGTTTTAATGTAGATGTTATGTTTCCAGTTATAAGAAATCACGGAACAATGGACAATACACAAGCCGCTAGATTGGACTTTGATGATTTTACAATGGACAAAACTTATGATAGAGCGTGGGGGCCTGGTTTAATGTATGAAATGGCTATTCCATTAGCAATGTTTTTAGGTTGTAAAGAAATTATTACGGTCGGTTGGGATATCGGAGATATTTCAAAATTTGATAGTGATAATGAAAACGAAGAACAATGGCAAGACCATTTTTATGAGGGGAAACAAAACATTAAATATGCACCGACACCTATGACAAAGAAAGAAATAGAGTTAGTTACAAATAGTGTTCCATTTATACACAAATGGTTGAAAGAAAAAGGGATAGACTTCAAGATTTGTTCTGATAGAAATCCAGCAGATAAATCAATACCGAGAGTAGAGTTATGAGAGAACAAACAATATGTATATCAGTTCACAATGGAATAAATTATCTTCCATTAGTAGTAAAATCAGTAAGAGAAAACTCTTATGATAAAGATTGTCCATTTGTAATTTATTCAGAAAATTCTGATGACGGAACAAATGAATGGTTAGAAGAAAACAAAGAAAAATATAATTTAGATGTTTATGTAGAAACCGGAAACAAAGTCAGACGAGGTATTGGTGGTGGAATGAACTATTGTGCTGACAAAGTTAAAACAGAATTTATAAACTTTTTACAAGCAGACATTTATGTTTCAAGAGATTGGGATAAACATTTGTTTGAGTGTTATGATGAAATGGTTGGAAATGATAGAGGAATAGTTTTCAGTAATAGAATACAACCAGATATTTTTAACGACAACGAAAGACCAGGTACGGTTTTTGTTCCATTAGATTTATTTGGAGCGTATCACCACGACTTCAATGAAGAATATTTTTTAGATTGGTGTGATGAGTTTTCAGAATTAAATGGAAAGAGAATTATTAGAAAGGCCGAGGGTGTAAGTGGTTTAATTAAAAAAGAAGATTGGGATTACATTGGTGGTAATGATGATAGATTCGCTCCAATGTATTGGGAAGATGCAGATTTATTTATTAGAATGCAAAACGAGGGTTTTAAAATAGCTCTAACTTATAAATCAAACATTTATCATTTTGCATCAAGAACAAGTCGTTTCCCAGATGATGATTTTACAACACGACCAAAACATTTAGAAGAATTTGAAATCAATAGTATGACAGAATTTCAATTAAAGTATGGAAAATTACCAGATATAGATGAGTTTCAGTTTGTTAGACCGATGCCAATT
>Ga0222714_10003210_pt1 | contig 16825 bp, 20 predicted proteins | sample C33_3DmetaG_FD_165048 | JGI IMG/M metagenome (GOLD analysis project Ga0222714, IMG submission 165048) | Estuarine water microbial communities from San Francisco Bay, California, United States - C33_3D | ecosystem: Environmental > Aquatic > Marine > Unclassified | place: USA: California...
AAACGAGCGTGGACTCTATCCGACGACACAGAAGTCAGGGAAGTTGTATTCGAAGACGGACTTCTACGGATCGTACTTGGGAAAATAGTTCCAGAACATCACGCACGTAAGGACTATCTCTAAATAGAATTGAATATCGTCGGCGCAGACGGAGAGGCAACTGGCAAAACCCAGTTGACGCCTCTCTTTTTTGTTGATAGAATATCTGGAGGTATAAGAGTAAAATGACCGTAAAACTATCCCTACTTAAATCTGGTGAAGATGTAATTGCAGATATCCAGGAAATGGTTATTGATGAAAGAGTTGTTGGATATTTCTTTGGTAACCCATGTATTGTAAAAGTTCTTGCAAAGAACTATGATGATTCTGGAAATCAATCAAAAACTCCTTGTCAATTGCAGTTGACTCCATGGATGCCACTTACGAATGATGAAAAAATTCCAGTTTCTCCAGATTGGGTGGTTACAATTGTAGAACCAATGCCACAACTTAAAGAAATGTATGAAAAAGGAGTATTGAAAAATGTCGAAAGTAATCAAGATTCTAGCACTGTCGAACAGTCAGATTCTAATCAGTCAGATTGAAGAAGTTGGTGCTGATATAGGAGAACCTGATTGCAAACTGGTAGATCCATTTGTGGTTAAAAGTGATAAGACACTCGAACCATTTCTTTGTGGATATACAAAACAAGATACATTTATGATGAGTTCGGACAAGATTTTGACACTTGCAGATCCAACTCCAACTCTACTTGAAAAATATGAGGACTTGATTAAAGAATGAGATTTTACACTAATGTTCAGTTGATTGGAAATCAGTTTTTGGTTCGTGGAGTAGATAATGGTAAAAGATTTGAGACAAGAGATGAGTTCTTCCCAACTCTCTTTGTAAAAACTAAAAAAGATTCTAAGTATAGAACATTAAGTGGAGAAGCAGTAGAATCAATCAATCCCGGAACTGTGCGGGATTGTCGTGAGTTCTATAAAAAGTATGATGAGATTGATGGTTTTGAGATTTATGGAAATGATCGTTATATCTATCAGTACATCTCAGAGAAATACCCTGAAGACGAAATCAAGTTTGATATCAGTAAAATCAAACTTGTAACTCTGGATATTGAGGTTGCTTCGGAAGAAGGATTTCCTGATGTAGAATCTTGCTCTGAAGAAATCCTTGCAATTACAATTCAGGATTATACAACTAAAGAGATTACTACTTGGGGTATTAATCCATTTAATAACAAACAAAGTAATGTAACTTATCATCACTGCCCAAGTGAGTATGAGTTATTAAATCACTTCATCAACTATTGGATGGTTGATGTTCCTGATGTTGTGACTGGTTGGAACATTCAGTTGTATGATATTCCTTACATTTGTAAGCGTCTCAATCGTGTTCTTGGGGAGAAACTGATGAAACGTTTCTCTAACTGGGGACTTGTAACTGAAGGTGAAACTTACATCCAAGGACGTAAGCATACAACATTTGATGTTGGTGGATTGACTCAACTTGATTATCTTGATCTTTATAAGAAGTTTACTTATAAAGCACAAGAATCATATCGTCTTGATTATATTGCTGAAGTTGAACTTGGTCAGAAGAAACTTGATCACTCAGAGTTTGATACCTTCAAAGATTTTTATACTCAAGGTTGGCAAAAGTTTATTGAGTACAACATCGTTGACGTGGAACTTGTTGACCGTTTGGAAGACAAGATGAAACTCATTGAACTTGCTTTGACGATGGCATATGACGCTAAAGTAAATTATGCTGATGTCTTCTATCAGGTTCGTATGTGGGACAACATTATCTACAACTACTTGAAGAAAAGAGATATTGTTATTCCACCTAGAAGTAAATCTCAAAAGAATGAAAAGTATGCTGGTGCTTATGTAAAAGAACCAGTTCCTGGTAAGTATGATTGGGTTGTAAACTTTGACCTTAATTCACTGTATCCGCATCTTATTATGCAGTACAACATTTCTCCAGAAACTCTGATTGATGAAAGACATCCAACTGCTACTGTTGATAAAATCTTAAATCAACAAATTAGTTTTGAGATGTATAAGGACTATGCGGTATGTGCTAACGGAGCAATGTTCCGCAAAGATATTAGAGGATTTCTTCCTGAACTGATGGAAAAGATGTATCAGGATCGTGTCATCTTTAAGAAGAAGATGATTGAAGCAAAAAAAGAATATGAGAAAACCAAAAACAAAGAACTTGTAAAGGAGATTGCTCGCTGTAATAATATTCAGATGGCAAAGAAGATTTCTTTGAACTCTGCTTATGGTGCTATTGGTAATCAGTATTTTCGTTATTATAAACTTGAGAATGCGGAGGCAATTACTTTAAGTGGTCAAGTGTCTATCCGATGGATTGAAGGTAAAATGAATTCTTACATGAATAAAGTTCTTAAAACACAGGATGTTGATTATGTTATTGCTTCAGATACTGATTCCATTTATCTTAATATGGGTCCTTTGGTTGAAACTGTATACAAAGGAAGAGAGAAAACTACTGAGGGCATTGTCTCGTTCCTTGATAAGGTCGCTTCGTTGGAACTTGAAAAATATATTGAAAGTTCTTATCAAGAACTGGCGACATATGTAAATGCATACGATCAGAAAATGCAGATGAAGCGAGAGAACATTGCTGATCGTGGTATCTGGACTGCGAAGAAGCGATACATTCTTAATGTGTGGAATAGTGAAGGAGTTGCTTATTCAGAACCTAAACTAAAAATGATGGGTATTGAGGCTGTTAAGTCATCAACACCAGCACCTTGTCGCAAGATGATTAAGGATGCACTAAAGTTGATGATGAGCGGAACTGAAGAAGATGTTATTGACTTTATTGAAAATGCAAGAAAGGAGTTTAAATCACTTCCTCCCGAACAAATCTCATTTCCTCGCTCTGCATCAGATGTTGTAAAGTATCAATCTTCTTCTGATATTTACATCAAAGGAACTCCTATTCATGTTCGCGGAGCACTTTTATATAATCACTATATCAAACAGAATAAACTAACAAATAAATATTCTCTTATACAAAATGGTGAAAAGATTAAGTTTATCTATTTGAAGAAACCAAATAGTATTCATGAGAATATTATTTCTTTTATTCAGGAGTTTCCAAAAGAACTTAACCTTGACAAATACATAGATTATGACTTACAATTTGAGAAAGCATTTCTAGAACCACTCAAGATTATCCTTGATGCTATTGGGTGGAATGTAGAAAAAACTGTAAACCTTGAACTATTTTTTGCTTAATGGACTTGCCGATTAATGATGAAGAACTGAATACTATTATTAATGCAATGACTCTTGGGGGAGACACTGCATTGTTTCAAAAACTTAAATTAGTAAAAGAACTGAGAGAGCAGGGTTTGCCTTATAAAAAGATACTTCGTGAACAATACGGGATGGTGGCTTGATGGATTTTCTTAAAGAAATTGTAAAAGAAGTCGGTGGCGAGTATACACAACTTGCAGCAGACATTGATGAAACTGAAACTTATGTTGACACAGGTTCGTACATTTTTAATGCACTGGTTTCAGGTAGCATATTTGGTGGTGTATCTGGCAATAAGATTACTGCTATTGCTGGAGAATCTAGTACTGGAAAGACTTTCTTCTCACTCGCCGTTGTTAAGAATTTTCTTGATTCCAATCCCGATGGTTATTGTCTCTATTTTGATACTGAAGCCGCTATTAATAAGTCACTTCTAGAATCTCGTGGGATTGATTTGAGTCGTCTGGTTGTGGTAAATGTCGTAACCATTGAAGACTTTCGCGGTAAAGCACTTAAAGCTGTAGACCTATACTTAAAAAAACCTGTAGAAGAACGCAAACCTTGTATGTTTGTGCTAGATTCTCTAGGTATGCTTTCTACAGAGAAAGAAATTACTGATGCGCTAAACGATAAACAAGTTCGTGATATGACTAAATCACAACTTGTTAAAGGTGCATTTCGAATGCTCACACTTAAACTAGGACAGGCAAATGTTCCACTCTTGGTCACAAATCATACATATGATGTCATCGGAGCTTATGTACCAACGAAAGAAATGGGAGGAGGCTCTGGACTCAAATACGCAGCCAGTACGATCATTTATCTCAGCAAAAAGAAAGAAAAGGATGGAACAGAAGTGGTCGGCAATATTATCAAAGCTAAGACTGCTAAATCGCGTTTGAGTAAGGAAAATAAAGATGTGGAGATTCGTCTGTTTTATGATGAACGCGGTCTAGATCGATATTATGGATTACTTGAACTTGGTGAGATTGGCGGTCTCTGGAAGAATGTCGCAGGTCGTTATGAGATTGATGGTAAGAAAATCTATGCAAAACAAATCCTAAAAGAACCTGAAGTTTATTTCACTGAAGAAGTGATGCAACAATTAGATCAAATCTCACGAAAGGAATTTAGTTATGGAGAAAGTTGAGTTTCTAGTTCTTAGAAACCTTTTACATAATGAAAAATATTTAAGAAAAGTAGTACCGTTCATAAAATCAGAATACTTTGAAGACCAAAATCAAAAAATAGTATTTGAAGAAATACTTAAGTTTGTTCAAGAGTATAATGAACCTGCAACAAAAGAAGTTCTTTGCATTGAAGTAGAGAATCGTCAAGATATTAATGACACATCTTTTAGAGAAATCACTCAAATTATTAGTTATCTTGATGATGTTCCAACTGAATTTAATTGGTTGGTTGATACCACTGAAAAGTGGTGTAGAGATCGTGCAATCTATCTTGCTCTCATGGAGTCAATCCATATTGCGGATGGTAAAGATGAAAAGAAAAATCGTGATAGTATTCCCAGTATTCTGTCAGATGCTCTTGGTGTATCTTTTGACACACACATTGGACATGATTATCTGTTAGATTATGAGCAACGTTATGAATCGTATCACAAGAAAGAAGAGAAGATTGAATTTGATCTTGAATACTTTAATAAAATCACAAAAGGTGGTTTACCTAATAAGACTCTCAACATCGCTCTTGCTGGTACGGGTGTCGGAAAAAGTCTCTTTATGTGCCATGTTGCTGCTTCCGTCTTATTGCAAGGCAGGAACGTTCTCTATATCACTCTTGAAATGGCGGAGGAACGAATTGCTGAGCGAATTGATGCGAACCTATTGAACGTTCCCATTCAAGATATTTCCGAACTTCCAAAACAGATGTTTGAGAGTAAGGTTACAAATCTTGCAAAGAAAACTCAAGGACAACTTATTATCAAAGAGTATCCTACTGCTTCTGCTCACTCGGGACACTTTAAAGCACTTTTAAATGAACTTGCTCTAAAGAAATCATTCCGTCCAGACATTATTTTTATTGATTATCTGAACATCTGTGCTTCTTCAAGGTATCGTGGTGGTAGCAATATCAACTCTTATACCTTTGTGAAGTCAATCGCAGAAGAACTTCGTGGTCTTGCTGTGGAGTTTAATGTTCCTATCGTAAGTGCTACTCAAACTACCCGTAGTGGTTATGGTTCTTCTGATGTAGAACTAACTGATACTTCTGAGTCGTTTGGTCTTCCTGCAACTGCTGACTTGATGTTTGCATTGATTTCTACAGAAGATCTTGAAGGTCTTGGCCAAATTCTGGTCAAGCAACTTAAGAACCGATACAATGATCCTACCATTCATAAACGTTTCGTGATTGGTATTGATCGAGCAAAAATGCGTCTTTACGATTGCGAACAATCTGCTCAACAAGATATCCTTGACAATGGAAAGGATGAAGAGTATGATTATGAAGAAAAGAAACCTAAAAAATCATTTGAAGGATTTAAATTTTAATGACTATTGATCTTAATAAGTATGTGGAGTTTGTTGATGCAACCACATCAAACCCCAGCAAACAATATAGTGAGTTTCTCAAGCGTCTTCACAATCTTGAAGTCGAAGGATTTCCTACCGAGCGACTGCTTACTGCTGCTGTAGGAATGTCTGCTGAAGCAGGAGAATTTACTGAGATTGTAAAGAAGATTGTATTCCAAGGTAAACCAGTAAATGAAGAAAATCTATTTCACCTAAAGCGTGAACTTGGTGATATTATGTGGTATGTTTCTCAGGCATGTATTGGACTTGATATTTCTCTTGAAGAAGTAATCCAAATGAACTTTGAGAAACTGAGTGCTCGTTATCCTGAAGGTGCATTTACTATTGAGCGTTCTGAAAATCGTAAGGAGGGAGACCTGTGAATAAAGTAACTATTGAAATGGATGTTCGTGCTGCAGCAGCAGTCCGTCAAGTTCTCTTTGATGCACAGAAAGGATATAGCGTTGATGCTACTTGCCCTGAACGTGTATTTGAAATCCGTGAAGTGATTGCTAACATTGATGATGCAATCAGTCAAGTAGTTGAGTAACTCTTTACATTCTTTTTTTATAAATAACTAAAAAAGAATTTGTAAAAAATGGATCCTAAAGAACTTAGAGGTTTGTGCGAAGCATATACTGCAGTATATGACGAAGATCTTAGAGATGAACTCGAAGAAATGTCAGATGAATTTGCTGGCATTGAAAATCTTTCAGATGAACAAATCGATGTAATTGTAGAAGAAACAATTGATGAGATGCTTGATGAAGGATATGACTTTGATGAAGTCGAAGAGATCTTTGAAGAAGTTCTTTCTGAAGCAGCAAGAGGAATGGATCGCGCTGCAGCAAGACGTGAGTATATGAGATCCTCTGAGGCGGCAGCTAAGGAAGCAAGAAAGCGCGGCGCTGCAGTTGTTAAAAAGGAAAAGAGAGCAGAAAAAATTGCTAAAGTAAAGGGTGCAGTTAAGTCAGCACTTGGTAAAGCAAAAGCAGCAGTTAAATCTGGAGTTTCAAAAGCAAAAGAAGCGGGAAAAGAAGCAAAGTTTCGTGCAGTTGACAAACCAGTTGCTGCATATGCAACTAAGAGAAATCTTCACCCTGCAGCAGGAATGGCTGCAAGATCAAAAGATCCTGCAAAGAGAAGAGGACTTCGTGCAAAAGTTGCTGCAGACATTAAGGGCAGAATTCAAAAGAAAATTGCTAAAGCACAGGTAGATACTGCTGCAGCAGCAAGAAAAGCGGGACAAGCAGCATCTGATGTTGCAGGAAGAGCAAAGCAAAGTGCTAAGAATCTTGCAGCAAGAACCAAGCGTAGTGCTAAGAGCATGGTTGGTAAGGCAGCAAGATCAGTTGCAACTGGCGCTGGAAGAGTTGCATCACGACTTGGTGAAGATGTTGATGTATTTGATACCGTTCTTGAATATCTTCAAACTGAAGGATATGAAAATCCTGAGCAAATGATGACTCAGCTTTCAATTGAAGAAGTTGATGCTATCCTTGAAGCAACCTACTCTGCAAAGGCAGCAAGAGCAGGTAAAGATATTGGTAAACCAGGTAAACAGTTTGCACAGATTGCTGCCTCTGCTGCAGAGCGTTATGGATCTGAAGAGCGTGGTAAAAAAGTAGCAGGTGCAGTTCTTGCAAAACTCCGTGCTAATCGTGGTTGATATAAACTTGAAAATTTGATAATAAAAAAGGAGGGATAAAACCCTCCTTTAACTTTATTTGGAACTTACAAAATCATTAATGATTTCTGCTTGTTCTAGAACTTGATTGAGTGATGGAAAATCTGGGTAATCCATCGGTACTTCTTTTTTCTCAACTTCATTCCAACGAACAGCAGTATCATATTCTACACTAAACTGGTCGTTCAACATATTGTATGCTTGCTTAAAGATTTCAAAGCGAAGTTCATAAGGTGTCATAGGTATTCTCCTAATGTGTGTGATGTGTGTTTCCACGGAGATATTATAGCACACTATAAATAACCATGGAAGGTTGCTCTAACCCCTTGACTTTTTAGTTGGGGGGTTTTATAATCTTTAGATTCGGGGATATAGCTCAGTTGGTAGTAGCACTTGCTTTGCAAGCAAGATGTCATCGGTTCGAGTCCGATTATCTCCATAAATAATAGGAAATAGTGAAAAAATAAATAAAAGTATAAGATTAAACAATATGAAGAGTTTTTTCCAATTTCTAACTGAGGCAGGACAGTCGCAAGCATCTCTGCAAGCGAAGAAGTTGAACCTCAAGAGTGATGGGCACGGCGGATGGTTAGATACCCGTGGAGAATTTGTTGCGAAAACAGAAAGTGGAAAACTAGTATTTTATGATAAGGGCAGAGTAGAAGGTGGTAAGGATCAACCAAAAGGTGCAATAGGAAAATCGGCAGCAACTCCATTACCAAAAGCAAAACAAAAACCAGCGCCTACATTAAAACCACCAACAAAATCAGCACCAACTGCTGATGTTCCTATAGATAGTGATACTTTAACGGTTGCATTTGGTCGTTTTAATCCACCAACAGTAGGACACGAGAAACTATTAAAGTCAGCAAGAAAAGCAGCAACTGGTGGAGACCTTAAGATTTATCCATCAAGAACTCAGGATCCAAAAAAGAATCCTCTTGATCCTGATATGAAGATTTCGTTTATGAAGAAGATGTTCCCTGATTTTGAAGAGAATATTATTAATGATGATGAAATGAGATCGATCTTTAATGTATTGATTGCAGCAGCAGAAGCAGGATATGCAAATGTTAATATCATTGTTGGTTCTGATCGCCAAGCAGAGTTTGAAAATCTTGCACAGAAATATAATGGAGACCTTTATAACTTTGATTTGATTCGTGTAATCTCTGCTGGTGTAAGAGATGCTGATGCTGAAGGTGTGGAAGGAATGTCAGCATCTAAAATGAGAAAGGCTGTAATGGATAATGACTTTGATTCTTTCCGTAAAGGAACTCCAAAGACCTTAGATGATGGCGACACTCAAGCACTTTTTGATGCAGTCCGTCAGGGAATGGGTGCGAAGAAAAAGAAAAAGGTTGCAGAACTTTGGCAGATTGCACCAAAGTTTGATACAGAAACTCTTCGTGAAAATTATGTTAGAGGTAAAATCTTTAGAATTGGTGATGTTGTTGAGAACTTAAATACTGGATTAATTGGTGAGATTATTCGTAGAGGAACAAACTATCTTATTTGTGTGACTGAGGATGAGTATATGTTCAAGTCCTGGATTCGTGATGTAATGGAAGCAGAAGTACCATCAACCAATTTGAAGAATCTTGTTAAAAAAGCAGTGAACAGAAAAGATCATAATATTGACGGATTTGTAGATAAAGAAGATCCAAAAGTTGGTCCTTATGGAGCCTTTATTCCTCAAGCAAGGAATGTTCCAAAAAGTTTCAGAGAAGCATATCAAGAGAAAAGAGTTGAGAGTAAAATGAGAGCACCTGGAAAACCAAATACGCTTGCAGGAACTGGTGGGTTTTTTAAGTATGCTGTTGATATGACACCTGGATTTGAAAAAGGAGATCCAACAAATCTACAATATGGAGCAAAACCTTATAGTGGATATAACCAAACAAATATTAGGAATTTCATAAATAAGTATAAAGTTAAGAAGTAGTAGTATTACAATGTCTATTAATCCGCTGAATGATATTTCTCAGGTTTATTTGGAGCAGGTTGCTTTTCAAGAGGCAAAAGTAGATAAAATGCTACCAGATCATCAAAGATCTGCTGCTAGAAATGCAAGATATGATAATCCAGATGGTGCTCTTGAATTGGGTGGTGGAATTCAGAGAGCAAGGAGAGTAGCACACATAGAAAGAGATGAGTTAAATAAGGATGCAAAAGACATTCGTAGAGGTAGATTAGGTGGACCTCAGTTTCAAGGAGAAACTGGAAAAGAAAGAATTGCAGCAGTTAAAAAAGCAAAAGGTATGAAAGAAGCACTTGATCCAGTAGGACAAGAAGATGCTGACATTGATAATGACGGAGATACTGATAAGACCGATAAGTATCTCCATAATCGTCGTAAGGCAATTGGTAAAGCAATTGCAAAGAAGAGAGGGAAGGAAAAGGATGTTAAGGAAGGTTTTTCAAACTGGAGACAAGACCTTTCTGAAGTAATGGATGATACAGAAGCAGGTCAAAAGATCAAAGAAAAAAAAGTAAACAATAAAATTAAAATTAATCCAAAACTTGGAGAAGCAGTAGAAGAGATTGGTGGAACTCTTCTTGAAATGTTTGAGATTGGAAATGCAGAATTAACTGAAGAAGTTGATATTGCTACTGAATATTTTTATGAGCAAGGACTAAATGAAGAAGGTGTTGATATTCTTATTGAAGAACTTGGTCTTGATAGATTTGTAGATTTTGTTTTTGAAATTTCTGAAGAATATACTTTAGTTGAAGCAAGAACTTTAACAGGCAAAAAGAGAAGTCCTGCTACAGGTAAAGATAGGGGAGTTTCTCTAAAAGCAGCACCTGGAAAAAGCACAAAAGCTGCTGTAGAAAAACATGGAACGACGAGAAGATTGTCATCATCACCTTCTGCAACTATTAGAAAGAAATCAGTTGCGGTTAAAAAAGCAGTCGAAAAACAACCAGAAACTAAATCAACTCCATCAGAAACTAAAAAAGGAATCGCAGGAAGAGTAGGTGCTGCTTTAGGTGCTGTTGTTAAGAGAGGTAGAGAAGATATTAAGAGAGTTCAAGATGCTGCACAAACAGCAAGAAATGTAGCAGCACGTAGAGGAGCAGAAGCTGCAGCAGTTTATAGTGCTGCAAGACAATTAGGAAGAAAAGCGGAACAATCTGCCGCTGCTACAAAAGCAAGAAGGAAAGCAACCGTTGCTACAGGGAGAGCTGTACAAGCAGCTACTCCTGTTGTAAAGAAAGCAGTTAAAGCAGGTGCAGCAGGTGCAGGTGCTGGTGCTGGATCTCTAAAAGCAGGTAAATCTCCTGCGGCGGCCGCTGGTAGAGCAGCAGGAACTTTTGTTCGTAGGATGACAAAAGAAGAATTAGAACTTTTAGAGAAAGCAGAAAGTGAGCAACAACAAAAACTTTTTGGACTTGCGCTTTCAGTAAAGAGAGGACAAACTCCAAGATCAGAAGCGAGTGCAGAGGTTCTTAAGATTGTTGATAGTATGAGTGAGAAAAAAATTCGTGACTTTGCAAAAACAAAGCATGAAGGTATCCCTAAAAAAGTAGAAGAAGATCTTCAACCATCAACTCCTCAGCAGTTCGCTGCTCAAAGACAACTTGCAATGGCGCAGAAAAAATTGACTGCTGCAGATCAAATTGCTCTTCAGAAGAAGAAAAAAGATATGCAGCAAGCACAAGAAGAATTTGTTTCTGAAGAAGATTATGATACGATGAAAGATCGTCATCTTGAAAGAGGTGGAATGGGTGCTCGCTCTTCAACTTCTCCCGCAAAAACATCTACTGCAAAACCACAGACAGATGCAGAAAGAAAGTCATCGATGCAAAAGCAGAAAGAAACTGCAAGAAGAGCACTTGAATTAGTAAGACAGCAAACCATATCAAAATATGGTAAAGGGTCTTTAATGTAATTGATTACTAAATAAGCCAGGATACTCTCACACGGAGGACATCATGAGCGCAGTAGTAGCGGTTGTAAAACCGATTCTGATTTCAATTGCGACACATCCAGCAGTTAAAAATCTTGTTATTGAACTTTTAACTAAGTATGTGAAATCAACTGACAATAGTATTGATGATGTAGTTCTTGAATTGGTCAAGGAAAAACTCTTTGCACCACAATCTGAGGGATGATTACCTGCTTTATAACTAACTGGGGAGTAACCATTGCTTTAGGTCTGTTGCTAACTGCCTCTGAGTGGTTAGCAAAAACAAAAAGATTTGAAGAGAATGGATTACTTGATCTTCTAACTCACTTTTTAAAAGTAGTTTTACGCAAGGAGACCAAAAAGTAAAGGTCTCCTTTTTTTATAAATATTATTAGCAAATAATTTTTTACGGAAGAAAGACATGGCACTCTGGGGAAATAACGATGCCGTTGGTTCTGGTGGCACAGTATCTTTAAACTATTCTACTCTTGTTGTAACTGGAACTGGTACAACCTTTGGTCAAACCGGTGCTGCACAAGAAGGTGATGTCATCAGATTTGGTATTCGCGGTGGTGGTGGAACTTATTTTGGAGACGCTGTAATTGTTGGTATTGCCAGCACAACACAGTTGACGATTGGATCAACTGCAGGTCTCAGTGGAGCTGCAATTAACGCAGCAGAATTTAAAGTAAGTCAGTTACCAAAGTATACTGTTCTCGATTCTCATTATAGTGAAGTTAATAGTGACTATGATTCTCTTGTTTATGGTATTTCAACCGCAACAACGGGTTCATATCATGTAACTCATGAGGGTTGGGTTGGTGTTACCACTTACATGGGAACTGAAGGGGAACTAAGAGTTAAGAAAGAAGTTCTTGTTGCAATGTCTGGTATCAACACCGCAACTGATGGACTTGGTGAAGCAATTATCTATCCTACTCCAGAAGGTTGATATAATTTAATATGATTTTTAATGAATTGAATGAGGAAAACTTTCTCTTATTTGCTATTAAAAACTATGAAAATCCTCAAGCAGTAACAAAAGAAGATTTTGATCGTGATTTGAATCACTTTAAATATATTAAAAGATTATTGAAAAGATATAGAAACAGTGGTGAGTTGAAAGTTCATCTTATTCTTAATCACTTCATTGTTCTTTATAATATTTTTGGTGAAGCTGCAACTCCAATGCTTTTTTTTAAAATAGAAAAAGAGTTGTGGTCAGTGATGAAAACTTTTGTAATATTTTTAAATAAACTTCCTGATTATCCTCATTGCTATATTCATGATATTCCTTTAGATCAAAGTTGTTTATTAGAATTGCAAAAGATAACAAATGGAAAAAATTGATAAGATAATTCAAATTATAAGAGAGAACATGGTAGCAAATGCTCCTGGAACTCAAGGTGGTTTTAGTGGTTCTGCTGATCCAAAAGGTCCAGTTGCGGGATTTGATCCAACATTAGGTAAAGTCAAAAAAAGATATATGAAAGGTAAGAGAAAACCCTGGATAGATTACCTAAAATCCACCAACAGAAATGGAACAAGTTAAGGTTGCAATACTAGAACAAAAACTTGAGGATGTAAAAGATATTATTGTTAAGATTGATAATGCTATTGAAAAACTTAGCGAAGTAAATAGTAATGTGAGTAAGATGCTCGCAGTGCATGAAGAAAGAATCACAAAACAAGAAGAGACCGACAACATACTCTTTGCTAAAATTGACAAACTCCGTGATAAAGTTGACAGGGATTATGACAGCATTGTGTCAAGAGTACAATCTATAGAGAAAAGAGTGTGGATGGCAATCGGTGCAATTGCTTGCATATCTTTCATTCTTAACAATATTCGTGCTGTTCAAATCTTGACACCTCAATCTCAAACGTCTATAATAGAGCAGAGAAACTTTAAGGTTTAGTTATGGATTTTGTTGATGTTAAATACATCAATTTGATATCTGCTCGGTTTCAAAAGTTTAAAAAGATAAAGAATAATCTTTATAACTTCAGATGTCCTATTTGTGGTGATTCTCAGAAGAATAAAAGTAAAGCAAGAGGATATCTATATCAAGTAAAAAATAATACAAACTTCAAGTGCCATAACTGTGGAGTTAACATATCATTTAATAATTTTCTAAAGCAAATTGATTCTGTAATCTACAAGCAATATACTTTTGAAAAATTTAAAGATGGTAAAACGGGTAGAAATTTTACTGTAGAAGAACCAGTATTTAATTTTGAAGCACCAAAGTTTAAACCAAAGTTAGATTTATCAAAAGCATCTGAAAATGCTGAAGCAAAAAAATATCTAGAAAGTAGAAAACTTAATCCGGATAAATTTTATTACACAGACAAGTTTAAGTCATGGACAAACTCCTTAAAAGATGTCTTTGACGATACATCCAAAGATGAACCTAGGATTATTATTCCTTTGTTCTATCAAAATACTCTTGTTGGATTTCAGGGAAGATCACTTGGTCCAAGCAAGATTAAATACATTACTGTAATGCTTAACGATGACGCACCAAAAATCTACGGTCTCGATGAAATTGAAAAAGACAAAACTGTATACATCACAGAAGGTCCATTCGACTCCACTTTCATTCCAAACGCGATTGCTCTTTGCGGAGCTGACGGTGATATTAGTAAGTGGGGTATTAGCGATTGTGTGTGGATCTATGATAACGAACCACGTAATGCAGAAATCCACTCAAGAATCTCCCGTGTTATCGACAGAGGTGAGAAGATTGTGATTTGGCCATCCTTCTTAAGGGAGAAGGATATTAACGATATGATTCTTTCTGGACTTAATGTGCAATCAATGATAGAATCGAATACTTACTCTGGATTAGAAGCAAAACTTAAATTTACTACCTGGAAGAAAATATGAGCAACGGAACAAAAGTTAAGAAGCGTGATGGTCGAATTGAATCTCTTGACCTAGACAAGATGCATTTGATGGTTGAAGAAGCGTGTAGGGGTCTTGCAGGTGTCTCTGCAAGTCAAGTTGAGATGAAGTCGGGAATTCAATTTTATAATGGTATTACTACTGGAGAGATTCAAGAGATTCTAATTCGTTCTGCTTCAGATCTTATTGATCTTGATCATCCCAACTATCAGTATGTTGCTGCTCGACTTCTCTTATTCTCTGTTCGTAAACAGTTGTATGGTAAGATGAAAGAACTTCCTACTCTGGAGCAGCATATTATTGATTGTGTCTCTGCAGAGGTTTATGATCATGATATCTATAACAAATACTCTCAAGAAGAGATCGAGAAAGTTGATAGTTTTATCGATCATGATCGTGACTTCTTGTTCACTTATGCAGGTCTACGTCAAGTCGTTGATAAGTACCTCGTGCAGGATAGAAGCAGTGGTGGAGTATATGAAACTCCACAGTTTATGTACATGATGATTGCTTTGACTATCTTTGCAGAGTATCCAAAGGAAACACGTCTCTCATACGTCAAGAGGTATTATGACGCAATCTCAAAGCACAAAATCAACATTCCCACACCTATCATGGCGGGAGTGCGAACTCCGCTTAGACAATTTGCTAGCTGTGTCCTTATTGATGCTGATGACACCCTCGATAGTATCTTTAGCTCTGATATGGCTATTGGCAGATACGTTGCACAAAGGGCGGGAATCGGTATCAACGCAGGTCGAATCAGGGGCCTCAACAGTAAAATCAGAGGCGGAGAAGTTCAGCACACAGGCGTTGTACCATTTCTCAAAAAGTTTGAAGCAACTGTCCGATGCTGCACTCAAAATGGCATCAGAGGTGGATCAGCAACAGTCCACTTCCCAATCTGGCACCAAGAAATAGAAGACATTATTGTTCTTAAGAACAACAAAGGAACCGAAGATAACCGTGTTCGTAAACTTGATTATTCTATTCAAATTTCCAAGTTATTCTATGAAAGATTTATTCAAGACGGTGAGATCACGCTTTTCTCTCCGCATGATGTACCTGGACTTTATGATTCTTTCGGACTCCCTGGTTTTGATGAGTTATACCTTGCATATGAAAAGGATTCGTCCATTCCAAAAAAGGTTGTTAAAGCGCAAGAACTTATTCTCAACCTCCTTAAAGAGAGGGCTGAAACAGGTCGTGTCTATATCATGAACATTGACCACTGCAATTCTCACTCTTCATTTAAAGACAAAGTGAACATGAGTAACCTCTGCCAGGAGATTACTCTACCAACCTATCCTATTAATCATATTGATGATGAATTGGGAGAAATTGCTCTGTGCATTTTGTCTGCTATTAACGTGGGAAAAGTTAAATCGGATGAAGAACTTGAAGAACTTTGTGATCTTTCGGTTCGTTCTCTTGATGAGTTAATCGAATATCAAAATTATCCAATTAAAGCAGCCGAAATTTGTACTAAAGCACGTCGTTCTCTTGGTATTGGATTTATTGGTCTTGCACATTATCTTGCTAAACTTGGATATAAGTATGACTCTCAAGAAGCATGGGATGCAGTCCATGGACTTTCTGAGTCCTTCCAATATTATCTTTTGAAAGCATCTAATCAAATTGCTAAAGAGAAGGGACATTGTGAGTATTTTGGTCGTACCAAATATTCTGACGGTATTCTTCCAGTAGATACATATAAGAAAGATGTAGACGAAATTTCTTCTATTGAGTTGCAGCATGATTGGGAAGGTCTTAGAGCATCTATCTTGGAACACGGGCTCAGACACAGCACTCTGTCCGCACAGATGCCATCGGAAAGCAGTTCCGTTGTGTCAAACGCAACAAATGGAATCGAACCTCCTCGTGGATTTTTGTCCGTTAAGAAATCCAAGAAAGGACCTCTTAAGCAGATTGTTCCCCAGTATCACACATTGAAAAATAACTATACACTTTTGTGGGAAATGTCTGACAATAAAGGTTACATAAATGTAGTGTCTGTGATGCAAAAATTCTTTGATCAAGCCATATCTGGTAATTGGTCATATAATCCAGAACATTTTGCTGATAATGAAGTTCCAGTTTCTGTGATGGCAAATGACTTTTTGACTACATACAAGTACGGGTGGAAAACTTCTTACTATCAAAACACACATGATATGAAGAGTGATGAAGTAGAAGAAGAGAAACCCAATCTTCAAGATTTGCTAAGTGAGTTAAGTACAGTAGAGGAGGGAGAGTGTGAATCCTGTGCAGTTTAAGATTTCTTCCATAGAAGACCAAACACATATTAAAGGAATGACGGTTTTTAATACTGAGCAAGTGAATACCAAGAAGCAACCTATGTTTTTTGGTAAACCTCTTGGAGTTCAGAGATATGATTCATACAAATATCCTGTATTCGATAAACTAACCACTCAGCAACTTGGATACTTCTGGAGACCCGAAGAGGTGTCTCTCCAGAAGGATCG
>Ga0222714_10003211_pt1 | contig 16820 bp, 12 predicted proteins | sample C33_3DmetaG_FD_165048 | JGI IMG/M metagenome (GOLD analysis project Ga0222714, IMG submission 165048) | Estuarine water microbial communities from San Francisco Bay, California, United States - C33_3D | ecosystem: Environmental > Aquatic > Marine > Unclassified | place: USA: California...
AGATTAATGTTTACCAGTTCCTTAAGACCTATGAGTGGGGTAAGTGTCTGGCGCTAGCCCACAACGCACCGTTCGACGCAGCGATCTTGACATGGAAGTTTGGCATAAGACCCAAAGGGTGGTTGGACACGCTGTCAATGGGCCGAGCGCTTCACGGTACTGAGGTTGGTGGGAGTCTTAAAGTACTGGCCGAGCACTACGGCTTGGGTGAGAAGGGTACCGAGGTTGTTCAGGCTGTAGGGCTGCGGCGTGATGATTTTTTACCCGACCATCTCGCCCGGTACGGTGAGTACTGCAAGAACGATGTGGCCCTGACTTGGGGTTTGTTTAAAGCGATGAGCGCACAATTCCCACCCGAGGAGTTGCGTTTAATCGACCTGACTGTACGGATGTTCAGTGATCCGGTGTTGCAGTTGGATAAATCGGTGTTAGTGAGGCACTTGGCGGAAGTCCAAGAGTCCAAAGAAAAGCTCATGGGTAACATTTCCAGCGTCACTCGGGAGGAAATCATGAGCAACCCGAAGTTTGCTACGCTCCTAACTGCTTGTGGGGTGCAGCCACCGATGAAGATCAGCCCGACTACAGGCAAACAAACATTCGCATTTTCCAAGACGGACGAAGAGTTTAAAGGCTTGTTGGAACACGAGGATATTCGGGTGCAGACACTTGTCGCCGCACGGCTGGGTGTTAAGTCAACGCTAGAGGAAACAAGAACCGAGCGGTTCCTCGGCATTGCTGAGCGGGGTCCGCTTCCTGTACCTCTGCGGTATTACGCAGCGCACACAGGTCGTTGGGGTGGGGATGACAAGCTCAATTTGCAGAACCTGCCACGCAGTTCTCCGCTAAAAAAAGCCATCGTTGCGCCTAACGGCTATGTAATTCTTGACTCTGATTCGTCTCAGATTGAAGCTCGTACTTTGGCATGGTTAGCAGGGCAAGAGGATTTGGTCGAGGCGTTTGATCGGGGCGAGGATGTGTATCGAATTATGGCTTCGGCGATCTACGGCAAGCCTACCCAAGACATTACCAAGGATGAACGGTTCGTGGGCAAAACCACAATTCTTGGCGCTGGTTACGGCATGGGGGCGCTCAAGTTCCAGACTCAACTCAAGAACTTTGGCGTCATGGTGAGTTTGGATGAAACCAAACGGATCATCGACACTTACCGCCGCACCTATCCGCGCATCCCCGTACTATGGCAAGAGGCTGGCACCGTCCTCAATGCAATCATGAACAATCAATATGCCGAGCTGGGTAGGGATAGCCTGCTGTGGGTAGAGGGCCACAAAGGCATTCGGTTGCCCAACAAGTTGTACATCAAGTATCCCCACCTCAGAAAACACGAAACCCCCGAAGGGAAAATCGAGCTGGTCTATGACACCAAACGGGGCAAACAGGTGGTGCCAAACCGCATCTACGGTGGTAAAGTCATCGAGAACGTATGCCAAGCGCTAGCCCGTATCGTTATCGGCACTCAGATGTTGATGGTGGCAAAAAAGTACCGGGTTGTTATGACGGTGCACGATGCGATTGCCTGTATTGTCCCTAAGGCTGAGGCTGAGGCCGCTAAGGAATACGTTGAATTATGTATGCGTCTGAGGCCCGCGTGGGCTCCAGACCTCCCCCTTAACTGTGAAGCTGGGTATGGAGACAGCTATGGCGACTGCTGATGGCCGCAGGAACAAGATACGCAGGGGGAAATCGCTCCCTCATGGTACGTTCACTGGGAGCGCTGAAGATGCTCTCATCAAACAGACGTATTACTATTATGGATACCGCAACGATGAGGACATGCCGCCGCTGCCCTGCATTGAGCCAGATGATGAAGTGGTAAACCCAGAAGAGGAGCTGTGGAAAAAAGAACGGCAGCGAGAACTCGCAAAACTGTTGGACGGCTTGGACTCTCGGTTGGCAAAGATACTGCGCCTGCGATTCGGGATTGAGCTAAGCCATGAGTTCACGTTCAAGGAGGTGGGAGATATATATGAGTTGAGCCATGAACGCATAAGACAACTTGAAGCCAAAGCCCTGCGATTGCTCAAGCATCCAAACCGCAAGCTGTGGGCCATCATAAACCCGGAAGACGCTGCGCGGGAGCAGTTCCGAGACACGGAGCAGCTACGTAAGCGGATATATGACATAGAGATGATTCACCAAGGGTGGAAGTGGATGCAGCGACAATTGGACAAAGGCGTCATCCCCGTTAAACGCGAAGGAGTTGAATTTTGGATAGAGCACATCGAGAAAGCAGACCCATTACTTTACTGGCATTTCCATCATGAAGTTACCAAACGAATCAACGACATCTTCGCTCATTGACTATGCCCACCCAATGATGATGGCCGAGCGCAAACTCAAGGACGCACATGACGCCCTGCTACGTCGAAACTTTGACGAGGGTATCGAACTGCTTTTTGAGGCTGCGGTTGAGATCAAGTTGGCTATCAACTCGGTTAAGCATATGAAAGAAGGTGTGTGATGGGTGTTGTATGGTCCTTCAGCAGCCTTAAAACTTTTCAGCAATGCCCGAAGAAGTATTACCACACCAAGGTAGCCAAAGATGTGGTTGAGCCGCCAACGCAAGCCACTCTTTACGGCAGCGCAGCACACACGGTAGCTGAAGAATACATCCGTGACGGTAAGCCGATCCCCGACAAGTTTGGCTACATGCGGGCAACATTAGATGCTCTTAAAGATATACCGGGAGACAAGCTGTGTGAAGTGAAGTTGGGGTTGACAAAGGACTTGGAGGCCTGTGAGTTCAGCGCCCCAGACGTATGGTGGCACGGCATCGCCGACTTGGTTGTAATTAACCGGGAAACAGGAGTGGCTCATTCGGTGGACTACAAGACCAGTAAAAGCGCAAGGTACGCAGACGTAAAACAGCTTGATCTTGTCGCCTGCGGAATCTTTGCCAAGTTCCCAGAGGTCAAACGGGTGAGGAGCGCATTGGTATTTGTGGTCTCCAAAGAGTTTGTCCGAGCTGAGCACCATGCAGAAATGGCCAAAAAGTACATTGAAGCACCTGCGCAAGATGTTGCAAGGATTGAAGCGGCATTAGAAAATGGAGTGTGGAACCCTAAGGAAGGCCCACTTTGCAAATTCTGCTCGGTGCGGCAATGTGAATACAACCGGAGTTGAACATGCCATACGTTAACAAGCCCCGTCCTTACAAAAAAGAATATCAACAGCAACTTGCACGAGGAGAAGATGCACGTAGAACAGAACGCCGAAAGGCGCGAGAAGCAATTGACAAAAAACACCCCGACCATAACGGCAACGGCACGGCTGATGTCCGCGAAGGCAAGGATGTTGCACATATCAGGGCTTTATCTCGGGGTGGCTCAAACAAAGACGGTACCAAGCTACAGCCCGCAACGCAAAACCGCTCGTTCAAGCGCAATAGCAACCACCAGCTAGTGTCTGAAGTCAGCACCAAAGAGCGCAAGAAGAAATGACCGACGAACAGATTTGGCTGCTCAAATATGGGCGGGGGTGGGTGCCTTGGTACGAATTGGTAAGTGGCCCCGTGGGCGAGCAAGAAGTAGACCCCCTCCATACACGATTGTTAGACGCAGGAAAAATGCAGGTTGACAAAAACAAGTTGCAGGTTAGATTGAAAGAGATGAACTAATGAACTTATCAGAGTATGACTGGCCCCGGCCTCCGGGGTTCAGCCCGTTCGAACATCAGAAGGCCACAGCAGAGTTCCTAGTAAGCAACCCAAAGTCGTTCTGCTTTAACGAGCAGGGCACGGGCAAGACAGCATCGGTTATCTGGGCCGTCGATTATTTGATGAAGCTGGGCGTTGTTAGACGAGTGTTAGTGGTGTGCCCGCTGTCGATTATGTACAGCGCATGGCAAGCCGACTTGTTCAAGTTTGCGCTGCATCGCACGGTGTCTGTTGCTTACGGCTCAGCAAAGAAACGCAAGGAGATCATTATCAAGGGTGCCGAGTTCGTCATCGTTAACTTCGATGGTGTCAGCATCCTCAAGCAAGAGATCATCGACGGCGGCTTTGATCTGGTCGTCATTGACGAAGCATCAGCGTACAAGAACTCACGCACTGTGCGATGGAAAGACATGCGCGATGTGTGCAAATATGTCAAGGGTCTGTGGATGCTCACGGGTACACCCGCTGCTCAGTCACCTGTGGATGCATACGGATTGGCTAAGTTGGTTGCGCCTTCGCAAGTGCCCAAGTTTTTTGCGGAGTTCCGTGATCGTGTAATGACCAAGGTCAGCATGTATCGTTGGCTCCCTAGACCCGAAGCAAAATCCATTGTCCACAATGTGCTTCAACCGGCCATTCGATTTGAGAAAAAACAATGTCTTGACCTCCCGTCCGTTACGTTCATGGACCGAGATGCTCCGCTTACGCCACAGCAGTCAGGGTTTTATAAGTTGCTTGCCAAGCAGATGCTCATCGAAGCCGCAGGGGAAGAAGTCACAGCCGTCAACGCTGCGGTGCAGATCAGCAAACTCTTGCAGATTTCTTGTGGCTCGGTCTACACAGATACCGGCGAAGTTGTAGATTTTGACGTAAGCAACCGACTCAATGTGGTGCAGGAAGTTGTAGATGAGTGCAGTAACAAGGTTCTTATCTTTGTACCGTTCTCGCACACCATTGCAATGGTTCGTGATTTTCTGTCAAAGAACGGCGTAGCTTGTGAAGTCATTGATGGCAGTGTTAGTGTGGGCAAACGAGCCGACGTAGTCCGAAGGTTTCAATGCGACAGCGATCCAAAGGTGCTGGTAATTCAGCCGCAAGCCGCCTCCCACGGGCTTACCCTTACCGCAGCCGACACAATCATCTGGTACGCTCCATGCACGAGTGTTGAGACTTACCTTCAAGCCAACGCCCGTATTGACCGGCCGGGGCAAGTAAACCCCATGACTGTCATCCACATCAAGGGCAGTCCGGTTGAGGAGCGCATGTACAAGCTACTGCGCAACAACATCAGCAACCACACTGAGATCGTTGATCTGTACCGACAAGAAATTTTGTCGGTGTATGAAGAAACCGCTTGACATTGTCAAACGGCACCATATAATACACGCGAAAGGAGTAGACATGGACGATGAAGTTCAGGGCGAAACGCCCTCTAAAGACAGCCACACAATGGCGCAACTGACCAAGATTTACATCAAGATGCGCGATGCCAAAGAGCGCATCGAGGCAGAGTGCAGCAAGAAGGTAGCCGAGATTGAGGCTCAAATGGAGCTTGTCGAGGCTGAGATGCTTGAGACCTGCAAACAGTTCAATGCGGATAGCATCCGCACCCCCTACGGCACAATCGTGCGTTCTATCAAGTCACGGTATTGGACGAACGATTGGGATTCGATGTATCGGTTCATCAAAGAGCAAGATGCATTCGGCCTGTTGGAGAAGCGACTTCATCAGACACACATGAAGGAGTTCCTCTCTGAGAATCCAGACCTGCTTCCGATTGGCCTCAATGTGGAAAGCGCATATACCGTGGTTGTTAGACGTTCAAAAGGAAGTTGAAATGAGTTCAGAAGTGCAGATCAGACTTGCAGCCTTAGAGCTGGCAATCAAATATTTTAACGAGCATCTTGAAAACGAAGGCGACGTGTTCTTGATGGCCGCAGACATCGTTACTTTCCTCAAAGGAGAAACCAAATGAGCAACATCACTGTGATTGATCAAAGCCTCCCAGAATTTTTGCAGACCGCAGGTGTTAGCGACCTTACCAAACAGCTTGCTGGGCGTACTGGCGTCGCACGTATCGTGCCCAAGAACGGTATATTCCGCAAAGTCGTCGGTGGCGAAGAGATGGGCAAAGTCAAGGGCACCATCAACACCATCATCGTCAACGCATCCCCCAAAGTTGGCCGCATCTTCTACGCAAAGCAGTGGAGTCCCGAGTCCGAGCCTACCGCGCCCGACTGTTTCAGTAACGATGGGCAAGCTCCTGATGCTGGTGCAGCCAACCCACAGTCTGAGCGTTGCGACTCTTGTGCGCAAAACATCAAAGGTTCTGGTCAAGGTAACTCCAAAGCCTGCCGCTACAGTCGCCGTATCGCGCTGACGCTGGAAGAAGACTTTGGTACTTCGCTGGAAGGCCGTGTATATCAAATGAACTTGGCATCCAAGTCTTTGTTTGGTGACTCAGTCGGCGATAACACTCATCCCTTTGAGAGCTACACCAAGTACCTGTCAAACAACGGCAAGTCTCTGGACTATGTGGTTACGCAGATCAGTTTTAATGAGGACAACGACAACCAATCGGTGCTCTTCACTCCACTGCGGTTCATTAATAAAGGCGAGTACGCAGTTACAAGCGAGGTCGTTAAAAAGCCTGAGGTGCAAAAGATGGTTGTAATGACCCCATATCAGGCAGATGTGTCGGGTCGAACTCCCAAGCTGGACGCGCCTAAAGCGGTAAAAACTGAGGCGGTTGTGGCCGAGCCGGTCAAACGCGAGAGCAAGAAAGCTGAAGCCCCTACCGTTACCAAGAAAGACTTGGACTCGGTGGTCAAGGCTTGGGCGGACGAGGAGTAAGCATGTCCTATGGTTACAGTCAGAGCTTGGTGTACGCCAACAAAAAGGCCAGCGTCAAGTCTCTCGGTGTAGCTTTAGGACGGGCATGTATCAAGAAGAATATCAGTGTGAGCACGGTGGCTGACTACTTCGGTGTCAGCCGCATGACGGTTTACAACTGGTTTAAGGGGGACACCGCCCCCGACTCCTTGGTGCATGCTCGCGTCGAAAGATACATTGCTAGCCTCAACAAAAAATAAACCATGTCATTCGACCTCCTTGACACCGTCTTACCGACGGAGGGACGCTTTTGCATCATTGGTATAGGTCGGTACCCAGATCAAAGATTTGCGGAGACAAGAGCCGAGGCCGACGAATTCATTAAAGAATTTGTGGACTCTGGAATTGATGCCTACTTTGGGTGCGCTAAGTTTGGTCCGCTGAACAACCGCACACATGAAAACGCACTGCACTTCAGAGCGTTGTGGATGGACATTGATTGCGGCCCTACCAAGGGCGTGCCTAACTCCAAAGGTATTGTTGAAGGGTACCTTGACCAACAGACAGGACTTGCCGAGCTGCAAAATTTCTGCAAGGCAGTCTCACTGCCAAAGCCTATTCTGGTTAACTCCGGGAACGGCATACATGCGTACTGGCTTATAGACCGCACTCTGTCTAGAAAAGAGTGGACACCGTTAGCTAAGCGCCTCAAGCAACTGTGTAAGCAGCACGGGTTAATCGTTGACGAAAAAGTGTTTGAAGCCTCGCGCATCTTGCGTCCTGCGGGGGCCTTTAATTTTAAAAATAAAGAGGAGCCCAAAGAAGTTGTCGTTTGGAATGCGCACACCACTGAACTGAGCTACGAGGACTGGGTCAACTTGCTTGGTGCACCCGAAGCCGAGCCCGACGAGGCACCTGACTTTATCCCAGCACCCATGAGCCCAATGATGCAGGCTTTGATGGAGAACAAGGTCAAGCGCTTCAAAACCATCATGCTCAAGGCTGAAAACGGTTGCGCTCAGCTTAACTACTGCTTTGCAAATCAAGCGGAGCTTAGTGAGCCGCTGTGGGTGTCAGCCCTATCCATCGCGGCGTACTGTGTAGACGGAGATGAAGCCGCGCACAAAATGTCAAGCGAGCACCCTGAGTACGATCCGGTGCAAGTTGAATCCAAACTCAGGAACAGCCGCAAGTTGGGTGGCCCACATCATTGCACGACATTCGAAGAGCGCAACCCCGGAGGGTGTTTAGGGTGCCAGCATCAAGGCAAGATCAAATCGCCGATTATGCTCGGTATAGACATTGAAGCAGCCGACCCGGAAGACAATGAAGTTGAGATCGAGGAGGAAGGGCAAGTCACAAAATATCAGATACCAGATTATCCGTTCCCGTATTTCAGGGGGAAGAACGGCGGTATCTACAGGAAGCCACCCGAAGAAGGCGATGAAATCGAACCGCCGCTTGTGTATGAGCACGATTTCTATGCCGTCAAACGCATGATCGACCCGGAATTGGGGGAGGTTGCGCTGTTTCGACTGCACCTTCCACACGATGGCGTGAGAGAGTTCACGCTGACAGCCTCGGTAATTTGTTCCAAGGACGGATTACGGCAAGCATTGGCCCAGCATGGGCTTGTGACATACAAGGGGCAGTACGAGCACTTGACCACGTATGTACTTATGTCTGTTAAGAACCTTCAATATTCAAGGAAAGCAGAGACCATGAGAACGCAGTTCGGTTGGGCCGACGGTAACAGTAAGTTTATCCTTGGCGACAAGGAAATCACAAAAGACGGTGTGTTCTACAGCCCGCCGTCCAGTACCACAAAGGATGTGGCTGAAAAACTCCACACTAAAGGGTCTTTTGATAAGTGGAAAGAGGTCTTTAATCTCTACGCGCAGCCCGGACTTGAGCCACAAGCATTTGCTGCATTGACTGGCTTTGGCTCGCCGTTGTTGAAGTTCACTGGGTTGGAGGGGGCGATCATTAACCTTATCCATCCTGAGTCTGGGTCGGGTAAGTCCACAGCCTTGTTTATGTGTAACAGCATCTCTGGCCAGCCCAAAGAGCTTACATCTATGTACAAAGATACGTTTAACGCCAAGATTCATCAACTTGGAGTCATGAACAATCTGGCCAACACAATAGATGAGATCACCAACCTCAGTGGCATGGAGTTTTCAGACTTGGCGTACAGCATCAGCCAAGGCCGTGGAAAAAACAAAATGAAGGGTCAGACCAATGAGCTGAGGATTAACAACACCAAATGGCAAGGCATCACCCTGTGCTCTGCTAATGCTAGCTTTTACGAGAAGCTCGGCGTTGCCAAGAACAGCCCCGACGGTGAGTCGATGCGGCTGCTTGAGTACAAGATTGAGCCGTCTAATCTTATCCCACCAGATGTAGGCAAGCAGATGTTTGACCATCAGTTGCGGGAAAACTACGGTCACGCTATGGAGATTTACGCGCAGTGGCTGGTCAACAACATGGAAGAAGCCGTTGACTTGGTACGCCAGATACAGGCCCGAATCGACAAAGAAGTGCAGTTTACCGCTCGTGAGCGGTTTTGGTCTGGCGTTGTTTCTTGCAACATTGCAGGTGGCCTAATCTCCCGCAAGCTGGGCCTGCATAGCTTTGACATGTCGGCGATCTATCAGTGGGTCAAAGAAATGTTGGACAGCATGCGGCAGGAGATCAAACCACCGCAAGCCAACCCACTTACCATCATTGGTGAATTTATCAACTCTCATATTAATAACGCCTTAGTTGTAAATGACGCCATAGACAGCCGAAGCAACATGGCCGCTTTGCCATTGATGGAACCAAAGGGTGAGTTGATGATTCGCTACGAGCCTGACACCAAAGACCTTTATATTTCAGCCAATGTTTTCAAGAAGTTTTGTGTAACGCAGCAAATCAACTATCGCTCGACGCTGCAAGAGCTTGGCAAAATTGGGGTGTTCATTGAAGCCACTAACAAGCGGATGTCTAAGGGGATGAAGGTAGCCTCCCCAGCGGTTAGAGTGCTGAAGTTCAACACCGTGGCTTCAGAATTCCTGCAACTTGAGGTGCCCGCCAATGAAGATCGAGACGGTGGCGTACCAGATTAATTGGAAAAAGTTTCGCAAGGGGTACAGTTTTTTTGTACCCTGCATTGATGAAAAAGAAGCCCGGAAGACTTTGGATACAGTCACCCGCCGACTGCGAGTGGACGTACTTAGCAAAGTAGTTGTTGAAGATGGGGTAAAGGGCTTGCGAGTGTGGCGCATATAGCTTACACTTGTTGCGCTGGTTTCAGTTGCCAGCTTCTACCCTTTCTCCTGTTTGCCCCGGCCTTTGTGCCGGGGTTTTTATTTCTGGGCAGCGGCTTCTTTTTCTGCGGCAGCGGCGCGAGATGGACGCATAACCTCACCAAAGATTGGCACGTTCTTCTCGGTTAGATCAAGGCCACGCCAAGATTTACCCCTACGTTCGGCTTTCTTCTCAAGTGACTTGACTAGATCGTCTATCTCAATGCGATACGTGGGGTACTGCGCGTTGAACTTTTGCCAGTCTTTAAAATACTCTGCGTATGCGTCAGCATCACCTTCACGATAACTACGGTCAAGTTGATCGAGCAGTTTGCCACGTTGGTTGAGAATCTTTTGTTCAAGACCAATGATCTTGAAGTTCACGTACTGCGTGTTGGCCAGCAAATCTGGCCGAAAGCCGACAGCTTGAAACAGCAGATTGCCCGTGGTGAACGCATCACGTGACAGGATTTGAGTGCCCTTGTTGTCCTTGGCACCTTCCATGTACAAGTTATAGCTGCCCGCAAAGTTACGGAATCCAGCCGGTGCCATCTTTTGCACCATTTTTTTGTAGTCCCCGGAGACGCCCGCACTGATGCCTTCGGCCATCGACAAGATTGCGTTTGCCGCAGGACCAGCCTTTTCGAGAGCTAGTGCTGCTGCCGCTTCCCGCACGTCTTTGGTCTCCTTAGATTCGCGGAACCACATGTTGTTGAGGCTAGTGCGGCTGGATATATCAGCACCTGTAATCGCATTCATCGGGCCGCGCTCGACAACATCCGACAACTTAACGCCGCCAATGCGAGTCTCACCAAGCATCTCATCAAGCCACACTGTGCGCCACCACAACTCGTAGCTCATGTCGCGGATTTCTTTTGGGCGATCATCGTCACCACTGAGTGCGCTCCAAGCTGCACCGATAAAGCCCATGACCATACTGAACATGGGTAGTGCCACTGCACCACCAAGCACAAAGGTAGCGCCCAGAGTACCAAAGAATTTTTTAGTTGCTTCCCAGCGTGTGCGTCCATCCAGCGGGCGAATGATTTCGACAAAATTGCGCAGCAGGTACAGTGTTACGTGTACCGGATACATCATGAACTGCGTAAGCACTTTGCCCGCTGCACCCTTCATAAAGGTGGGTCTGTTGTACTCGCCGTAGTTGCCAAGCGCCTCGTTAGTGTCAAATACCGCTTGATCAACTGACTCGGCATGATTCTTACCCGCTTGCCGGTTGAGTCGGTAGGACATGAGGTACATCATCTCCCGAGTCAAACGCTCGGTCGAGTGCATCAGCCCACCAAGGACAGTGACGTTAACAAAGTCTTTACCGAACTGAGTAACTGGACCGCTAAGTTTGTCCGACGGTGTGACTTTGTAGTCAAACACTGCGTTGGCATACGTAGATGTAGTTACATCTCGGCTCAGCATCTCCCGCACCGCAAGCCGCTCATCCGCCGACAAATTTTTGGCGAACTCCATAGAAGGTGCAGTCCAAGATTTGGTGCCCTCGCGGTTGGTTTTGTACACCCCTAGAGTTTTCCACACCTGCATAGCCCGCAAGAACTCGCGGTTGGCGTTGACAGCGCCATAGCGAGAGAGCACCGGCATACCCGTCGCAATAAGACTCAACGGCTGCAAGAGCGCGGACGAAGCGCCACCGAGGTAATAGATAAACGCAAATTTATTTAGTGCGTCGGCTATCTTAGTGGCGATACCTTCCGCACCGGGGTTCAACGCATCGTCCACACGCTGTTTCATCTCCGCTACAAACGGCTCAAACTCTGGGCGGTTGGCTACAGAGTCCCTTGCTTGAGAGATTGAGTTGCGAAGTTGCGGGGCGTACTTGATGCGAGACAACTGCACAGCCATCTTAGAAGTGGTGTCAGCCACATCGCGCAACAAATCGGTGCGGAAACCAGCCACACCTTTACGATGAATGAATTGCCGACGAAAACTCTGCTCTGGCATTGTCTGCAAGTACAGCTGATAAATGTCGTCCTTGAGTTTTTCTTTTGCATCCGGGTCAGTCATCTTGGATGCGTCGATAGCCGAGAACATGCCGGTCAGTAATTGGCTTGTCTGAGTTGTCTTTTGGCGCAGAGAGCTAATGTCGTTACCAATAGCCCAAGTTTCGTCCGAAAGCAACTCCTCAAGAACTTCACCGCGACGCTTAGAAAAAGCCGCATCACTCTCACCAGCTTTTTTCTTGACCCGTTCGTTCAAGAATCCATCGACTGCGCGGTCTCGCTCGGGTAAAGATTCAAACATCATGAAGGTGCGATTCTTTCCGGTACCCATTGCAAACCAATAATCGCCCCGGCGCACAAGTGGGAAGTACGGCGATATTTTGCTGCCGGTCTCGTACATGGACCGAATCTTTTTTATCAGGTTGGCTTGCTCTGCAATTGGCAGGCCGGACCTTGTGATCTGCTCGTCAAGAAGGTGCGTAAAGTAGTCCGACAGCGACGCATAGTGGTCTCTGATGCGCTTGTACATTCGCTGGCCGTCAGCGCCAAGGTCGGCATACTGCTTGTCCAACTCTTTGCTGCGCTTGGTAGCTGTTGGGTCTCCGGGGTCCACCTCGGCTAGCGTAGCCATACGGGTAATACGGTCCAACTTGTTTCGCAGCGACGGATCCTTGCGGTAGGCTCGCTCAATTTCCTTTGTAAGTTCGCCAGAAGCCTTAAGCAACTGCATCATCAGACCGTTCATCTTTTGCAGCAGCGTAGCCGTGTTTTTCAGCTCGGGCACATTCTTGCCAGCCAAAATAGCGAGGACCTCGGTCGTAACAACCTTAACAAACCCTCGGCGAGTTTTGTCAGTTGCGCCGTTCCACAATCCACGCAGAGTAGGGATGACTTTAGCGGGGTCCTGCGCCATCTGCAATGCTGATACGCTTTTGGAGTACTCTTCGCTTAGTTTAGACGTATCAAACTTAGCAGCGGCCTCGGCTACGGCTCTGTCAATCCTCTTTTGCTCTTTAGCAGCAGCAATTTCCTCAGGGGTCAGCTTAATTTTTGACGCCTTAAACGCCCGACCATTACCAGAAGGCGCGATTAGTTTGGCAGTGGCCGAAGTGAAGATGTCGTCTGTGATGTTGATGAGGTCCGACAGAGCAGTGAACTCTTTGGGTCCCAGACCCAGAAATTTAAGGATGCCCTTTACAAAGCGGCTGAACCCGGACTCCTCCGTGCGTGTACCGCCCATCGACATGAGAAACTGCTGGAAGACTGGGTCAGTTAAGCCGTAGGCCAAGAACTCATATGGCAAGGTGAATATCTCAAACTCAACCTCACCCGACTCCACATCCTCAACTTCGGTAGCTTCAACGAGGTCGCGCAAACGTTCGGGAAGCAGACCAGCACGCTCTAGACGCAGGTACTGATCCCCTGCGTTCATCATCAACCCGTTAAGCTCTTGCACAAAACGAACAAGCGGTACGTCCTGTTGGCCCCTCATGCTCCCTACAAGGCCGAGCCCGATGCGGTGGTTGATTGCGGCGTGCAGAAGTTCGTGCAGTGCAGTGACGTTGTTGACGCCGTTCTGGTAGCCAAAGCTAGCACCGCGCAGGTACACCTCACGAGGGCCGGTTTGATCTGCGGGCAGATAGACACCGCGAGCCCGCTCCCACGACTCTGCGTTCTGAGCAAGTCGAATGCGAGGGGGAATTGGGTCGCCTTCTTCCACCACATACACACGCACGCCGACCAAGAACTTGCGCAGTCGGTTGGCCATCATCCGCTCAAAGGGCGTGCCGCTCTTTCCGATTGCGGTGAGCACCGCAATGGCGCTCATGTTGCCTTTGAGCAAAGGGTTCGGCTTGATGCGGCTGGACGCAAGAGACTTTGACGGGTGTGTAAGCTCGAAACCTTTTTTAATGTTGTCGTAGTCCTTCTGAGAAATCTTGGTCCGGTCGGCCAAGATAGCTTTGGCCCGGTTGGCCAGCGGCGTACCACGGTGGTTACGCTCAATGTTCAGCAGGGTACGAACGGCTTCAAGGAAGTTGGACCGACGATCTTCCTGCGCAGCTTTCAGCGCATCGTCATCCGGGATTGCAGACTCGTCAATGGGTGCCGACGCAGCAGCAAGCTGAGCACTTGCACGCTCCAGAGAACGGTTACCCTGTGCATACTTGCGCTTGTGTTCCTTGAGCGCTGCATCCTTACGGGTTTTTTCTTCCGGTGACAGTTCTTGCGCCTTACGCCCACGCTTAGCCTGTACTTTAGGCAATTGATCAGCTAACGCGCCAACTGTTTGTTCGGCTGCTGCGGTTGCTTCGGCTTCTTCAGCGGCTGCGGCTTTTTGCTCTTGGCGCTTAACAATTTCCGCCTCTACAGCGGGAAGGCTAAACATTACATTGTTACGCGCATCCTGCAACTCGGCGTCTGTCATCCCCTCGATGACATCTTGCATGGTGGTTCTGGGCTTCGCGGGTGCAGCAGGGGGTGCAGCAGGGGCTTCAGTAAATGTAGGTTCAGTGGGCCCTTGCGCCGCAGGAAGTTCACCTTGCAGCGTAGGCTCTATTCGACCATCAGGCTCAGCCCGTGGAGCAGCCTGCCCCCTAAGTGTATCAATCAGTTGCTGGAGTTCTTGAAGTTCAATCTCCCGCTGAAACAGACCTTCTCCGCGCCGAAGTGGCCGCGATGCGAGAATTTCTAAGTCACGCTCTAGCGCACGGATTTGGTCTTCAGACGCTGTGGGGGGCGTTTCAAAGGCTGGCTCAACTCTTCGACCATCAGGCTCAGCCTGTGGAGCAGCCTGCCCCCTAAGTGCATCAATCTGTTGCTGGAGTTCTTGGAGTCTAAGCTCCCGCAGATAGCGAGTCTCATTGGGTCGAATTGGGTAGTTGACAAGAATATCTTGCTCAGCCTCAAGCGCACGAATTTGATCTTCTATTGCAACCGGCTCGACTCTTTCTCCACCCACAGTGACTGTAGGAGGTTGTTCAGGAGATACCACTCTACCTGATTCAGGTGCTCTAGCTCCTGCGGTGGCGGGCTCAACTCTGGGCTGTCCAGCCACTGGAGCGCCAACTCGATCTGTTGGTTGGACAGTTGTGTCAACATCCTTTGCTCCTTCTGTTTCTGCTTGGGCAAGCGCGTCGGCTTCGGCTTCTTTTGCTGCTTGTTGCTCAGCAAGGACGCGAGCATTCTGAGGGTCCTCCCCAGCATCAATAAACTCCTGAGTCAGTTGTTCGACCCGACCTTCAGGTGCCTTGGTAGTCGGAACTCTTTCTGCGGCTTTACCGTATTCGCGTTCAATTTGTGTCCGCGCCATCAAGACTGCATCATTGGGGTCAATACCCGCAGCGATGTATGTGTCGGCAATCTCCTGCGTGCGTGCATCACGCTCCTCCGGTTTGAGGGTGGCTGCAACACCTTTGCGCTCAAGTCCCGGCTCAGTGGTTTCGATTGTGGTTTCCGAGGGTGCTTGAGGGGGCGCTTCTGATTGCAGAAATCCTTTGCTCCGCGCCAGCAGTTCAGACAAACCTTCGTAGCTGGTGTCTTGCACATATCCCGGCTTTCTACCTTGAAGAGCATCTGCCGCAAGCTGCACACCTTTAGCTGTACCCATGATGGCACCTGTCTGGGCACCAGACATAAGGACGGTTTGCCGCATAGCTTCGGCTTGTCCTTCAAGGAAGTCTTTCCAACCTGCTTTGGGGTTGAGCCCAATACCGGGAACTTTGTCAATTAAGAAATTTGTGGCTTGCGTGAGCTGCTCGGCGGGAATTTCTTTTGCAAACGCTTTTGCAAGGTAACCTGCCAACTCTTTGGTAGGGATGCGATTTACAGCACCACGAATGGCCTTGGACAGTTCTGTCAACCCAAAACGCTCAAAAAGAATTTCCGAGGTTGTGAGCAAACCCGCACGAAATGTTGCGTCCGAGGGTGATAGGTTAGCTTGTCGGCTTTCGCCGTACTCTTTGCCAAACACCTGAAGTGCCAATGGGGCCAGCACTGTAGCCGATGTACCTGTTACCGCCCCAAGGAGAATAAACGGTGCTTGCGTGGTTAAAGTAGCAATTGCACTTTGCGCCGACTTCTCAAAAATGCTATCGCCTTTGGGGATAGCTTTACCTTCTTCGCTAGCAATACGAAGGGAGTCCGCGACATTTTTTTGCATTGTCGTGTCGCCAGCCACATCAGCATAGATATTTAGAATGCCAAGGCCGACTTGACCCGCTTGACTGCTAATTTCAGCACCAACACGGGTCAGGAATCCAGCGTCTTTTAACTCTTCGCGTTTAGCCGCAGCTCTGTTCAGAGCTTCTTGTCCGACAACATCAGGAGTTAACGATTGCAGCTTAGGGCCTGCACCACCATAAAAAAGCGCTCTGCGGTAGGCTTCATTTTTTGCTGCTTCGGGGTCGAGCCCTTGTTCAATCAAAGACTTTTCAATTTCTTCCGCTCGACTCTCCGGAGCAGGGAAAGCTTTTTGTACGCTTTTAAGAGCACCCTGCGCAGTGCTGGGGGTAGTTATTTTTTCGCGTTTAACAAGACTGTCGAATGGCCCACTGATTGGCTTGGGCGCATCTTTGTTGCGCTGTGCATCTAACTCCGCATAATGTGCGGCCACCACTTTTGCAGCTCGACCATAAACATCCTTGCGTTTGAGCAGACGATCCATTTCAGCAGCGCGTTCGTCAGGCTCCATTGCGCCAAGCCTACGCTTCATTGCTTCGACAAAGTCTGGATTGAGCATCTTGTCTTGTGCAAGTGCTGGCTCGGGCGGCTTTACACCTTGCGGCGGTTTTGCACCTTCAAGTACAGACTTATATGTAGTGCTGCCCGGTTCGATGATCTCTCGACCAAAGAATCCTCGTCCGATAGGCAAAGGAGTGGCTGTAGGGCCAGCCGTAGGAGCAGCGGGTCTAGATGAAGCAGCCGTAGGCGGACGAACAGCCGTAGGCGGACGAATAGGCTCAGGAGCAGCAGCCGAGGGGGCAACAGCCGAGGGAGCAACAGCCGAGGGAGCAACAGCCGCGGGAGCAACAGCCGAGGGAGCAACAGCCGAGGGAG
>Ga0222714_10003216_pt1 | contig 16812 bp, 19 predicted proteins | sample C33_3DmetaG_FD_165048 | JGI IMG/M metagenome (GOLD analysis project Ga0222714, IMG submission 165048) | Estuarine water microbial communities from San Francisco Bay, California, United States - C33_3D | ecosystem: Environmental > Aquatic > Marine > Unclassified | place: USA: California...
GTTACATCATGTTGGACGATGGTGTGAAGGGTGCAGGAAAAGAAGAACACGAAGTGAAAGTTGCTGACATTTCCATTCACTTGCTTGATGCACTTGAAAACGGTGAGCGAATTCGGGCAGAGTCTTCCGCTCCGCTCAGTGCACCTGTTGCTGGTGAATAGTTAACTACTTCGCGAAGTTTTCAAAATACCGACTTGGTGTCGGTCCACGCTGACCCTGATATTTTGAGCCTCGTGCTCCCTTGCCATATGGGTTTTCGGCGGGCGTCGTCATGGTCATAAAACTCACTTGACCAATTTTCATATTTGGATACAACGTGATCGGCAGGTTTGCCACATTCGACAACTCGAGTGTGATGTGGCCGTCAAATCCTGCATCAATAAATCCTGCTGTGGAATGAATCAGTAACCCAAGGCGACCAAGTGAGCTTTTTCCTTCTACGCGGGCAACCAGATCGTCGGCAATCGCCACTCGCTCGAGAGTGGATCCAAGCACGAACTCACCTGGATGAAGCATGAACACGCCGTCTTGAGGAACCTCCACGAGTTCCGTGAGATCGGTCAAATCTTTCTTGACATCAATGACCGCTGCGGTGTGATTGCGGAATACACGAAACAAATGAGACACCTTGACATCGATTGACGACGGCTGGATGCACGACTCGTCAAGCGGGTCAATAATGATTCGGCCAGCGCCGAGGGCTTCGCGAATGCTTTTGTCAGACAGGATCACAACGAAGCACCCTAGTGAACAAAGCAAGGGTCAGAAAAACCTCGCAGACCTCGAGTTACGAGACCAAGCTCAGCAGTGCCCACAACGCAGCAACAGCACCCACCCCGGCCATTGCCAATGACCGTGCTTTAGGTGCGTGTGACAATGACCCTTCTTCGGTCTTTGCTGGGGGTTTCACGAGCGCAAGGATGTTGCCAGCACACATAGCGCCACCAAACGCGAGCACTAACCAAATCAAAATGTCCTCGCCCAAAAACATGGTTAGTCGCCAAACGACTCTTCAATGGCATTATCCATTGCCATGTTTTCAAACCGTGTGTATGTGGCGAGCCATGCGAGTTTGGCGTATCCAAGTGGTCCGGCACGGTGCTTCGCCACGCTGATTTCTGCAAATCCCTTGAGGTTTGGATCGGCCTCATAAATTTCGCCGCGATAGAGAAACATGACAACGTCAGCGTCTTGCTCAAGAGCTCCGGATTCTCGTAAGTCAGACAGCGTTGGTCGCTTGTCTTGGCGACTTTCGAGCTGACGACTTAACTGACTGAGTGCCAAAACGGGAACATTAAATTCGCGCGCCAAGAGTTTGAGTTTTCGACTGATTTCACTGACTTCTAACTGGCGGTTCTCTGGTCGTCCATCGCCACCCATCAACTGCAAATAGTCGATCACAATCAAAGCAAGTCCACCTTCACGACTTGCCACCCGGCGAGCTTTCGCACGAATCTGACCAACTGTGGTGCCTGCGCTGTCGTCGATAATCAATGGAACATCTAAACGTCCAACAGCATGGCCGATCTTTGTCCAATCTTTTGGAGTTGGGCGACCTGTTCGCAGCACCGTTCCATCAACGCGTGCTTCACTAGCCAAAATTCGTTGAGAGAGTTCGGCTTTACCCATTTCCAATGAGAAAAAGAGGACGGGTTTATTCACGTGCTGTGCAGCGTGAACCGCAATCCCGAGCGCGAATGCGCTCTTTCCCATTGCAGGACGAGCTCCGACAATGTTGAGTGTTCCTGGTTGCAATCCAAGTAGCACTTTGTCCAAGTCGACAAATCCGGTGGGAACACCTGTCATCGTTTCTGAATTGCTTGCTCGTTCTTCGAGACGATCCATCGCCTCTTTAATCAGTACGTCAAGTCGAGCTGAGTTGTCTCCAACTTGGCTTTCTGAGATATCAAAAATCTTGCTCTCGGCCGAATCAAGTGCGCGATCAACGTCGTCGGGTTCGCTGTATCCAATTTCGGCAATGTCACCAGCAACACCAATAAGTCGGCGTAGTTTTGCAGTGTCGCGAACGATTTTTGCATAACGCTCAGCACTTGATACCGCAGGTGTTGCGTTTTGCAACGCAAGCAGTTCTTCCAGGCCGCCAACATCATCAAGTAACTGCGCACGCCGAAGTTCGTCAGCAACAGTGATTGGATCAACGGGTTGACCGCCTGTGTGTAATGAGCGGATTGCATCAAAGATGTGGCGATGAGCCGGTTTATAAAACTCATCTGCGTGCACACCACGTTCGACGGCTACACCAATTGCCTCTCGCGAGAGGAACATGGCACCAAGCAAAGATGCTTCAGCGTCAAGGTTGTGTGGCGGCACACGCTGTGCACTGCGAGACCCAGAACGTGAATCTGATCGACTCTCACCTGTGTTCGACATACAACGGCCTTGCCTAGTTGGCGCTGTGAGGCGCTAGTGACACTTTTCTATTGTGCAACAACCGACAACGACACCACACCGCTCACACCGTCAAACAATGCAACACTCACTTGGTGAGCGCCAACCGTTCGGATTGGTGTTTCGATGTTGATGTATTTTCGGTCGAGTACTACTGATGTTTGATCCTTTACTGCAGCGACAATGTCGTTTGCAGTTACTGAACCAAACAAGCGTCCTTCTGCACCTGCTTTCGCCTTCACTGTTACGGTGTGCTTAGCAAGCTCTGCCGAGATAGCAAATGCTGCGTCACGGTCTGCTGCTTCTCGCAAATCGCGAGCGCGGCGCATCGAGTTTGCCTGAGTAACCGCACCGTCGGTAGCAAGGATTGCCAAGCCGCCTGGCAACAAAAAGTTGCGTGCGTGACCAGACGAAACGGTGACAATGTCACCCCGTCGGCCAATGCCAGATACATCTTTGCGAAGCAAGACTTTCATGATGCTGCCTCCTCGGTTACTACTGTGTCGGTCACCACTTCGTCTTCAAAAGGTGCTTCTACGGCGGCTTCGATGACGTCTTTGTATGTATCGGCCAATGATTCATTGGAGTCGCGATCGCGTGAGCGACGTGGGCGATCGTTGTATGAACCATCTTCTTCGCCACGACGTGGTGCGCGAGCAGAGGCAACGCGCTTTGTGTATGGCAAGAGTGCCATTTCGCGCGCATTTTTTACTGCAAGAGCAACGTCGCGTTGCTGCTGAACGGTGTTGCCATTCATACGACGAGCGCGCAATTTCGAGCGATCCGACATGAAACGCTGCAGTAAGTTGACATCCTTGTAGTCGATGTAGCCAACCTTTTCGGCGTGCAAAACATTCGGGCGCTTCTTATATTTGCGCATCGCCGCTTTCGCGGCGCGTTCTTTGTTCTTTTTACTGGTCATGATGTGTTTCCTTTATGCGATGAGTGTTAGTCGTGTACGTCGTAAAATCAGAATGGTTCTTCGCCGCTGTCAAACGGATTGGACTCGCCCACTGGGCTTGCGCCACCCTTTGCTGCGCCCTGACCATCGGTTCGTGGAGTGCGCTCAACTTGCGCGGTTGCCCAACGAAGGCTTGGTCCGAGTTCATCTGCAATGACGTCAATTGCCGTGCGCTTGTCGCCTTCGCGCGTGGTGTACTCACGCTGCTCAAGACGACCGGTGACCACAACGCGAGCACCCTTGGTCAGTGACGCTGCTGCGTTTTCGCCAAGTTGGCCCCACGCAGTGACATTGAAATATGACGTTTGTTCTTGCCACTCACCATTGACTTGGTAACGACGTCCTACGGCGATGCCGAAAGAAGCGACGCCACGTCCTGACGTGGTGAAGCGAAGTTCTGGGTCGCGGGTGAGGTTTCCCACGAGAGTGATGGTGTTATCTGCCATGAAGGTCTCCTAGTTAATGAATGAATAAATGGAGATCAGGCTTTAGCTGCGATCATGCCGCGGCTAGCTGCTTCCTGATCTGGCAAACGGAGAAGTTTGTGGCGGAGTACATCGTCCGCGAGCTTCAATGAGCGCTCGACTTCGTCGAGTGCGCCGCCTGGGGCTAAGAGGTTGAACACCGCGTAGTACCCATCGGATTGCTTGTTGATTGGGTATGCAAGACGACGCTTACCCCACCAATCAGGTGTGCCGTGAACCGATCCACCAGCAGCAGTCACTGCTTTCGAGATCGTGTTAATCCAGCTATGAGCAACCGACTCTTCCGACGCACCGCTCATGATGACCATTAATTCATATGCACGCATAAACGTGATAACTCCCTTCGGATCCAGCCGAGGCTGGAGCCCCCGAGGGGGCAGGGTGGATAAGGACTCTGGATCGTATCGGCACATTCGGAGTGTGCCACACCCCTGTTACACGGTGCCGAAATGAAGGTTGTTACTGGCGATATCGCGCACGCCGCACAGGTTCATCGGTCGTCACGCCTGGATCGACGAGGGGCAACGTGCGGAGCAGGTGGTGCCACTTACACAATCGGCACGCTTCCACAACATATGCAGTGAATCGTGAATCACGTATCTCTGAATGAGCTATCTCCTGTTGTGCCATCCGTCGAAACTCTTCAAGTTCGTCTGGACGAGTGATGCACCGACCATGATGCGGAAGTCGCGGACCAAACACATACGTCACGAGCACAACATTGTCTTCTTGGCAGATTGGACATCGCACTTGAGTCTCGTCGCCAAAGTTTCGTGCTGCGCGCAATAAATCTGGATGAGCGTCACACACTTGGTCGCGGCGAAGCCTGCCTTTGCGATATTCGTTGATCAGAGTACGTCTGCTAAGTCGGTGATCAATTACACCACCAACAGTTTCTCCGTCATCTCCCGTAATGCTGAGTGCGCTTAACCAGCCGGCTTTGCGTCGAAACACCATGCTTGCGAACGATAGTCCGATTTACTTTGCTTGTCTCGCCCACCACTGATCAAGACGCAATTTAATTTCGTCCTCACCAAGCAAGCCTTCTTCAAGGCGGACTTCCATTAAAAACTCCAGCGCAGCCCCGACTTCGCGGCCTGGTCGAAGTTGTAAATGCTCCATCACTGCCGCACCATCAAGTTCGGGACGCATTGCAGCAATTTCTTCCTGTTTTGCCAACTCGTTGATGCGCGCTTCGAGTTCATCCATTCTCTTTGCCAACGTAAGAGCTTTTTTCTCGTTTCGGGTTGTGCAATCACAGCGCGTAAGTACGTTTAGTTCGGCAAGATACTTTCCTGCATCACGCACATACCGGCGAACTGCTGCATCGGTCCAGCCCATTTGATAGGTGTGAAACCGTAAGTGCAACGCAACGAGTTCGGTAATTGCGTGAACATCTTCAGATGAGTAACGCAAAGCCTTTAACCGATCACGTGACATTCGTGCACCCACCACTTCGTGATGATGGAACGTGACACCTTTGCCGTCTTTAAATGACCGAGTCTTTGGTTTGCCGATGTCATGAAATAACGCCGCTAAGCGGGTAATACGAAAATCAAAGTTAGGTGCTGCATTCGGTTGAACATTTTCTACAACGGCAAAGGTATGCGTGAGTACGTCTTTATGGCGATGGATGGGATCTTGTTCAAGTTTCATTGCTGGTAACTCGGGGAAAAAATGTGCGGCCAGTCCGGTATCCACTAAAAACCACAAACCCAAACTCGGAAACTCGGTGACCATCAGCCGGTCGAGTTCATTACGAATGCGCTCAGGCGACACGATCTTGAGTCGTTCGTGCATGCTTTTAACGGCTTCAACAAGTTCGGCAACTGGTTCAAGTTTGAGTGTGGAGATAAAACGTGCTGCCCGCATCATCCGTAGCGGATCATCACTAAAACTTTCTGTCGGTGAAAGCGGGGTACGCAACACTCGTGCAATCAAGTCAGTTGCCCCTCCAAATGGGTCTACGAGTATCGGTTGTTCGGCCGTAATCTCAAGCGCCATGGCGTTGACGGTGAAGTCACGTCGTGATAAATCGGTGTTGATATCAAGAGAAAACTGCACTTCAGGTTTGCGTGAATCAGGAGAATAAGCCTCAGCACGATGAGTGGTGATCTCATATGTTCGTCCGTTTTTCTGACACGAGATTGTTCCAAATCGCTCTCCCGCAGTCCACACAGCGTCAGCCCAACCTGATAACAAACTCTTGATTTGCGGAGGGGTTGCATCGGTGGTCAGGTCAAAATCCAACTGATCAGTTGCCCGATCAAGCAATAGGTCCCGAACCATTCCACCAACGAGATACAGCCGAAAGGTTGCGCTCGAAAACATCGCTCCTAAAGGTTGAAGTTCGGCCAATACGGGCTCAAAGCGTGGAGGAATCACACTTCGTAGGTTAGAGGTTGGTGCATCATGAACGGTGTTGCCGACTACCGTCAAATAGTGATGTCTCGCACTTTTTTTCGTCGCATCATGCGATGCATGGTTGCCTGCATTGCATTAATCGTCCCAGTCTCGCTAACTCAAGCTCCGCTCTCTGCGGATCAGCCAACCACACTGCCCGACAAAATTGAAGCACGCCTGATTGGCCAGAACTTCAACGTATCAATCGGTCGACAGTTTCGATTTGTACTTTCAATTCCCAATAACAACACCAAACAGGAATTGCTCACCACCCCACAGACGGTGTTGCGGGTTGAGGTCCATACAGCAACAACATCACGCGCTGAAGTGCGCCGAATCACTCAAGGATCACCACCTACACAAGTTGTTGAGACCATCGACATTGACATCCGCGATGTAACTATTAACGAAAACGGTGACCTCGTTGCAATTATTGCCAGCGGTTCGGCGCCGGACGAAATCAATATCCGAAAAACTGGTGTCTATCCCGTTTCGCTTTCGTTGCGGACGGGGACCGTCGAACGTTTTCGCTTCACCACGTTTATCAACTTCATTACCGGTCAAACAAGTAGTAATACGTTGTCTGTATCAGTTGTTGCCGAGTTTGTCCCACCGGTAAACCAGCTTCCTAATGGCGATATCGCAATTGTTGACAGCACTCGAAAAACCCTGCAAAACCTGGTAGGCGCACTTTCCGGTGAAGGAGGGGTGATGTCACTCTCGGTTTCACCAGAGTTGCTCAACAGTCTTGCATTATCTGAAAACCCCAACGATGCAGCATTGCTTGGTTCATTGCAACTTGCATTGAGTCGTCACCAATTACTTGCTTCAACATTTGTTCCATTTGATGTGTCGTCTGCTCAACTGTCAAATCTTTCAACAGTGTTTATTCAGCAACTAGACCGCGGTAAACAAATCCTCAACCTCCGCAACGGTGATGCGCCAATCAACCCCCGCACGTGGTTTTCAACTCGTCCGATCTCGCGCGAGGGAATCTCTTTGCTTGCACAATTGGGTTACACCAATGTGGTGTTTTCGCCCAATGCGGCGCGGTCGTTTGGGTCGCTTAGTTCATATTCTTTGCAGTACCGCGCAGACTATGTAACGCCTGATGGCCCACGTGTTTCTCTCGGTGTTTCTGATCCTGTGTATGCCGCTTCTCTGTCTCGATCAACGAGCAATCCCGTGCTTGCAGGTATCGGTATTGCCGCCGAACTCATCACGCAGCAATCCGAACTTTCTCGCTTTCAAACTCAAACATTGCGTGATCATGTCATCGTGTCCACTTTGGATGGATCGGTTCCAAATCCTGTATTGCTAAATTCGTTGTTGGTTGCAATGTCGCGTGCTCCACAGTTAGCACTGCGTCCTCTTTCAGCAATTCCGCGTCCAACGGCTGCGTCAACTCCAGTGCGCATGCCGTCATCAACAGAGGTTGATCTCTCCTCACGGCGTTCCTCGATAACGGACTTGGCTTCGATTATCGCATCAACTGCAACAATGCTGGACGCGCCCATCACCGAGCGAATGTGGTGGGATGACGCGCTCCTCTTAGTTCAGAGTGACACTCTGAACTCCGATCGCTTTGCTGATTACACAAGAGGGTTGACTGCCAAATTACGGTCGTTTCGTGCGCAAGTGAGTATTCCTGAGTCTTTGACATTTACTCTCGGTGGAAAAACGAGTGACTTACGACTTCAGTTGCGCAACAGTTCAAGTAATCCATTGTCAGTCCTTGTCACTCTGTCCAGTGCAAAACTTTCCTTTCCCGAAAAACCACAAATTGTGCGGATTGATGCCAACTCAGCAACCGACCTGGTCATTCCGGTGGTCGCCCGTGCAAACGGAACGTTCCCACTGGAAGTTGTCTTGTATACGCCTGATGGCCTGACGCAGGTTGGCAAGCGCATCCGGCTCAGTGCGCGGGTAAACGCCCTTGCTGGACTTGGACAACTTGCCTCTGGAGTAGCAATTTTGCTGCTGATGTCATGGTGGGTTTCGCATTGGCGAAAAAAGAATCGCACGAAAGCAGCCGAAAACCATCCTGCACTACGCTAAGAGACATGACTATTCGAATCGTGACGGACAGTGCATGCGACCTGCCGCAGCATCTTGTTGACCAATACAACATTTCTATCGTGCCGCTTTCGGTTCGATTTGGGGAACAAGAATTCATCGACCGCCAAGACCTCACCAAGGAGCAGTTCTGGGCTCGTTGCGATTCATCACCTGTGTTGCCTGAAACTGCTGCCCCATCTCCTGGACAGTTTGAAGCCGAGTTTCGTAAATTGGCATCGGAAGGTGCCACCGGCATCGTCATGGTTGCATTATCAGGAGTGTTATCGGCAACCATGCAAAGCGCCGAGCTTGCTGCGAAAGCAGTATCTGGGCATATTTCTGTACGCGTAATCAATAGTTTGTCGGCAAGCATGGGTCAGGGAATCACCGTGCTTGCATGCGCTCGCCTTGCACAGACCGGGGCAACACTTGACCAGGTTGCAGAGGCGGGCAATGCCTTTGCACAACGATCAAAGGTGTGGGGTGCACTAGACACTCTGGAAAACCTCAAAAAGGGTGGTCGCATCGGTGGTGCCAAAGCCATGCTCGCGTCAGCCCTTTCGATCAAGCCGATCATTGAAGTCATTGATGGCAAGATCGAAGAAGGTGGCAAACAGCGCACTCGCAGTAAGGCACTCGCATTTTTGATCGACAAAGTTCGCGAAGCGGGCCCGATTGAAAACCTTGCAGTACTGCAAGCAAACTGCACCGATTTCGAAGCGTTCGTTGAACAATTGCGCAGTGTCTACTCAGGTGAAATCATTGTCGGTGATATTGGACCGATTGTTGGCACACACACTGGGGCTGGCACCATCGGAGTTGCATTCCATACTGCATAACTTGCGAGATATCCCCGATTGATATGGGGTTTCAGCACTAGCGTCGCATGGCAGCGATGGATGATAAACAGGTGCTCCCCAGCCTCATCGGTGGTCGCTACCGCCTTGAACGCAAAATTGCTCACGGCGGAATGGCTGTGGTCTGGTTGGCAACCGACACATTTCTTAGTCGCAAAGTTGCCGTCAAGCTGTTGCGCCCTCATTTAGTTAACGACCCAACACTGGCAGAACGTTTTAGACGCGAGGCAATTGCTAGCGCAAGTATTTCTCACCCCAACATCGTTGCGGTGTATGACTGCATCGAACACAATGGGCAACAAGCGGTAATCATGCAACTGGTTAAGGGTAAGAGCCTGCGTGAACTGTTGGATAAACAAAAGCGACTTGGACCAAAACTCACCATTCATATCGGAATCTCTGTTGCGGCAGCACTTGACGAGGCTCACGAAAACAATTTCATTCACCGAGACGTGAAGCCTGGAAACATCATGATTACCCCCGAGGGACAGGTGTTGCTGACGGACTTTGGAATTGCCAAAGCAATAACTTCGGGTGAAGAAGACCTCACACACGACAACATCATGATGGGCACCGCCAAATATTTGGCACCTGAACAAGTACGGGGTAAGCCACTTGACGGAAGATCAGACCTGTATTCACTTGGTTTAGTGCTCTACGAATGTCTCTCTGGTCGAGTGCCATTCCTTGGTGAATCTGATGCCGACACCGCATTAGCACGACTGCAACGTGAACCTACAGATCTTGCGCGCTTGCGTCCATCGTTGTCGCCTCAACTTGTCCGCGTCATTCACAAATTACTCGCTCGCAATCCCGAACACCGCTACGCAACCGGACATGAAACAAAGCTTGCATTACGTGCAGCGCTTACGGGAGCCCACGACACCACCACAGAACTGACACCACCATCAGGTTTGCACAACGTCCAAGAAACCACCGAGCCTGTTGAAACGCACTACGAACATGTCCGTCGTCCGCGACCTAAACATGGTTCGTATGCGTTGCGCAGAATGTTCGTTGGGCTCAGTGCTCTCAGCGTGTTGGCAGGAGTTTTGTTGTGGCAAGTTTCTGGTGACACAACAACGCAAGAAGCTCCGATTATTGAGCCCGTCCCAGTTGAGCCTGTTGCAATTGCATCGCTATCAACGTTTGACCCAATGGGAGATGATGGTGTTGAAAATGACGAACTGCTACCCAATTTGTTAGATGGTGACCCTGCCACGGTGTGGTCCACATCGTGTTATGACAATCAATACTTCGGAAGCAAAGGGTTTGTTGGCTTGGTTCTACACTTAACGCGTCCTGCAACAGGTACCTTGCGTATCGGAATGCACAATGCCCCATGGGCGATTGATGTCTACGCCTCAAACGATGCCCCGCCCGTCGATATTGACGGCTGGGGCACCAGTATTTCTCGCGGATATAACACCAAACGCCAACGGGCGAGTTTCGCAATAGACAACCCTGCCCAGTATTTGCTGATCAAGATTCGAGAAGCTGGCAAGAGTTCACAGTGCACAGCACAGTTTCCTTACTCTGGAACTCTGGCGGGCATTGCATTTACCGAGGGTTAGCCTGAACTCAATGGTTTCGAACCCGTTTACCGATCCAAACTGGTCTTCAAAAGTGGTTGATTTCATCGATCGCTGGATTGCCTTTGTTCGCGATCACACCACCCGCCCACTCATCGCTGTTATTCGTGGTCTGGTGTTTGGAACAATGGCGCTTGTTGGAGTGCTGTTCTGCCTGATCTTGCTGCTCATCGGATTGATGCGAGCATGTGTCTCACTCGGAGATATTTGGTTAAGCCATGACACCGCAGTGTGGGTTGCATACTTTGCCCTTGCTGGAATCTTTTTGTTGCTTGGTGCACTTGCGATGCGCAAACGTCGTCCTCGCGACTAAGTTGTTTGCTACTTCCTCTATTTAAAGGTTCGTGATCCCATGTCTCAACATCACAAAGTACTCATCATTGGTTCGGGTCCCGCTGGTCTGACGGCGGCTATCTATACAGCGCGTGCTGGGCTATCCCCCCTTGTCATCGAAGGTGAACCGTCTTCAACATCAGATCAGCCAGGTGGACAACTCATGCTCACCACAGAAGTTGAAAACTTTCCTGGTTTTCCTGAGGGAATCATGGGGCCAGAACTCATGATGCGTTGCCGCGAACAGGCAACACGCTTTGGTGCCGCATTCATTACCGAAAAAGTGACAAAAGTTGACTTCAGTTCACAGCCACTTCGTGCGTGGGTACGCGATACCGAGTACACCGCCGACAGCGTGATTGTCAGCACCGGTGCACAATCGCTCATGCTTGGACTGCCTGAAGAACAACGACTTATCGGCCATGGTTTGTCAACGTGTGCAACGTGCGATGGATTTTTCTTTCGTGGTCAAGAGATTGCGGTAGTTGGTGGTGGAGACTCAGCACTTGAAGAAGCGCAGTTTCTCACCAAATTTGCCTCGAAAGTGCACATGATTGTGCGCCGCGATGCATTTCGAGGTTCGAAAATTATGCAACAACGAGCATTTAACAATGAAAAGATTTCGATTATCTGGAATTCGAGTGTCACTCAGATACACGGTGAAGACAAAGTGTCAGGTGTACAACTGACCGACACCGCCACTGGAGTAGTAAGCGAGCTTCCTGTAACTGGTTTGTTTATCGCAATTGGACATCGACCAAACACCGATCTGTTTAAGGGTGTACTCACGATGGAAGACTCTGGTTATCTTGTCACCACACCAGGTTCTACTTACACCAACATTCCCGGCGTGTTTGCGTGCGGAGATGTTCAGGATCACACATACCGACAAGCAATTACAGCTGCTGGTTCGGGCTGCATGGCCGCACTCGACTGTGAGCGCTGGTTAGAACACCAACACGCATAGTGATTGCGTGGAATAATCCCAACAACTAACGGGTTGCAGTAAGTATTATTTCAGTACACAACAGCGAAGGAAACACCATGGCGCAAGGAATCACCACACTTACATCTGCCAATTTTGATGAAACGATTGGTGGCTCGGATACCCCGATTCTCGTTGACTTTTGGGCTGAATGGTGCGGACCATGCAAAGCAATCGCTCCGGTATTGGCTGAGTTGGCAACCGAACAAGCAGGGAAATTAACGGTGGCAAAACTCAATGTTGATGATTACGGCGACATTGCGATGCGTTTCAATGTGATGAGCATTCCCACATTGATTGTGTTCAATAAAGGCGAAGCAGCAAAGCGCCTTGTTGGTGCTGTCGGTAAAGGAAAATTGCTTCAGGAGCTTGCAGAATTTCTTCCGTCTTCCCACTAAGCCTTCATCAACGCGGTGACGCGGTACATGATTTACAGAAGCGGTTGATTGCGGCTGCCCTTTTGGATAGAGCAGACTGTGAACATGGTCTTTTTTGTACCCGCACCGCTGCTGCGGTAACGGTTTTTCAAGAACAACGAGGTTTGCCAGCATCCGGTGAATGCGACACGGTGACGTGGTTGGCGCTAGTCGAGTCGTCATGGGGTTTTGGGTCACGATTGCTGTATTTAACCTCTCCACATATGCGTGGTGATGATGTTGCATTATTGCAATCAGTGCTTGCAAAATTAGGTTTCGATTGTGGTCGAGCAGACGGAATTTTCGGAGCCAACACATTGCGTGCACTCACCGATTTTCAGCAGAACTACGGACTCACGGTTGATGGAATCTGTGGTGTGAACACCATTCGGGCCCTCGAACGAACTAGTAGTCAAAGCGGTCTTGGTCCCGGCATCGTCGCGGTCCGAGAATACGAAACCTTGCTTGCCTCTGCAAACCACAACAGCCGGCCGCGCATACTCGTGGGCAGTTTCTCTCAGATCACCAAATACACGCGTTTATTGGTACGTGAACTGCGAGCAGCCGGTGACGATGTGGTCACGGTGGAAAGCGATGACCCACACGCACATGCACAAACGGCAAACTCCTTTGTGGCTGACCTTTACTTCGGGGTTGTCATCAGCGAAGTTCCCGAAGTGCGGTTCGAGTACTACCAAACCGGCTCATTTGTTTCGGCGGGCGGCAAGTTGGCTGCAGAGCTGTGTGCTCAACACGTTGCTGGTTTTGTCAACCTCAATCCCGCGGTGCGCGGAATGCAACTCCCTGTTCTCCGTGAAACACGAATGCCCGCTGTTGTGTGCACGCTTGGCCCCCGAACGAGCGAACACGAATTGCTGGACTTGGTCACCCCACTGCGCACAGCACTTGCCGCATGGTGTGATAACCCATTTCACTAGTTATCCACAGGTTTATGCACACGCTGTGCTTAACCTCTAGATACGGTTGAGCATCAAGCCTGTATTGAGATTGAGGCCCTTACTCATCAAGTTCTGGTCCTTCGGTCATCAATCGGTAAATCCGCTCAAGATCTTCAAGGTCGGCAAACTCGACCACCAACTTGCCATGCTTTCCGGCAAGCGTGACGGTCACCGGGGTGGCAAGATGCTCGGAAAGCAGCTCTTCGAGTTCATGCAAACCAGGTTCTTTTACCGTTGTCGTACGTTGCGTAGTTGTTCCCGCAGGTTTAAAGGTTCCCGTTGCAATAGATGTGCCTACTGGTGTGGTTGCAGGATTCAGGGCAAACCGCACTGCGTCTTCAACTGCTCGTACGGTCATACCTTGTTCGACAGCCTGCCGCGCGAGTCGTTCTTGAAGTGCGCGATCAGGTGTGCCAAGCAGTGCCTTTGCATGCCCGGCGGTGAGTCGTCCCTCTGCAATGAATTGTTGAAGCGTGGGCGGCAATGTTAGAAGTCGCAGCGCGTTGGTTATCGCTGATCGACTCTTCCCTACTTTTGTCGCCACTTGCTCATGGGTCATATTGAAGTCTTCAAGTAGTTGCTGATATGCAGCAGCTTCTTCGAGCGGCGTGAGATCCTGACGGTGAAGATTTTCCACCAAGGCCTGTTCGACCGAAGCAACATCATCGGTCAGACGAACAATGGCTGGAATAACCGTAAGGCCCGCCCGTTTTGATGCTCGCCATCTCCGTTCGCCGGCAATGAGTTCGTATCGGCCATCCGTGGTGGAGGGACGCACCAGAATCGGTTGCAGTAAGCCGATCGCCTTGATCGAGGCAGTGAGCTCGGTGAGTGCATCTTCATCAAACAAGACACGAGGCTGGTTGGGGTTTGGGTCAATTGATGACACCACAATGTCCATGAGACCAACACCTGACGTGTTCGTAACTGGCGTAACTACCCCACCCGATGCGGTTGGAATCAGTGCTTCTAGACCTCTACCGAGTCCCGACTTGCGCGCCACCACTCACCTCCAGTGCAACTGCTCGATATGCCTTAGCCCCGGTTGAATTCGGGTCGAATGTAGTAATTGGTTTGCCGTGAGAAGGGGCTTCGGCTAGTCGGACATTATGAGGAATCACGGTTTGACACACTTTGTCGCCAAAGTGCTCGCGTACTTCGCTGACAACATCTCCTGAAAGTTTAGTTCGCGTGTCAAACATCGTGCAGATAATCCGACTCATACCCAGGCCTGGATTGAGGTTTTTGCTCACCAAATCGACGTTTCGCAACAACTGCCCTAAACCTTCAAGGGCGTAGTACTGACACTGGATGGGCACAATCACCTCGTTGGCGGCGGTAAGACCATTAACGGTCAACAAACCAAGGGATGGCGGACAGTCGATGAGGACATAATCAAACTGATCAATCACTGCGTCGATGGCTTTTTTGAGACGGGTTTCCCGCCCCATGACCGGCACCAATTCAATCTCGGCTCCTGCTAAGTCGAGGTTTGACGGGGCAACAAAGAGATTTTTCACTGCCGTGGGAGCAAGGCAGTCTTCAATTGGCGTCTCGTGTAGCAAGACGTCATAAATGCTGGTTTCCATATCTCGGGTATTTAATCCCAGGCCTGTTGAGGCATTCCCTTGCGGGTCAAGGTCGATCAGCAATACCCGATACCCTTGTTCGGCCAGACAGGCGCCAAGGTTGATAGTGGTGGTGGTCTTGCCTACCCCGCCTTTTTGATTTGCCATGGCAATAATACGGGGGATTGGGTATGGACCCGTGGTGCCGGCAGGAGTGTTCATGATCCCCTAAGAATACCCTTCGTGTAGGGGGTTATGTGGGATGTCGGGCGGGCAGTGTTCCACGTGGAACATTAAGTTTTGCCGGTGGGGGTTCTAGGAATGTTCCACGTGGAACACTGCCACGCGACCCTTTCGTTCATATCCCGTTATGCCAAGTGAACCTAGTTGAAGGTGTTCCCAGCGATCAGGGGATTTGGCGGGGGGTTCCGACACCACGACCAGACCGCCAGATCGAACCAGCTCGGATGACCACCGAATGGTGTATTCGGGGGGGCCAAATCCTCGGGCGCATGCAGCATCAAAAGAACCCGTGATACCGGGGCGTCGAGCGAAGTCTTCAACATCTGCGCAGACGATGGTCACGCGATCCTGAATTCCAAGCACCCGAACTGCGCGCTCCAATGAGTCGGTTCGTTTGGATCGGCGGTCAACGAGGGTCACCCGCAGGTGGGGGCGAGCAATTGCAATGACGAGTCCGGGGACTCCAGCACCGCTGCCCAAATCAACACATGTTTGAGTTGAGGCAGGAAGGGCATCAACAAACGCTGTGGCGTGACCAATGATTTCGTGTACGGGTTGGGTTCCCAACGCCCCAATACGTTGTGCGTCTCCAAGGACGCGCAGAAGCCCCTCATGTTGTACGGGATCAACATCTGCCACAAGGGCAGTCTAGTTATGCCTCTGGTGAGGATTCGTCGGCGAGAGCAACCACCACACGCCGGTGTGGGTCCTGGCCTTGCGAGCGAGTCACGACTCCGCCGACTTCAACCAAGGTGTCGTGCACAATCTTGCGATCGGCAGAGTTCATCGGTTCAAGAACTCGGGGTTGCCCACTGGCCACTACATCATTAGCCACTTTAAGGGCAAAACGACTGAGTGCTTCGCGGCGCTTCTCGCGGTAACTTGCAACGTCAACGCGCAGGTGTGTGTCATGATCGCCAAGTCGGCGCTGACTGACCACTCGCGTGAGATCCTGCACTGCCATCAAGGTTGCCCCTTTGGTTCCTACAAATACGGATACACCCTCACCTGTGACATTGATGTCGATGTCTTCACCCGACTGTTGAACCGTGACTGAACCGGTTAGACCAGCTGCTTTAAGCATGCCATCAAGAAATGTGGTTGCAGCAGCACTTACAGTGGCTGGATCAACAGGCGGCATGTCTGGGCGAGGAGCGCGAGGGGTCGCTTCACGTTTTGGTCGGGTTGATGTCGACTTCTCACGACGACCACCCTTTGCGTCGCTATCTTTCTTTGGACCACGCTTTGCGCCCTTATCGCGGCGCTCATTCTTGCCTCGCACGCTATTTGGGCGCACTCGAGCGCGAACGCGTGCCTCTCCGCGGGTTCGTCCAAACAAACCTTGTTTTGGTTCGTCAAGAACCTCAAACTCTGCGTCTTCTTCTGCAACGCCTAACTGATCAAGTGCTAATCCCTTAGCCAGCTCGATGGTCTCTGCTGCTGTTTCTACCCATTCCATAACGATGTCCTTACGTGTGATGGTCTTACGACTTTTTTGGTTTGCGCGGAATTGCGCTGCTTCGGTTTTTTCCTGGCGCACCAG
>Ga0222714_10003217_pt1 | contig 16809 bp, 17 predicted proteins | sample C33_3DmetaG_FD_165048 | JGI IMG/M metagenome (GOLD analysis project Ga0222714, IMG submission 165048) | Estuarine water microbial communities from San Francisco Bay, California, United States - C33_3D | ecosystem: Environmental > Aquatic > Marine > Unclassified | place: USA: California...
TCTTCTTTGGTGTAATTGCGCTCCAATTCAACGGCAATAACCCATTCTTTTATCTTTTGCTGTAGGGCTTCCTTGAGATTTCTTGAGCGCACGCCCACAAACAGTTGCCTAGAGAGCTGCTGTGTAATAGTCGAAGCTCCACCGCGTTTTCCCAAATAGACTAGCGCCCGGAAAAACCCTCTGAAATCAATGCCTGAATGTTCGTAAAAACGCACATCTTCGGTGGCTATGAGGGCGTTGACCAAAGACTCAGGAAACTGATCGAAATCAGTGGGGGTTCGATTATCTCCTAGGTAAAACTTACCCAAAAGCAGCGAATCGGCTGTATAGAGGTGCGTGGCAAAATTCGTTTGTGGATTCTCTAATTGATCAAAGGTGGGCATTGGGCCGAATCCGCCCATAGCCGCGGTGCGAAAAATGAGTGCTATACCTATGACTCCTGAGGCAAAGACGATCCAAAAAATCAGCACTAATCGCTTGTACATGAGAAGAATTTACGTCAAAAATACAGTGCTTAAGCAGACTACGCGTTAGAAAAAACGTTAAGAGCGCTTGGGCTTAGAAGAAGGTGGCCGCTGTGCCCTGTCTTTAGATTGCTGTTCTTGAGGCCTTCTTGGTCCCTTTTTTCTTCGATTCTTACTTCGTTTAGGTCGATCAAATCGGGTTAAGCTGTCTTCTACTGGAGCCAACTCAAACGATTCTTTTTCGGGATCTTCACCACTGGTCAGCGTAAGGCTATAATCTTCTAAGGCGTCGATCTTTTTTCCTTTCTTATTGAGCTCTAAGATTTCGGTCACTTGATCTTTGTGAAGAGCATGCCAGTGGGTAGCATCATTCTTATAGGTAAACCAAAGAAGGCCCTTAAAGATGTCTACTTTTTGGCAAAAGGCTGTTCCTTTCTCAGTTTGCAATCTGCTGTCTGCCGGCGGGAAATCTTTGAGCGCATCTAAATAAGTATCTAATTCGAAATTTAAGCAGCACTTGAGTTTTCCGCATTGACCAGCCAATTTTTGGGGGTTCAATGCCAACTGTTGGTAACGGGCAGAGGCGGTGCTCACAGCCCTAAAATCTGAAAGCCAAGTAGAGCAGCACAGTTCGCGACCGCAAGAGCCAATTCCTCCTAGTCGTTGTGCCTCTTGACGGTATCCGATCTGTCGCATTTCAATGCGCAGATTAAAGGCTCGGGCCATGTCTTTGATCAGCTGCCTGAAGTCAATCCTTGATTCTGCCGTGTAATAAAAGGTGGCCTTTGAGGCGTCACCCTGTAACTCGACGTCGCTAATTTTCATTTCAAGTTTGAGCGAAATAGCTATCTCACGGGCCTTCTTTTGAATTTCAGCTTCGCGAGAGCGAGCCTCTTGCCATATATCTATGTCTTTTTGAGTCGCCTTGCGGTACACCTTCAATTGCTGGGCCTCTTCGGCAGTTACACCTTTGCGCTTCATCTGCACCTTGACCAACTCACCCGTAAGGGTAACAATGCCCACGTCATGGCCTGAAGCCGCCTGCACGGCAACCACATCTCCTATGAGTATTGGCAGTTTGTCTGCATTGTGAAAGAACTCTTTTCGACTGTTTTTGAAGCGAACCTCGACGAAGTAAAAGGGTTCTGCCCCGGTCGGAAGCGCCATATTCTCAAGCCAATCAAATACGGTTAGCTTGTTGCACCCATCAGATCCGCATGTGCCATTGTTTTTACAGCCCCTAACCGTTCCATCTTTTCCTGAAGCACACGAAGCACACGACATATTTTTGAGGGTATTCGTTAAAATTACAACAAAGGCTTAGGGCGCACAACCCGATTTATACTTCAATTTCTCTGATCGACCCTTTTTAAAGATCTTATTGCTCACGGACTTGCCCTTGCGCAGCTTCTTTTGTTCTTCATATGGAAGCGCGATAATCTCCTGACATTCAGTGCTGCAACAGTGATCCATTTGCGCGGCACAGTTGTCGCATTGAATAAACAAGAGGTGACAGCCCTCATTGGCACAGTTAATGTGCGTGTCACAGGGCGAGCCGCACTGGTGGCAGACCGCAATAACGTCGTCAGAAATACGTTCTGAGCGACGCTCGTCAAAGACAAAGTTTTTTCCTAAAAACTTATTCTCTAACCCTCTGTCTCTAACCTGCCGAGTGTATTCGATGATTCCGCCCTCGAGCTGATAAACCTGCTTAAACCCTTTATGCTTGTAATAGGCGCTGGCCTTTTCACAGCGAATTCCGCCGGTACAATACATCACTAGTTTCTTGTCTTCTTTGTTGTCTTTTAGCTGTTCTTCGATTAAATCGAGTGAATCTCTAAACGTGTCGACATCTGGGCAGACGGCATTTTTAAAGTGACCTATCTCGCTCTCGTAATGATTGCGCATGTCTACGAGCACCGTGTCGGGATCCTCAATAAGCGCATTGAACTGTTCAGCATCGACATGTACGCCTTTATTGGTGACGTCAAAGGCGTTGTCGTCAAGGCCGTCAGCCACAATCTTTCTGCGGACCTTAACCTTGAGCTTTAAAAACGACATGTTGTCTTGCTCAATTGCAATATTCAGACGGATGCCGTTTAAAAAGGTTATGCTGTCTAGGTGGTTCTTGAAGGCTTCAAAATGAGGGGCCGGAACAGAAAGTTGTGCGTTTACCCCTTCAGAGGCCACATAAATTCGGCCTAAAACATCGAGTTCATTCCAGGCGATAAACAAGTGGTTGCGAACCAATTGCGGATTTTTGAGGTGTGCGTAAGTGTAGAACGAGATCGTAAGCCGGTCTACTCCAGCTTTTTCAATGAGATCGGCTCGCTCCTTTGCACTTAGCGTATTGTACAGTTGCATGCTATACCAATCGTTTTAAGTTAAAAGAATCGAAATGAGCCTCAAAAGTACATTTTTTCAACAATTTATCGGGCCTGCAACTTTGATGCAGCATAAACCGTTAATTTTGATTTCCACCAAAAATTTAAGGCGATGAGCAAAGAACAAGAGGCCAAAATGAAAGCGTTACAACTAACGTTAGACAAACTAGACAAAACCTATGGTAAAGGCGCCGTCATGAAAATGGGCGACACCATAGTTCAAGACGTTGAGGTCATCTCTTCAGGGTCTATAGGGCTCAATGCAGCGCTTGGAGTTCAAGGCTACCCTAAAGGTAGAGTAATTGAGATTTACGGCCCAGAATCGTCGGGTAAAACCACCCTGACCCTACATGCCATTGCAGAGGCTCAACGTGCCGGTGGCATAGCCGCATTTATCGATGCAGAACACGCCTTTGATCGTTTTTACGCGGCCAAGCTAGGGGTCGATATTGACAACCTCATCATTTCGCAGCCTGATCACGGTGAACAGGCCCTTGAGATCGCAGACAACCTCATTCGCTCAGGAGCGATCGATATCGTGGTTGTTGACTCTGTGGCAGCTCTTACCCCTAAAAGTGAAATCGAAGGTGAGATGGGCGACTCCAAGATGGGGCTTCACGCCCGACTCATGTCTCAGGCCTTGAGAAAACTCACCTCAACCATAAGCAAAACCAATTGTACCGTAATCTTCATCAACCAGTTGCGTGAAAAAATTGGAGTGATGTTCGGAAACCCCGAAACCACCACTGGAGGTAACGCATTAAAGTTCTACGCATCCGTTCGGCTTGACATTAGACGCTCTACGCAGATCAAAGACTCAGACGGAAATGTTCAAGGTAACCGCACCAAGGTGAAGGTGGTGAAAAACAAGGTAGCCCCTCCGTTTAGAACTGCAGAATTTGACATCATGTACGGCGAAGGTGTTTCCCGATTGGGAGAGATCATTGACCTTGGTGTAGATTATGAAATCATCAAGAAAAGCGGCTCATGGTTTAGTTATGACGAGACCAAGCTGGGTCAAGGTCGCGACGCAGTTAAGGCCCTGCTCGTAGACAATCCCGAACTAGCCGAAGAAATCGAGCAAAAGATATACGAGGCACTGAAGTTATTAAATGCCTGATCTAAATCTCATCTGATTTGAGCACTTCAAGCATGCGGTTTCGCACGTGTTGCTTGAAGTCTTCAATTTGCTCTCCATTAAAGGTTTTCGCGGGTATGGTCTCTAAGATGGTATAGCGCAATATTCCTGGTCCACCTTCAAATAGCTCCCAGTTAAGTCTTTTTTTACAATCAAAATTCACAATGGGAACCAAAGGCAGATCGTGCTCAATAGCCATTGAAAATGCACCGTCTTTAAAGCGATCGAGATCAACCGATACGTGGGGTACTCCACCCTCAGGGTAAATGGCTATTGACCGCTTATAATGCAGTTTTTGTCTAACTCTTTCGTATACGCGCTTGCGGCTTTCTTTGCTTGACCTATTGACCAAAATGGCCGCTCTTTTGTAAAAAAATCCAAAAAGCCAGATGCGCCCTAGTTCAACTTTTCCAACAAAAACCACTGGACGCTTACAGATGCGCAGTAAAAGCATAATGTCTAGCATACTGGTATGATTGGCCACTACCACAAAAGGGGGGGATGGTAATTCAAGAGAGCCTTCTAACTTGCGAATGGGGGTTCCCATCATAAACAGAATAAACGGAGACCAGATCGATCGGGCTACCCAATAAAGTATGGGGTAAGTGCGCTCAGATAGCACCCCCACAAGCAAAATGGGAGCACAGACAAACACAGGAATAGCGGTAACTAGGTAAAACCACCCCTTGTAAATTATGTGTCCTAGATTTCGAATAAATTGAATCACGGAAACCGAAAGTATAACTTTTTAATTTTTCGTATCTATGTACGCAAATAAAGCGGCATGGCTAGAATACTAACAGGCATTCAGAGTACGGGGGTTCCTCATCTAGGAAACATTTTAGGTGCACTTATTCCAGCCATTGAAATGGCTAATATTCAAGAAGAAGCCTCCTATCTGTTCATTGCCGACCTGCATTCGCTAACTCAAATCAAAGACCCGCAACAGCTGAGAGAAAACACTCAGGCCACCGCCGCGGCTTGGCTAGCTTTTGGTTTGGATATTGAGAAATCAATCTTCTACAGGCAGAGTGATGTGGCCGAGGTGACTGAGCTGGCCTGGTATCTCAACTGTTTGTTTCCATACCAGCGACTAACCCTGGCCCATTCGTTTAAGGACAAAGCCGAAAGACTCGAAGATGTAAACGCTGGCCTTTTTACGTACCCCATGTTAATGGCTGCAGATATCTTACTCTATGATGCCGAAGTGGTGCCTGTGGGAAAAGACCAGCTGCAACACATTGAAATGGCCAGAGACGTAGCTCAGCGATTTCATGCAGTTTACGGAGAGACATTTGTACTTCCCGAGGCTCGAATCAACGAACAGACCATGTACGTGACGGGCACAGACGGGCACAAAATGAGTAAGAGTAAAAACAACACTATCAACATCTTCGCCGATGAGAAAACCCTAAAAAAGCAAATCATGGGCATCATCAGTGATAGTAAAAGCCTTGAGGATCCCAAAGATCCATCAACCGACGCCACCTTTGCTTTGTACAAACTGATTGCCTCCCAAGAACAGATCGAGGAGATGAGCGCGCATTACCTAGCGGGAAACTACGGGTACGGCCATGCCAAAAAAGCGCTTCTCGAGCTGGTACTAGAAACCTACAAGACACCCCGTTCTCAGTACGACTACCTCATGCAACATACAGACGAACTAGAGGCGCAACTGTTGATTGGAGCCCAAAAGGCACGTGAAAAAGCATCCGAAGTCTTAGCTAGAGTGCGCTCAACTATTGGGCTGCGCGCCTAAAGCACCTCATAAGAATTATCGTTATGGTGAACAATGGCCCCCTCAAGTGTAAGGGTCAACAACGCAGCGTATAGCTGCTGTTTTTCCAAATCTACGTGACGTAAAAGTTGACTGGGATAAGCGCGTCCATTTTTCAAAAGATACGCAAACAGTGTTTTATCGGCATCGGCCTTAAACTGCCGTTTTTCAACTGCTGATTTTTGCCTGTCTACCCGTCTTAATTGAAGCGCTTCAATCAACGTTTCGGGGCCGGCATAAAGTTGAGCCTTTAACTGGCCAATTAATCGATTACACCCCAAACTGAAACGATCGGTAAGCCTGCCAGGAACCGCGAAAAGGGAGCGCTCATAGCCAAAAGCGAAGTGTGCTGTGGTTAAGCTGCCCCCCGACTGTGCAGACTCTACAATAAGGGTCGCATCAGACAGTCCAGCAATAATGCGATTACGCGCTACAAAGTGGCCAGCCAAGGGTTTTACCCCATTGAAAAACTCGCTATACGTGCACCCTCGCTTTTCAATTTTTCGTCTGAGCGACAAGTGATCGCGCGGATAGGTGCGGTCAAACCCATGAGCAACCACAGAGATAACATCAAACCCCATTTCAAGGGCTAAAGACTGGGCACAGGCATCAACTCCTTTAGCCAATCCGCTTACTATGGTCACTTGATCCACGTCAAGATTGGCTAAAAGCTCTTGAAGAATCTTTTTGGCATAAACCGTCATCGCTCTGGTGCCCACAATACTCAAATACTTCTTGTTGAATAAGGGGGGTTGGCCAAAGGCATAGAGTACCACGGGCGCGTCTGGAATGTGCATGAGATTCGGCGGATAGTCTATTGCCCCCTTATATAAAAGCTTAACCCCAGAAAGTTCTAATTTTTCCCGCTCGGCCAATCGCTTTGCTCGCCAATCGGCACCAAAGAAAGGCTCGGCTTGTTTAGCGGCCTTGCCCAGCATCTCCAAGAGTTGCCCCGCCTTCAGATGCATTAATTCAGCTGGTGTCTCAACATGTGCTAAAAGCTTGGCCATGGTAATGGGGCCAACACCTTCGCACCTAGACTACAAATACAACACTTCTTTATCCTGTTCAATCATAGAACAAAGCTATTGGAGCTCAGCGCAATCTTTAAGCAGCCTAAACCCAAGGTTTAGGCTAATTTTTAGGATATTTGTATTATGACCTTGGGGCCCTACATACAAGAACTTTTAGCGCATAGAAACTATGTGATTCTCTCGGGGTTTGGAGCTTTTCAGCCCGGCAGATTGCTCCCTGTTGAGGTCAATGAAAATGAAGAGCTCGTTCCGCCGAGAAGAACGGTCAACTTTAACCCTCTACTTACCTATAGTGACGACACATTAGCTCGATTTATAGCTGAGCGCGAACAGCGCGAAGTCGAGCAAGTAGCTGATGCACTTAGTCGGCTGGTCTTTGAGTGGAAAACAGAACTTAATCAAGGGAAAGATGTGAGCATTCCGGGTGTCGGGACCTTTGTAAAACTGAAGTCACTCATTGAGCTCAAGCCAGAAGAAACTCTTCAGGTTCATCGTGAAAGCTTTGGGCTGCCTGTAATCAAGCGGCCACGGGCCAAATTGGCCGCTGAAAGCAGAGTTTCAACAGAGTCAAATGAACCTATATCAATCGAGACCCCGCCCTTAGCCCCAAAAAAAACCAGCACAAACGCCCCAATCAGCAAACCGGTTAAAAGCAGCACTACAGACGCTTGGTATGCTTTAGCTATGGTCAGCTTCGCAGCTGCCGTAGCCAGCATGCTTTATGTGTTTTCTACCGTATACACCTCATTTTTTAGTTAGCCTATGAAAGCGAAAACTCCTTCAGAGTCGCGAACCATTACCACCGATATGGTAATGCCTTCAGAGACTAACCACCTCAATTACCTGTTCGGTGGAGAGCTTTTAGCTCGCATGGACAGGGCGGCCTATATAACGGCAAGGCGACACAGCCGCAGAATTGCAGTAACCGCCTCAGTGAATCACGTGGCCTTTAATACCGCCATTCCTGTAGGAAGCGTGGTCACCATTGAAGCGCAGATCTCACGGACCTTTAACACCTCTATGGAGGTCTTTATTGATGTTTATATAGAAGACCGCATTAGCGGAATACGCACCAAAGCGAATGAGGCCATCTACACCTTTGTAGCCGTTGATGATACCCTGAAACCTGTAGAAGTTTCACCTATTGAACCGGAAACCGAAATAGAAAAACAGCGTTATGACGCAGCCTTGAGAAGAAGGCAGCTGAGCTTGGTGCTGGCGGGCAAGATGAAGCCCTCCGAGGCTAACGAATTAAAGGCCTTATTCGATAATTAGGCTAAAGTTGATATACCCAAAGCTCCGGGTTTAATCGGGTGGTGTTTTTGTAGAGGTAAAACTTCAGTGTAGTTTGCTGATTTACCTTGTCGGTGTGTATTAAGCCCAGCTCTTGCTTGGGATCAACTAATTGACCTTCTGACACATAGACTTCAGCGAGATTGTAATACATGCTAATATAGTCTCCATGACGTACATATACCCCCTTGATTCCCTGTCGATTAATCATAATTGACATCACCTCTCCCTTGAAAATCGATCGCGCCTTGGCCCCAGAAGAGGTCGAAATAGAGACCCCGTTATTGAAGTGCTTCAGACTCGGGTAAAGTTTGTCGGCATAGGTTCCGTATCCAATGCTCTTTATTCCTTTCTCGACTGGCCAAAGGTGCCGACCCTTGTTCGCCTCGAAGTTTTCGGCAATTAATTTGGCCTCAGGGGTAAGCACAAAGGCGTCTCCGACAGCCTCCTTTGATTTGGCATTAGCCTTGGCCTTAGCCCGATTCGCCCGTGCTATCGCCTCGCGTATGAGCTTTTCGATTTCTTTATCAATGCGTTTGCGTTCTTTCTCTCTGTCGGCCAGCTCAGCACGATACTTGCGCTCTTGCTTTCGCGTTTCTGCCACTAATTGCTCTTGGCTCTTGCGGTCTTTTGTCAGCTCATCACGCTGAAGCTGATTCTCAGCTATCTTTTCTTGCTGTTCAGCCAATTGAACCTGAAGTGCTTTCTCTTTTGCTTGAAGCTCCAGTTGCTTTGCGCTAATTCGATTAGCCTGAACCGTTCTGTACTCGGCATACTGCAGCAAATAGTTCATGCGCCTTCTGGCCTCATTAAAGGAAGAGGCAGAGAGTAGAAAAAGCAGCTTGTTCTGCTCGAGCTTCTTCTGATAGGCCGACTTAATGACCTTAGCATAATCTTCTTTTAAGCGCTCTAGCTCGTTATTCAGCGCAACTATATCTGCGCTGCTCTGATCAATTTGTCGCTGCAGATATTGAACTTCTCTGGCAGAAAGCGCTATTAGGTTTTCGAGAGCGCTTTGCTTGCGCTCTAAAATGCGAATGCGATCGACAACCGAACCGCGAAGGCGCTGCTGCTCTTTGACCCAAACTGAAATTTGTGCAATCTCTTGTGTGAGTGCCGCTTTGCGCTGCTCTAACTCACGCTGTTCGGGAGACTTCTCTTGGGCAAGTCCCAATAGTGCCGTGGCAAGCGCCAAACAAAGCAGTAATATTCTCATTGTTTTATGGCTCTACGGTAGCCGCTGGGTATTTGAAAAGGGAGACTCATCACTTTCTGAGACTCAAAGTCACTAAGGAAGAGGTGAAGCGTCTTTCCTGCTCCCGAAAGCTTAATTTCAGCGGGCATAGTTGCATCATTTTCGTACGAATACGTAATGATCACAGGGGTCTTAAGTTTGGTTGAGACCAGCTCTTGGTGCACGATTCGGGTCGGATTGAGCTGTACCATTACCTCATAGGTGGCGTTACCAAAATCGGTCGAATTAAAACTGGCCGAATAGTGCATCTGGTTTTTAGTGCGTCTAAGGCGCTTTACTTCTTTCATCGCGCTCACCTGATCGGCAAAAACTACCTCAGCATTGAGCAGCCGTTGCAGCTGATCAAAGCTAAAGCTAATTGGAAGTAGGCTGTCAAGATCCTTAAATGAACCCTCAAAATAGGTGCGATTGAGCTTGTTGTAGTACGCTAATTTATCTGGAGTGATTAACGCCTTGGCCACTCCGAGTGGAGCACTAAATAGCAGTCCTTGATCTTTGGCGTAGCGCACACTGAGGCTTGCCTCTTTCTTAGAGTTGGGCTGCGTCAGGCTAGCCCGAATCTTTCCGCGATAACCTTCGTCCTCCGTTTTGCTAACTGTTATTCGTTCATAGACTTCATCAGGGGTCAATCCGCGACTGTCTTCTCCCTTTGTGGCCATAAAGCCGCTCTTGCAGGCGGATGTCAACAAGACCGCTGCAGTCAATCCCATTAGAAGACCTCGATTGCGAAACATGGGCTGCTTATTCTAAGACCGTATAGTCTCCAAGGCTGACCTTGGTGAATGATCCGTCGAAAATCACCTGATTACCAATCATAGCCTGATCTAGGGTGCAATTTCTAAGGAGGCTATTTGATTGTATGATGCTGTTGGTTAAGGTGGCATTCTCGACAATCGTGTTCGGACCAATAGACACATGAGGGCCAACAGTTGAGTTTACTAGCCTTACACCTGCTGCTATGGCACAGGGTTCAATCACGGTGGAGTGCTCCAAAACCAAATCATCATCGATCAAGGGTTCTCCTTCGGCATGCAGATGGTCTAACATGCGCGCATTGGTTTCTACTGTAACCTGCTTGTTACCGCAATCCATCCAGTCGGTGACGGCACCGGTAACAAAACGCTTGCCTTCGGCCATCATCCGTTTAATTCCGTCGTTTATCTGGTACTCTCCAGAATGAGAGATGCGCCTGTCAATAACCTCCTTCAGGGCTTGCTTCAACTGGGCAACCTCTTTAAAGTAATATATGCCTATAACGGCAAGGTCAGACACATATGTGTTAGGCTTTTCTACCAAGGAGATGATTTCATGCTGCGCGTTAAGCTCAACTACTCCGTAAGCCTCCGGATGAGACACCTGCTTCACCCAAATCACGCTATCAGCGCTTTGGTCCAGATCGAAATTGGCCCGAACTAGGGTGTCTGCATAAGCAATAACTGCTGGCCCTGATAGAGAGGGGGCTGCGCACATAATGGCGTGCCCTGTTCCTAAGGGCTCATCTTGTCTATAGATGGAGGCTTTGGCGCCCAAAGAGGCCGCCAAAGCCTCTAAAGACTGTACAACATCATTACCAAAGAAGGCCGGATCTCCGATCACAAAAGCCACTTCTTCTATGGGGGTTCCAATTACTTTGGCAATATCTCTAACCAGCCGATCAACGATAGGCATACCGGCAACAGAAACCAATGGTTTCGGAACAGTCAATGTGTGGGGTCTTAAACGGGAGCCTCTGCCCGCCATGGGTACAATTATCTTCATATCTCTATTTTACTCCGGTGCTGCCGAATCCGCCCGCGCCTCTTTCGCTCTCGCTCAACTCGTCAACCACAACCCACTTGGCCTGCTCATGCCTTGCAATCACCATTTGTGCAATTCGCTCACCCTTTTCGACCGTAAACGACTCGTTTGACAAATTCACCAAAATGACACCAATTTCACCTCTGTAATCAGCATCTATGGTTCCAGGACTATTGACCAATGAAATTCCTTTTTTGCCAGCCAACCCGCTTCTTGGTCGAATCTGGGCCTCATATCCAACAGGGAGTTCGATATATATACCGGTCGGTATAATTGCGCGCTCAAGAGGCTTCAATACTACAGGGTTTTGGTTGTTCGCCCTTAGGTCCATTCCGGCAGAGGCGGCGGTTTGATAAGACGGAAGCTCATGCTCCGATCTGTTTATAATCTTAATTGGGATCATCGTTTTGAAGGTGTTAATAACACTTTTAGGTCTTTGTATTCACGAACCATCACAAAGCTAATAAATACGAGAAGCAGCGTGAGCTTAAGTGCCCAATTCGAATCAAAAAGTTGAAATGAGAGGTAGGCTAAAAAGGCCGAGGCCGACACATACACCAACATAGGCCCTACGCGGTAGGGAATAAAGTAAACCCTTCTACCCCAGAAAAAAGACAAGCACATCATAAGCAAGTAAGCCGAAAAGGTAGCTAAGGCAGAGGCCATGTATCCGATTTTAGGAATAAGCACTAGGTTCATCAGCAAAGTGACGGCCGCGCCAATTCCTGAAATAATTGCTCCGATATGGGTTTTGTCTTTGAGCTTATACCAAACCGAAAGATTGTGGTAAACACCTAAAAACAGGGCTCCCATTAGCACCCACGGAACCACCTGAAGACCCTCAAGATAAGTTGCATCTCTAATAAACAGTTGAGCAAGCGGACGCAAGAATACCACCACCGACAAGAACAATACGCTGCCCAGAACCACAAAATAATAGGTCACCTGAGCGTACTGAGTCTCTCGATTTTCTTCGGTAGATTGCCTAAAGAAAAAGGGTTCAACCCCCATTCTAAAGGCGGTAGCGAATAAGGTCATAAACACGCTGAGCTTGTAGCAAGCCCCATATATTCCGGCCGCACGAGCAGAGTCAAGGCGCGTCAGTAGTATTTTGTCAAAAACCTCGTTAATGATGAAGGCAAATCCGGCGAGCATCACGGGAAGGCCATAGCGCAACATTTTTCGCCATATAGAAACGTCCAAAACAAGTCGGTGTCGAGCATAAGCCGGCAAAAACCAAAGAAGTGTAAATGCGCTTGCGATTATATTTGCCAAAAAAATTGCGTCTATCTCTCGCCCCAGAAACTGTTTTTGAGAGAACAGCAAAAAGTATAAGTTGAATGCGACATTCACTAGAATGCTTAGCGACTTAATGGCCGCATAGCGCACGGGCTTCTCCTGGGCCCTAAGCAGAGCGAATGGGACTACCACTAATGCGTCTAGGACCAATATAATCACCGTTTTTTGAATGAATTCGGGGCGAATACCGATAAGCTGAGCTAATTCATCGTTGAATGCGCTAGCCAGCGCCCAAAAACTGAGAGAGCTCAGCACCAACGACCAAAGGCCCGTTGACACCACCCTGTCTTGATCTAACTTCTTGTCGTGAAAGTAGCGAAAAAAGGAGGTCTCCATTCCATAGGTGAGCAGCACATTAAATAGGGCAATCCAAGAATAGATAAAAATGTATTCGCCGTAACCCGAGGCCTCTTTAAATACACTGGTGTATAGCGGTAAGAGCAAAAAAGAGAGCGCCCTGGGCAGAACAGTGGCTAATCCGTATACAAAAATCTGAGCTCCTAAACGCTTAACTGCACTCATGGTGTCTTTATTGTCTCAATTCGGACTTTATAGTTAACGGAGGGCCTAAGCGCAAGGTGTCTTTAGATCCTTCAACGTAAAACCGCAGCATTGACTTCTGATTTAGTCCGTGGTTAGTTTCTAGAATGTAGGTTCCATTTTCGTGGGCCGTCATCTCTGCACTATACCAATCGTCGAAAAGAGCGGTCAATGCAGCATTATGCCCTTGCGGCTGACTCAATTGTATTCGTATCACGTAGCGATGCTGGCTCGATGGCTTACCTGAAATCTCCTTATTAATACTATACGATTCAATAACCAGATTGTTACGCAAATCAGGTTGTCCAGCTGAAAGAAGTCTGCACGAGCCCAGAAAAAGGCATAGCGTTAAGGTGAAGGCTATGGATTGCTTAGTCATGGCAAAGACATCTTGCCTAAAGATAGGCATAGATAGCCACCACGCACAAGTTACCTAGTCGTTGAGTGCTTCGGCCCCTCCCACAATCTCCAAGATCTCATTGGTGATAGCCGCTTGACGGGCCTTATTGTAGGTCAATTTCAATTGATCCCTGAGCTCTTTAGCGTTATCGGTGGCCTTATGCATGGCTGTCATTCGCGCTCCATGCTCACTGGCAAACGAATCTCTAATGGCTTTAAAAAACTGAACCTTGAGCGCTTTAGGAATCAGTTCATTCACCATTTCTTCAGCGGTAGGCTCATAAATATAGTCGTCAGAACCGACTGAAGCGGAAGCCTCCTGAACGAGAGGCAGCAACAATTCGTCTTTAACGATCTGTGTGGCCGCGTTCTTAAAGGAGTTGTAGATTACCCTGACTTCATCGTATTCCTTGGCGGTAAATGAAGTGATGATGGGCTCTATTATTGCGGTTGCATTCTCATAATTCAGCTCGTCGAATAGATTGCTGTGATCGGCGAGAAGCGTTCCGCTATTTTTGAGGGCGTCTTTTGCCTTTCGGCCTATGCTAATCACCGAAACCTCTGCAGATGGTCTCGCTTCCGCGATCGCCAGCCTGGCGGCCTTAATGACATTCGAATTAAAGGCTCCACAAAGACCTCGATTTGAACTGATTACTACTAAAAGAACCTTTTTCACTGGTCTTTTCTCGGCATAATGGTTCTCTACATCTTCTCCTAGGCTCGCACTCAGTCTGCCCAGAAGCTCAGATAGTTTTTCAGAATACGGGCGCATGGCTAAAATAGCGTCTTGGGCTTTCTTCAGCTTAGCAGCAGACACCATTTTCATGGCGCTGGTGATCTGCATTGTTGAAGAAACCGAAGCAATGCGATTGCGTATTTCTTTGAGATTAGCCATTCTGCTTAACTTTTAATTCTTGTGACGCTTAGAAACCTCAGCCGCTACTTGGGTAAGGGTTTCGATAACTTCATCGGTTAATGATCCAGCTTTTAATGCCGCCAAGGTCTCTGAGTGATTCAGTCTTAAGGTTTGAATATAATCAGACTCGAAGGCTTTCACGTTGGAAACAGGAACCTCTCTTAGCAGGTTTTTCGATCCTGCATAGATGATAGCAACTTGAGCCTCTACCGTATACGGATCGTTCTGTGCTTGCTTCAAAATCTCCACGTTGCGTCTACCCTTTTCAATTACATTAAGGGTAGCTGCATCCAGGTCTGATCCGAATTTTGCGAAAGCCTCCAGTTCTCTAAACTGAGCTTGGTCGAGTTTTAGTGTTCCGGCTACTTTCTTCATCGACTTAATCTGTGCAGATCCTCCAACGCGTGATACCGAAATACCCACATTGATGGCGGGGCGCACCCCTTGGTTGAACAGGTCTTGCTCTAAGAAGATCTGTCCGTCAGTGATAGAAATCACGTTGGTCGGAATATAGGCCGAAACGTCTCCCGCTTGAGTTTCAATGATTGGAAGGGCCGTGAGCGATCCGCCTCCTTTTACCAAGTGCTTGATAGACTCCGGAAGGTCATTCATCGACTGGGCAATAGCGTCGTCAGCAATAACCTTTGCCGCGCGCTCAAGAAGCCTAGAGTGCAGGTAGAACACGTCTCCCGGGTAAGCCTCGCGCCCCGGAGGACGTCTGAGCAAAAGGGAAACCTCTCTATAGGCCACCGCCTGTTTTGACAAGTCATCGTACACAATAAGTGCCGGACGACCGGTGTCTCTGAAATATTCTCCAATGGCAGCCCCGGCAAAAGGCGCGTAAACCTGCATAGGTGCAGGGTCAGAGGCATTAGCCGCTACAATTGTGGTATACGCCAGAGCGCCTTTGTCTTCAAGTGTCTTAGCAATTGCTGCAACGGTAGAAGCCTTTTGACCAATGGCCACGTATATACAGTATACAGGCTGACCTGCATCGTAAAATTCTTTTTGATTGAGGATAGTGTCGATACAAACCGTGGTTTTTCCAGTTTGACGGTCTCCAATAACGAGCTCTCGTTGTCCTCTCCCGACTGGAATCATGGCGTCAATCGACTTGATTCCCGTTTGAAGCGGCTCGTTAACTGGTTGACGGTAAATAACTCCAGGCGCCTTACGCTCAAGCGGCATCTCGTACAAGTGTCCCTCGATTGCTCCTTTTCCGTCAATCGGATTTCCGAGCGTGTCTAAAACACGTCCGACTACTCCTTCTCCTACTTTGAGCGAGGCGATGCGCTGAGTTCGTTTTACGATAGACCCTTCTCCTACTACTTTTGAGTGGCCCAATAGCACGACTCCAACATTGTCTTCTTCAAGGTTAAGAACGATTCCCTCTAATCCGCCATCAAACTCAACCAACTCTCCATACTGGGCATTAGAAAGACCGTAAACGCGGGCAATACCGTCACCCACGGCCAATACCGTTCCTGCCTCATCTAGTGAAGCGCTCGAATCGAAGCCCTCTATTTGTTTTTTTAGAATCGCTGATACTTCAGCTGCTTTAAGGTCTGACATGTTATAGACTGTTTGAAAATTCTTTTTTTACGCGTTTAATTTTTCCGGCCACGCTTGCGTCGTAAAGCAAGTCATCGAGCTTCAGTACGAATCCGCCTATAAGCTCAGGATCTAGCTCAACCTTGAGTACGACATTGGCGTATCCCTGCTCTTTTAAGAGGTTAAGTACGGTCTTCTCTAGGGCATCTTGCTGATCTGCCGAAGCGATTACCAAGGTTACTCGAACCTGACCCCTGTGCTTGGCAAGCAGGCCAACAAAGCGCTCGGCTATATCGTCAAGCAATTCAAGTCGGTCGTTTTCTGAAAGCACTCTGATGAGGTCTTTGGTCGCTTCGCTCAAGTCTTTGAACAGTTCATCAAGAATAGACTTCTTGAGAATTGGGCTAGTCATAGGGTTTTCAAGTATCCCAGAGAGTTCTTTAGAGGCAGCTACGGTTTCTTGAATGGCAAGCATGTCGGCGGAGGCCTGATCTAAACTGTTTCGATCGTTTGCCACTTCCAAATACGCTTTGGCATACCGTATAGATGCTCTGGACTGTTTCATTCGTGTTTAAGACTTAAGAGAAACCTCTTTGAGTAATTTTTCAATATGTTCGGCATTCTTTGAAGCTGACGATAGTTCATCCTTCAAAATTTTCTCTGCAAGAGCAACAGACAACTGCGCCGCTTCTCTTTTGATTTGGGCTAAGGCCTCTTTCTTTTCAAGCTCGATAGATACTTTTGCCTTGGCAATGATTTTTGAGCTTTCTTCTTGGGCCGCCTCTTCGGCGTCTGCAATCAGCTTGGCTTTGGTATCTCTAGCCTCTTTCATGAGCTGCTCGCGCTCTTCCCTAGCCTCTTTTATAAGCTGCTCGTTAGCCGATGAAATATTCTGCATTTCAGCTTTAGCCCGCTCAGCAGACTCAAGGGCTTTTTTTATTCCTTCTTCTCGTTCGTCAAGT
>Ga0222714_10003218_pt1 | contig 16803 bp, 13 predicted proteins | sample C33_3DmetaG_FD_165048 | JGI IMG/M metagenome (GOLD analysis project Ga0222714, IMG submission 165048) | Estuarine water microbial communities from San Francisco Bay, California, United States - C33_3D | ecosystem: Environmental > Aquatic > Marine > Unclassified | place: USA: California...
TAAAGACGATAACCTTATCGCCTTTTAGGTGCTGAAGTACTTTGACTTCAACAGCTGCACCTTCTATAGCTGGGGCGCCAACAGTAATCTTACCCTCGTCGTCTAAAAGAAGAACCTTGTCAAAGGTCACCTTCTGGCCTTCTGCGGCCTCTAGACGATGAACGAAGACCTTCTGGTCTTTTGCAACTTTAAATTGCTGCCCTGCCATCTCTACAATTGCGTACATAGTGAATTATTTAGTTCTGCTTTTTATTCAAGCGGGTGCAAATATAGAAAACTGTGCGCTATTGACCATGAGTATTTTGCACTTTTTGACGACATTAAATCCGACCCATTCGCGTTATCTTTGTTAAAAATTAAGAAATCACATGAAAAATATTCTTGTAGCACTCTTTTTGCTAGGTACAACAGCCGCCATCACTGCGCAGCAAGTAGCCTACGAGGAATACGATTTAGAGAATGGATTGCACGTTATTCTGCACCAAGATAACGGAGCTCCTGTTGTAGTAACCTCTGTGATGTATCACGTAGGTTCGAAAGACGAAAATCCAGAGAAAACAGGTTTTGCCCACTTTTTTGAACACTTGCTCTTTGAAGGAACCGAGAACATTCAGCGCGGAGACTTTTTCAAGATCGTAACGGCCAACGGCGGATATAACAACGCCAACACCACCCAAGACCGCACCTACTATTACGAATTGTTTCCATCAAACAACCTAGAGCTGGGGTTATGGCTTGAGTCAGAACGCCTGCTGCACCCCGTGATCAACCAAATCGGAGTAGACACTCAGAAAGAAGTCGTTCAAGAGGAGCGCAGATTGCGCGTTGACAACGCTCCATACGGTCAGCTGATTGAGAATATGTTCAAAAATATGTTTGTCAATCACCCATACCGCTGGTCGGTCATTGGTTCGTTAGATCATTTAGCTAGCGCTACACTTGAAGACTTTCAAGACTTCAACAAGGTGTACTACATTCCAAATAATGCTGTTTTAGTGGTAGCAGGAGATTTCGAGATGAATGAGGCCAAACGCCTAATCGAAGGTTACTTTGGGCCTATTCCAATGGGACAAGATATAGTCAAGAAAACCTACGAAGAATCACCTATTGAAGGTCCTATTCAAACTCAGTTTGAAGATCCCAATATTCAGATTCCGCTAATTCTATTGGGCTATAGAACTCCAGGCCAAGCTGAAAAAGACGCCTACGTGCTCAACATGATCTCTTCTTACCTCAGTGACGGTGAAAGCTCTGTGCTTCAGAAGAAGCTAGTCGACCAGAAACGCATGGCCCTTCAAATCTTCGCCTTTAATTACAGTTTAGAAGATTACGGGGCCTACTTATTAGGCGGCCTTCCATTAGGATCAAATACTATGGACGGGCTGGTTACCGAAATCGACGAAGAAATTGAAAGACTCAAGACAGAGCTTATTTCAGAGCGCGACTATCAAAAACTTCAAAATCAATTTGAGAACAGCTTTGTAAACGCTAATAGCAGCGTCGAAGGAATCGCCAATAGCCTTGCGCGCAACTACATGCTCTATGGAAAAACTGATCTGATCAATACCGAGATCGACATCTACCGAAGCATTTCTAGAGAAGATATCAGAGAAGTTGCGAGAAAATACCTCAACGCAGATCAGCGCGTAGAATTAAAATACATTCCTAAACAAAATTAAATTCTTCGAATAATGAATTCATTTCAACATAAGGCATTCAAAGGCAGCTTAGTGCTGCTCTTTACACTAATGAGTTCTTGGTCATTGATGGCTCAAATTGATCGATCGATTCAGCCTCAGCCCAAAGCGGCTCCAAAAATTCAACTAGAAGATCCTCAAACGTTTACCCTATCGAACGGACTGAAAGTTTTGGTCGTAGAAAACCACAAGCTGCCGCGAGTACGCATTCAGCTGCTGTTAGACAATCCGCCTGTACTAGAAGGAGAAAAAGCTGGAGTCTCGTCGCTGACAGGAGCCTTGTTAGGAAAGGGATCTTCGAACATAAGCAAAGACGATTATAACGAGGAGGTCGACTTTTTAGGGGCCACCATCAGTTTCTCAGGTCAGAGCGCCTTCGCGTCAACCCTTTCGAGGTACTTTCCGCGAATTCTTGAGCTTATGGCCGAAGCTGCTTTGAATCCAAACTTCTCACAAGAAGAGTTTGAAAAAGAAAAAGAGCGTTTTATTGAAAACCTTCGATCTGAAGAAAAAGACGTTTCAGCAGTAGCAAGACGAGTTCAGTCTGCTTTAGCCTATGGAACAGCCCACCCTTATGGAGAATTTGTGTCTATAGAGTCGCTTGAAAAGGTAACCCTTGAAGATGTTTCAAACTTTTATGCGCGTTATTTTTCGCCAGACAATGCCTACCTGGTCTTAATCGGAGACCTCGACGTCAAAACGGCTAAAAAATTAGTGAAGACCCACTTTAAAGACTGGTCAAGCAAACTGCAAAACGGGCCGAGCTACAGCGAAGCTACCAATTTAGCCGAGCCAACGATAAACTTTGTAGACATGCCTAACGCAGTGCAGTCTGAAATCGTTGTTCAAAACCTCGTATCGCTAAAAATGAGTGACCCCGATTACATTCCTGTTCTCATCGCTAATCAGATTTTAGGCGGAGGGGCAGAAGGCCGACTCTTCTTGAATCTAAGAGAAGATAAGGGCTACACCTATGGCTCTTATTCTAGCGTCGGAACAGACAAGTACAGCAATGCCCGTTTTAGAGCATCTGCCCAGGTGAGAAACGCTGTAACCGATTCTGCGGTAGTCGAGATATTGAGCGAGATCAAGAAAATCGGAACCGAACGCGTCTCTGAGGTAGACCTTAAGAATGCCAAAGAAAAGTACAAAGGAAGCTTCGTGCGATCGCTAGAGCGTCCTGAAACGGTGGCGAATTTTGCCCTAAATATTGAAACCCAAGGATTGAGTGCCGACTTCTACGAAAACTACCTGAGCCGCATCGACGCTGTAACAGCTGAAGAGGTGCAGCGTGTAGCTCAGAAATACTTCAAGGTAGATCAAGCCCGAATTGTGGTAGTCGGAAAGGGAAGCGAAGTACTTCCTGCTCTTGAAAAAATGCAATTCGATTCAACACCACTTAAGGTCGCCTACTTTGATAAGTTTGCTGCGGCCATCGATCGTCCTGAATTCAAGATAGAATTGCCCGAAGGGGTAACAGCCGCCTCGGTGTTAAACGCTTACTTAGAAGCCATCGGTGGAAGAGAAGCAGCAGCAGCCGTAAAAACATTCGCTATCACCTATGGCGCGAGCGTTCAGGGCATGAACCTGCAACTCGTTGTGGGTCAGTCGGCAGCTAACGAGTTCACTCAAGAAATGAAGATGATGGGCAATGTCATGCAGCGCACCGTAATCACTGAGACCGAAGCCTTCATGGAGGCGCAAGGGCAGAAGATTCCGCTAGACGACACCCAAAAGAAAACGGTTGCAGAAGATGCAGCACTTGTCTCTGAACTCCTTTGGTTAACTAATCCAAATGCCGAGATGAGCTTAACCGGAATAGAATTGGTAGACGATAGACCAACCTATGCCGTGAAAGTGAGCGAAAACCGTGTTGCTTACTACGACACCGAAACTGGCCTGAAGCTAAAGCAAGTGACCACTCAAGAAATGCAAGGACAAACCATTAGCCAGTCTACTTCATTCGGTGATTACAAAGAGGTTTCGGGATTGCTCATTCCGCATGTAGTGTCTCAAAATTTAGGCCCTCAAACGGTCAACTTTACCATTGAAGAAGCTAAAATCAATTAATCAGCTCAACAAATGAATTCAAAAGTACTCTTACTACTAGTATCGTTTAGCCTAACATTAGTCTCATGCGCAAATAACGCAAAGCAAACGAACGAAAATCAGGCAGTGACTATAGAGGAAGATGAAAGCTATTCGATGAAAGCTGTAATGGCCGTTCACGACGAGGTGATGCCCAAAATGGGAGAGATTTCGCTCCTAATTGATAGACTAAAGCCTCTGGCCGATCAAAACCCTGACAGCCCCTATGCCAATGCGATGAAAGAACTACAAAATAGTCACAAGGCGATGATGGATTGGATGGGCGATATCGGAGAAGCCTTTACCTCTGATGAAATTCTAAAAGGAGCTCCTCTTTCAGCCGACAAGAAGGCCAGACTTAAAGTAGAAGCAGAGCGCATAGCAGCGGTCAAAGATCTTATGCTGAGAAGCATTGATGAAGGCAAGAGACTACTTGATGCTGCTAATGCCGAATAATTAAGTTTACCTCATTAAAATTCAAAGGCTACCCGTTCACTGTTGAGCGGGTAGTTTTATTTTTAGACGTTTCAATCGTCTTTTATCTAGGCTTTCAACGGTAAAAATGAAGCCCTCAAAGCGTATGTTCTCTCCGATCTTAGGAAAGGCCTTAGTGATTTCTAATACGAATCCGGCTAAGGTTTCGGATTCTCCTTTATGTTGCTCAAAAACCGACGAATCTTCAATTTGAATAACCTTGTAGAAGTCTTTTAACGAGGTCTTGGCCTCAAAAACATAGGTGCGCTCATCGACCTTAGAGTAAATTAGGTCAACGTCGTCAAAATCGTCACTAATGTCTCCGACTATTTCTTCGATTACATCTTCGAGTGTGACGATGCCAGAGGTTCCGCCGTATTCATCAACCACCACCGCCAGGTGGGTTTTTTGAGACTTGAAGTCGAGTAGTAAATCGTCTAATTTTTTATTCTCCGGAACAAAGAATGGCTCTCGAAGAAGAGAGATCCAGTCGAACTGATCATCATCCAAAAACGGCAATAAATCTTTTAGAAAAAGTACGCCTATAACCTTGTCTAGCGATTCTTGATAGACCGGAACCCTTGAATACCCTTTGGTAGTGACCTGTGAAATCACCTCTTGAAACGGCGCGTCATGAGCAATGGCGAAGATATCGATACGCGGACGCATCACTTGTTTAGTATCGGTATTTCCAAAGGTTACTATGCCCTCAAGAATACGTTTCTCCTCATTTGAAGTATCTGAATCTGAGGCAAGCTCAAGTGCCTGAGAAAGATGGTCTACACTGATGTTTGAGCTGCTCTTTGATAGCCTGTTTTCTAGCCACACCGTGCTGTTTTGCATAGGTACACTGAGCACGCTAAAAAGCCTGTCGAGAACCGTAAGCACCATAGACATTCGCAAGCTGAACGATGCGGCGTTTCTATTGGCGTAAATCTTAGGGAGTATCTCACCAAACAACAGTATCAATACCGTGGCAATGGCGATATCAATGAGTATTTGAAGTGAGATACGATCGAAAAGGTAATACTCCGATCCGGCAAACCAGCGATCAGACATAGACGTGAAGAGCAACACAATTGCGATATTCACGGCATTGTTGGCGATCAATATGGTGGCTAGTAACTTTTTTGGAGACTCCAACAGCCGCAACACCCGCTCACCAGGTTTAGATTCTTGTGCTTTTATCCACTGCATGTCTTGAGCATTCAGTCCAAACAGCGCCACTTCGGATCCGGATATTAATGCAGACGCCATAAGCAGCAGCACCAAACCCAGTATAGATATCAGTGAGGTAGAAATCTCTGATGCGAGCAACAGCGGAAATGCAGAGAGTGTTGTGGCGAAATACTTCCTGGAAAAGGGGTCGGCATTCATGGATTAGAAAGGAAGGTCGTCGTCGTCAGGTGCATTTTGAGCAGGGGGTGAATACGATGAAGGCTGGCTTGCAGCTGAGGTTGCCGAAGGAGCTGCCGTGGCGGCTGGTTGCCCTTCTCTTGAAGTTAAAAAGGTGAAGTCAGTTACATGTACTTCGGTGCTGTAGCGCGTTTGGCCATCTTCTCCTTGCCAGCTTCTATTTTTTAGGCGGCCTTCAACATAAACTTTATCCCCTTTTTTTAGGTATTTCTCGCAGACCTCAGCAGCCTTATTGCGCACTACTATGTTGTGCCAATCTGTATTAGTGACCTTTTCGTTAGTTTGCTTGTTGGTATAGGTCTCATTGGTAGCTAATGGAAATCTGCCAATGCTGTTTCCGCCCTCGAAATAATGCATTTTAACATCGTCCCCTAAGTGGCCGATTAGCATAACCTTGTTTAATGTTCCGCTCATAGTTTAAAGGTAATAAAAATTGAGTCTCTTCAGTAATTTCTGCATCAAGGCTGAGCAAGGAAAGTCCTTTATCAATTGGGGGTCTATGCCGTTGTCGTCAGCTCTATCAAGCTGAATTCTATACAAATACACGCTCAATTCTTGGTGCGATAACTTGTGGATAAGTGGTGCCTGATCGACTATAGACCAGTGCTGAACAGACCCGAACAACTCAGAAACAAGCTCATCGGTTACCGAATCATTAGGGCCCAATTCTATAGACGGAAACTCGTAAAGCCCAGCCCACAACCCCTTGTTGTCGCGCTTTATCAGGCGCTGCCTTCCTAAACTATCTTCAACAGCGAAATAGTGCAGGCTCCTCGGCTTGACGTTGGTCTTTTTTAGCTTGATGGGTAGATCCGCAACCCTGCGGCTAGCCAAAGCGCTGCATCTTTCTAACAGTATGCAATGATCACATTGAACGTTTTTGGGTGTGCACTGCAAGGCCCCAAATTCCATAATGGCCTGGTTGTATAGGTCTGGCCTTTTGACGTCTATCAATGACTGAGCTAATTCAGTAAATTGACGTTTGCCCTCGGTTGAATTGATGGGAGTTTCAACCCCAAAAACACGCGATAAAACACGAAACACATTGCCGTCAACTACCGCGTATGGCTGCTTAAAGCTAAACGAAGCTATAGCTGCAGCGGTGTAGGGCCCAATACCCTTTAATTGAAGCAGTTCATCGTAGGTAGACGGAAATCGCCCTCCATAATCGTTGACAAGCTGCTTGGCTGTGGCATGAAGGTTTTTTGCCCTTGAATAGTATCCTAGGCCTTGCCAGCAACGCAGCACTTCGTCTTCTGAAGCCTCCGCCAGTTCGTGCACCGTTGAGAAGGTTTCTACAAAGCGCATGTAATAAGGCAATCCTTGATCTACCCTGGTCTGCTGCAGAATAATCTCTGAAATCCATATCAGGTAAGGATCATCTGTTAATCTCCAAGGCAAAGATCGCTTGTGCTTCTCATACCACTCGTTCAAGTAGGAGGCAAACCAACTTTCACCCGTTATCTTTTGCATACTGTCCTAAAATTTAGATCCTTAAGAAGATAAACAGCTTATTATTTATATATTTGCAAGCCTTAAAAATTTAATAAAGATAACGAGCATATGACGAAAGCAGATATCGTAAACACTATCTCTGAGAAGCTTGGTTTAGAAAAAGGAGACGTTCAAGCCACTGTAGAGTCTTTCATGGAAGAAGTAAAAGCTTCTCTAGAACAAGGAGATAACGTTTACCTCAGAGGCTTTGGAAGCTTTATCATCAAGAGAAGAGCTGAAAAGACAGGGAGAAACATCTCTAAGAACACAACTATCAAGATTCCTGCGCACAACGTTCCCGCGTTCAAACCAGCCAAGGTTTTTGTTGAAGGGGTAAAAGGCAGCGTAGCCGTAAAATAACTAGTAACCGAAAATTTTGAGACACTATGCCGAGTGGTAAAAAAAGAAAAAGACATAAGGTAGCTACACACAAGCGCAAGAAGCGCAGAAGAGCAAACCGACACAAGAAGAAATAAGCCGCTCTAAAGTTCGTTTAACAGCGGCTTTATTTCTTTAGTACTAGCGTACGTTCATTGACATCTGAAATCGTTAGTCATTCGCTTTCGTGAATGACACTATTGTTTAATACAGTGCATAGAAACTGCATGCGTGCAGACTTTTCATGCATTAATAAATCGAAACAGTGAATAAAGAATTAATTATAAAGACAAGTTCTGAAGCTGTCGATTTTGCCTTATTAAAAGACGGAAAGCTATTAGAACTGCATAGAGAAGCCAGTGAAAACAGTTTCTCAGTGGGCGATATATTTTTAGCCAAAGTGCGTAAGCCCGTTTCGGGATTAAACGCAGCTTTTGTGAATGTGGGGCATCAAAAAGATGCTTTTTTACACTACCATGATTTGGGCCCTCAGTTCAATTCATTGATGAAATTCACTAAAGCACTTCTGAGTAAGAAGATCTCAAACTACAGTTTATCTAACTTTTCGTTAGAAGAAGAAATTGATAAAGACGGAAGTATCAGCGATATAATAAAGGCCAATCAGTCGATTCTGGTTCAAATTGTAAAAGAACCTATCTCGACCAAAGGACCGCGAATTAGCTCTGAACTTTCTCTAGCAGGACGCTACGTTGTAATGGTACCGTTCTCAGACCGCATTTCAGTATCTCAAAAGATTGAGAGCTCTGAAGAAAAAAGTCGCCTTAAGCGATTGGTAACTAGCATAAGACCTAAAGGCTTCGGAATCATTATCAGAACCGTTGCCGAAGGCAAAAAAGTTGCCGAATTAGATCAGGACATAAAACGCCTAATCCAAAAATGGGAGACCCTTTGCGAAAACGTAAGTAAAGGGCAACATCCATCAAAAGTACTCGTAGAGCTTAACCGATCAACGAGCTATCTAAGAGATGTTTTCAATGAGAGTTTCACGGGTATACATACTGACGATCCAGAAATGGCCGATCAGATCAAAGAATACCTGAGTCAAATTTCTCCCAAGCACGAATCCCTAATAAAGCTTCACACCGAAGTGACCCCCATCTATGAAAAGTTTGGCATAGATAGGCAGATCAAAACCTCATTTGGAAGAACTGCCTCCATGTCTAAAGGGGCTTATCTAGTCATTGAACATACAGAGGCCATGCACGTGATTGACGTTAATAGCGGAAATCGATCAAATCGAGCAAACAGCCAAGAAGACACCGCATTAGAAGTAAACATGATTGCAGCAGCAGAAGTGGCTAGGCAATTGCGTTTGCGCGATATGGGTGGAATCATAGTAGTAGACTTCATCGACATGAATAAGGGTGAGCATCGAAAAAAGCTTTACGATCTTCTGAAAGAAGAAATGAAAGATGATCGAGCGAAGCATAAAATTCTGCCTCCGACCAAGTTTGGTCTCATTCAGATCACCCGTCAACGGGTACGTCCTGAAATGAATATCACCACAACCGAAAAGAATCCCGACGCTGTCGAAGATTCTGTGGAGGCTCCAATCAGCTTAATTGACAAACTCGAGTATCAAATCGAAAAGATAGCTCTTAAGAAAGTTAAGGATAAGGTCTATCTGCATATACATCCGTTTATTGCAGCATACCTTACCAAAGGGTTGTTTTCTCTGAGATACAAATGGTATAAAAAGCATAAAGTATGGGTTCACATTATTCCGAGAGACGCCTTTACTTACTTGCAGTATACCTTTAATACAAAAGAAGGCAAAGCGATACGCTTATAAAAAGGCGGCCCAGTAGGGCCGCCTTTTTTTTTGCAGCATAGCCTACTAACTTTGGGAATCATGTATTACAAAAGATCAGTAACCCCAGTTGGAAGCCTAACAGAAGCTAAACGTAAGATAGAGGCCTTTTGCGCCTATCAAGAGCGCTGTCATAAAGAAGTAGAAGAGAAACTCAAGTCTATGGGTATGATAGATGAATCTATCGCCCATATTATAGCTCATCTTATTGAGCAGAATTACTTGAACGAAGAGCGCTTTACGGTGCAGTTCACCCTAGGCAAGCTACGAATCAAGTCTTGGGGGCTAGAACGCATTCTGCGCGAATTAAAGATGCGCGGCATAAGCAGCTATAACCTTAAGAAAGCCGCTGCAGTTTTTGAAGAAGAACCCTATCTAGACATCTTTGATCAGCTAGCGAAGCGAAAAATAACAGCCGTTCAAGGGTTACCTCTGGAGGCTCAAAAAAAGAAGGTGTTTGAGTACCTGCGTTACAGGGGATGGTCGACCGGGTTGATCTACGAAAAGTTAAACACAATGAACTAAAGCTGCAGTCTGAGCCTAGTCAATAAGCACGATCAGCTTATTGTTCTTCATCTCAACTGCTCCTCCTTGAATAAGTAATGAGGTCTCGTCTGCATTCGTTTGAAAATTAGCGGCATGAGAAGACGCCAAAAGTTGACGGTCAAGGCCTTTGACAATTAGGGCCCCTTTCTGTAGCACCGAAGCGATAGAGGCGTGCTTTTCTAAAATCTGAAAAGACCCCTTTACACCCGGAACAGTAACCGCTGTGGCCTCTCCCTGGTACAAAGTCGCTTCTGGCGAAATAATTTCTAACCTCATAATTATGCGCTAAATGCGATTATTAGGCCTCAGCCAACATTTTTTCTCCGGCCTCGATGGCTTCTTCTATCGTTCCTTTAAGGTTGAATGCCGCCTCAGGAAGGTGATCTAACTCACCATCCATGATCATATTGAACCCTTTGATCGTTTCTTTAATGTCTACGAGTACCCCAGGAATACCGGTGAATTGTTCGGCTACATGGAATGGTTGAGACAAGAAACGCTGAACGCGTCTCGCTCTAGATACAGCTAGTTTGTCTTCTTCTGAGAGCTCTTCCATACCTAAGATGGCGATGATGTCTTGAAGCTCTTTGTAACGCTGCAACAGCTCTTTTACGCGTTGTGCGCAATCGTAATGCTCGCTACCTAAGATGTCTGCTGTCAAGATACGCGAGGTAGAATCAAGTGGATCTACTGCAGGATAAATTCCAAGCTCAGCGATCTTTCTCGAAAGTACCGTGGTGGCATCAAGGTGGGCAAAGGTTGTAGCAGGCGCTGGGTCAGTTAAGTCATCCGCAGGAACGTAGACCGCCTGAACTGAGGTGATTGATCCGTTTTTGGTCGAGGTGATGCGCTCTTGCATGGCCCCCATCTCAGAAGCTAGTGTAGGCTGATAACCTACGGCAGAAGGCATACGTCCTAAAAGGGCAGATACTTCAGAACCTGCCTGAGTGAATCGGAAAATGTTATCTACGAAGAATAGTACGTCTTTACCTTGTCCATCTCCGGCCCCGTCTCTAAAGTATTCTGCTATGGTAAGACCTGAAAGCGCAACGCGTGCTCTTGCTCCAGGAGGCTCGTTCATCTGTCCGAACACAAAGGTTGCCTTAGACTCTTTCATGGCCTCTTTATCGACCTTTGAAAGATTCCAACCGCCCTTTTCCATCTCTTCCATAAACTCTTCCCCGTACTTGATAATACCCGACTCGAGCATTTCACGAAGCAGGTCATTTCCTTCTCGGGTTCGTTCTCCAACTCCAGCAAAAACTGAAAGTCCTCCGTGTCCCTTGGCAATGTTGTTAATCAGCTCTTGAATAAGTACTGTTTTACCTACTCCAGCTCCTCCGAAAAGTCCAATTTTACCTCCTTTTGCGTAAGGCTCAATAAGGTCAATGACCTTAATTCCGGTAAACAAAACCTCTGTTGAGGTCGAAAGATTTTCAAAAGCGGGAGCCTCACGGTGAATAGGAAGACCCTTGTCTCCAGATTTCTCTAACTCGGCAAGACCATCGATAGGCGAACCAATCACGTTGAATAAACGTCCGTAAACATCTTCACCTATTGGCATCTGAATAGGCGCTCCAGTAGCAACAACACTGATTCCGCGACTAAGACCGTCTGTAGAGTCCATTGAAATAGTTCTTACCGTACTCTCACCTACATGAGATTGAACCTCTAGAACCAATTCAGAGCCGTCTGCCTTAGTCAGTGTCAACGAATCGTATATGTTTGGAAGTTTTGATCCTATTTCGAATTCAACATCAATTACAGGTCCAATTACCTGTGAAATCTTACCCGTTAGAGCCATGAGCTTTTGAAGTTTTGTTGGGCTAAATCGCCGAGAATTTTAACTGCGCAAATATAGGGAGATTAACAAGAGAAAAAAAGATTGTTAAAATAAAAGCGCCCCTTTATGGGGCGCTTAAGAAATTACCTTCAAAAAGCTATGGCTTAGAAGTTTATGTTGATAGCCGCGTAGTAGATAGATCCAATCATACCTGTTCCGATTGCGGTAATATAATCGCCTCCAGCTACGTTAGAACCGCCTAGTTTCAATACAGTATCGTACTTCGGCAATTTATACGTCATAGCCGCGTCTAACACATCAAAGGCCGGAACCTCTCCGTCTGCAAATGAAGCCTCCCAAAGGTAAGAACCCGAATAGCGGTAATTAAGGTTGAAGCCGAAGTTTTTGAATAACTCGGTGTGACCTAATGAGGCCTTAAATCGATCTTGTGGGGTATTTAGTCCCACCTCAAAATCTGGATATTTGATCCTATCAATATCCAAACGCGTATAGGTATAGTTAACTCCTAAGTCAAATCCTCCAATTTTGGTGTCAACACCAGCAACAAATCCATAAGATTTGACGGGCACCTCGGTATTTGAGTAGGCCTGATAGATCTTGTAATCTCCGTTTTGAAGCGCTAACAGAGAAAGTTGATTGTCACCAGCTGTTCCATAAAGTGGAACAACTTTGGTCTCAGCAGCATTAAAATTGGTATACGCGTTTTGATAGGCGCTAATGTCGACCACAAAACGCCCAATTTTCCCACGATAACCGGCCTCTACGACGTCAATCTGTTCTGCTTGAACCAGACGCGTATCTTTCTTCACTGGAGCGCCTGCTAACACTGAACTCAACGAAAATGAGTTTTCGTATGCGGCTCGACCCCCTACAGTGGCAGTAGCCGGAATACCTAGGGCTTGAGCCTGAGCACTGACAGGGAAGGTTCTCACGTCTCGATCTAAGTTGGTTGCGGCTCCACCTACAAGAATGGCGTTTCCGACATCAAGACCAATAAAGAAGTCTTGAGTGGTTGGGTTTCTAAAACCGGTTTGGGCCGAAACGCGAATGTTGTGATTGCGCTGAGCTCCAAGAGTGTATCCTAGAGAAACTCTAGGCGAAACGAAACCGTCTAAGAATTCGTTTTTGTCGTAACGAGCAGAGGCCGTGAACTTGGCTCGCTCATCGGCAAATGTTTTTTGAAGCTGAGTATAGGCTCCGTATTCGCTGTAGGTTATTGGGCCATCAATATCAGTAAAAATGGTACCGTTTGAGTTTAACTCGTATTGACGGTAAGAACCTCCAACTTGCAAGTCTGCCCAATCGTTTATCAGGTGAGCAAAGTTGTAGTTACCGTTGATGTGTCTGAATTTCGTGTTGTCGATAAAACGAGCACCTGTTCTGAAATCCCCATCTTGCCTTACCTTGGCAAATGCATTATTAAACTCGGCGCTTCCAGGCTGAAAGCGATTGATGTGTGGAAAGCCTGTAGCCGAAGTGATTCCAAGCGTTCCCGCAAAGTTGGCTGGATAATCTGCTACCTGTCGAGCCGCTCTGTGCGCGTCTTGCTCGTTCTTCCCGATTTGGCGTGAAAGTAGGTAACCCCTTATGTAGTCTTCGAACCATTTCTGATCTGGAGACCACTGTCTATTGATGTTAATCGCTGCAAAACGCGTGTCGTAAGCATCACCTGAATCTTCCGCAGTGATGTATCCTCTAATGAAGAAGTTGTCATTCTTGATCTCCAATTTTTGCTGGGTCATAGCAAAGCCAGAAACGGCATATCGGTTAGCTCCTTGGTAAATAGTGGTACCCGTACCTCTGCGGTAGTTGTAAACTACTTCCAAATCGTCTCCGAACGGACGGTAGTGCACCGCCACATCGCGCTTAACGCTCTGAGCTCCGTAATCTGCTACATCTGCCTCATTGTAACCCGTACGGGCCACAACGGCTGAGCCAAAAGTTCCTGCAGGTGTGCCTGCATAAAAGTCAAAGTTAAGGGTGGTAGAGACCTCGTCACCGTAAACGTTTAACCCGTCATAGCCCGGATTATTCAATGGAGAGGACCAATTATAACCTAAAGCACCTTGACTCACATCAGTACGATCGTTGGCATGCCAATCTTCACCTTGCATAAAGGTAAAGTTGGCCTTAACAGCTAGCTTGTCTGAGAAACGCTTGGCTACTCTTACACCGAAGTCAGAGTATTCGTTGGTTCCGGCAGCGTCTTGAACAGTATATCCGGTTTTACCGTAAACACTTATACCCTCTGTTTCGAAAGGGTCTTTTGAAGTCATAAAAAGGATTCCGTTAAAGGCACCCGCTCCATATAGAGCTGATGAGGCACCCGGAAGAATCTCTACGCTCTGCACGTCGAGTTCTGACATACCAACCAGGTTACCTAAAACGAAGTTTAGCCCTGGGGCGGTGTTGTCCATTCCGTCAACTAACTGTAAAAAACGGGTGTTAGCAAAGGTGGCGAAACCTCTGGTGTTAATCGACTGAAAGGTCAATGAGCTGGTGTTGATATCTACTCCTTTAAGGTTCTGTAGACTTCCGTAAAAAGATTCCGAAGTGGCGTTTTGAATCTGAGCTAATCCGAAACGCTCCACAGAAACTGGAGATTCGAAAATACGCTCAGGCGTTCTTGAAGCCGAGATAACAATCTCGTCTAGAGCCGTTAAAGCCTCATTTAGAACAACTGTAACAGCAGAACCGCCGAAAGAAACGGTTGTTGTAGTGTACCCTAGGCTCGAAACTCTAATTGAAAATGGGGGTGTCTGCGAAGAAGAAAAAGCGAAATTTCCGTCGAAATCTGCCACAGCCCCTTCAGATTGACCAACCACAACAATGTTTGCATTTGCAACAGGCTGTCCATTTTGGTCGACCACCTTGCCCTGAACAGTGGTTTGGGCAAAGGCAAAAGTGCCTGAGATGAAGCCTAAAAAAAGAAGTAACGTTCTCATAATGATAAAATAAAATAGCTTTAGCTAGTTTTTCGTGGGAAAGATAGGTTTTTTTTTGCTGAATTCGCTAAATATAGCAAGCTGATAATGAGCCGCTAAGGCAGGTATATCTTCTAATTAGTGAAGTTTATCAGCTCTCTTCTGTAGGCTGTGAGCAGTTTAGACTTCGATACAAATCCTGCATATTTACCCGACTTTAGCACGGGCAAGTTCCAAGCCCCAGAATCTTGAAAGCGCTGCATGACTTTTTGCATGCTGTCTTTCTCATAGCTTATGGTTTCGGGCGGACGCGTCATATAAGCCATTACCGTGGTCTTGTCGTAAACCGTTTGGTCAAACAAAAACGGACGAATGTCGTCAAGCAAAATGATGCCCACCAATTGCTCTGACTCGTCAACCACCGGAAACAAGTTACGGCTCGATTGAGCCACACCTTGCTGCAGCAGCTCTCTAAAAGTCATATCGGCCCGCAATACAACAAAATTGGTCTCTATAACACTATCTAGAGTCATAAGCGTGAGTACGCTTTGATCTTTGTCGAATGAGAGCAGCGCATCTTTCTCAGCTAGCTCCTTGGTATAAATGGTGTGGTTAAGGCTATTCTTGGTAATTAGGTAAGCCATCGAGACGGCTAGCATAAGCGGAATAAATAAGGCGTATCCGCCTGTGATCTCGGCGATTAAAAAGATAGCGGTAAGCGGAGCCTGCAGAACCCCCGCCAAGATAGCTGCCATGCCCACTAGCGTGAAATTGGCTTCTGATACCTCATGAGTGAATCCCAACTGATTGATCAATTTAGCGACCGCATTACCCAATGAGCTGCCCATTACAAGGGCCGGAATAATAATCCCTCCTGTTCCCCCGGCAGCTATGGTTGTGGTCATCACGACCGACTTAAACAGCGTGATGCCTATGAGCAGCACAATAACTACATACGGGCTGTCTGCCCAGCGGTTTAGGAGCGATCCTTCAATCACCGATTGGTGATCAGAGGCTAGTAAATTATTGATCACCGAAAACCCTTCGCCGTATAGGGGCGGAATTGCAAAAAGCATGGCTCCTATGAAGAGCCCGCCGATCGCCAGCCGCATGGCCTTTGAGCGTACCTTATGAAAGAAACCCGTTAAAGCAAAATGCACCTTGTGAAAATAAACTGAGACTAATCCGGCGAAAAGCCCAAGCAACAAATAGAGCGGAGTATCGTTTACCGAAAAAGACTCGGTCAGCATCACCTTAAAAAGCACCTGGTCTCCTACAAAGAAAAAAGAGGTGATCACCGAAACCAAGGAAGCAATGAGAAGCGGAAGCAATGAGGCGAAGGTCAGGTCTAAACTAAAAATCTCTATGGCAAAGACAACTGCGGCAATTGGTGATTGAAAACTCGTGGCGATTACACCCGCCGCGGCACAAGCGATGAGCAGCTGCCTTGTTTTTCGGTTGAGGTGAAACAGATCCCCGAAGGCCGACGAAGCCGCGGATGCCGAGAGAATGGTCGGGCTCAAAAGACCCACAGAACCTCCAAAACCTACCGTCAGCGGAGCCGTGATAAGCGGAAAGAAGAACTTGTCTCCGCTGAGTTTTCCTCCGCGCTTAGAAAGAGCGTAAAGCACCGTCGGGATCGGATTAAACACCCCTTTCTTGTAAAGTTTCTCAACAATAAGATAGACCCCGAACAGCCCGAGCATAGGGAGAAAAAAATACAATCCGTTACGGGTAATTGAAAGCCCTAGCTCGGCTACATAGGCGATCGCATAGGTGATATTTTTGATCAGTACAGAGATGAGTCCGGCCACCAAACCAATCAGAGCGCTAAGCATAAACACAAAATTGCGCTCTGAAATATGCTTGTACTTCCAAATTAGAAACTTGCGCAATAGCGAACTGAGGGTCTCTTTCACTTTGCTAAACTACTAAATGTGTCAGTTCGAAAAAGGGCAAAACGCTTCCGATCGCCTCTTGGCTCAATTTCCAGAGCCCCTAATTTGAGTACGGCACGCTGCGACCGAAAATTTCGCTCAAACACTTCAAAAATTACCTGGGTACATCCGCCTTCAAACGCGTGATCAATCATGGCCTTCTTCAATTCTTGATTAAGTCCCTTGCCCCATAGCACTTTAGAGAATAAAGTGT